>ENA-OQAR01000626-OQAR01000626.1-human-gut-metagenome-genome-assembly--contig:-NODE-626-length-10543-cov-2.603783_pt1 | contig 10543 bp, 10 predicted proteins | sample MGYA00242738_ERZ504533 | MGnify/ENA primary metagenome ERZ504533 (study PRJEB26092, sample SAMD00036276) | human gut metagenome | host: Homo sapiens | study: EMG produced TPA metagenomics assembly of... | reverse complement strand
TTCGTGTTCGGTCTGATTTCGTGCCGGAAAAGGGTAAGTGCGGGTTTCAGCCGCTTCCGTTATCGGAATGCGGTTCCGCAAGAGAAAGATATGAGCGCCTATCTGATGGTCTTCCACAAAGACGAGGACCATGGACTTCACATGGCAATCAGTCCCGACGCTACACTTTTACCGCCTTGAACGAAGGAAAGCCCGTCATAGCCGGAGATACGATAGCCGAACAGAAAGGTATCCGCGATCCGCATATCTTCCGCGGTCCGGATGGAGCATTCTATCTGTCGATGACCGATTTGCATATTTATGCGCAGCGTGACGGATATCGTGATACAGAGTGGGAACGCGACGGAAAAGAGTACGGATGGGGTAACAACCGGGGGCTGGTATTGATGAAATCCTGGGATCTGATTCACTGGAAGCGTACCAATCTGCGCTTTGACAAGTTGTCTGCGTTTTTAGTGAGATTGGTTGTGCCTGGGCTCCCGAAGTGACCTATGATGATAAAAAAAGGAAAGCTGATGATGTACTTCACCATGCGCTTCAAGAATGAGGCGAACAAGCTTTACTATGTATATGTCAATGACGACTTTGACAGGTTGGAGACTTTACCCCAGCTTCTGTTTCAATACCCCGACGAGAAGATCTCTGCTATTGATGCGGATATTACCCGTATAGGAGATAAGTATCACATGTTTTACGTTTCACACGACGGGGGGAGCTGGTATCAAGCAGGCTGTTTCGGACAGGGTAAACAGTGATTACGAGTATAATGCCCGTTGGTATGATCCTGAACCCACGGCGTGCGAAGCTCCGAACTTGTGGAAACGCATCGGTGAGGTAGATGGGTGTTGATGTATGATGTGTACGGGCAGAAGGTTCATAATTTCGGATTCAGTGAAACTTCCGACTTCGTACATTTCACTTCTTTGGGACAGTTTAACCAAGGAGTAATGAGGACTACTAACTTCACTTCTCCCAAACATGGGGCAATCATTCATCTTACCCGCCAGGAAGCGGAACGCCTGGCAGAACATTGGGGGGATGTCTTACGATGCTTTGCTTCCATCTGAATAAGAAACATTTTTATATAAAAAATAATTTATGATGAGTAAACTGAGAAACAGCTTGTGTGAGTTGTGCACAGCTTTGATTTTCCTTTGCGGATGCAGCAATGAACCGTTGCAACCCATTCGTTCAGGCGAGATGTGGCCTGATAACAACGGAGAGCATATCAATGCCCATGGGGGCGGAGTAATGTACTATGACGGAACATACTACTGGTTCGGCGAGAATAAATGTGATACTACCAGCAGTGCCATGGTGGGAGTAATGTGCTATTCTTCTCGGAATCTTACTGACTGGAAGAACGAAGGCGTAGCGCTTTCTGTTGTTGATAACGACAGCAGCGACATAGCGCGTGGATGTATATTGGAACGTCCTAAAGTGATATATAATGCGAAAACAGGGAAGTTTGTGATGTGGTTCCATCTGGAATTGAAAGGAAAAGGTTATGCAGCCGCCCGTGCCGGGGTAGCAGTCAGTGATACTCCTGCCGGTCCTTACCGTTTCATCCGTTCGGGACGTGTCAATGCTGGTAAGCTGCCTGTTGATATGGACGGACAGGCTGTTGCAGTGCTGGATACTCTGAATGCCAAGAATTATGAAAAATGGTGGACTCCCGAATGGACGGATGCTGTGAACAAAGGCTTGATAGTAAAGCGTGATTTGGATGGCGGACAGATGTCTCGCGATATGACTCTTTATGTAGATGAGGATGGTAAAGCCTACCATATTTACTCTTCCGAAGAAAACCTCACACTCCAAATAGCGGAATTGAGCGATGACTATCTTTCACACACAGGGAATTATGTGCGTGTGGCTCCGGCAGGACACAATGAGGCACCTGCTATCTTCAAAAAAAGACGGAACCTACTGGATGATCACTTCCGGTTGTACCGGTTGGGCTCCCAATGAGGCTCGTATGTTCTCGTCTTCTTCCATCTTCGGACCGTGGTCTCAGCATCCCAACCCTTGTGTGGGACCGAAGTCGGAACTTACGTTCGGTGGACAGAGCACTTATATTCTGAAGGTGGAGGGGAAGAAAGATGCTTTTATATTTATGGCAGATATCTGGCGTCCGGAGCATCCCAGTGATGCCCGTTACATTTGGTTACCTGTTCAATTTAAGGAAGGAGTTCCATACGTGGAGTGGATGGACAACTGGACACTGGATTTCTTTCAGTAATCCCTGTTGAAAATAGTCCTGAAGGATGGAAAATAGTGCAATAGTCTGTTCTTGACCGATTATTGCATCCATCTTGCTCGATTTTACCTCTATGGTTGTCAATTAGATTTTTTTATCTTTGCTATCGGTAAAAAGAGATAATAGGTATTAAAGATAGGTTTTTAGGAAGAAGGTTAACATACTGTGATGTGATAATAGAATTTTAGGTTAGGTTAAGTTAGAATTGAAGGCATATTTCGTGAGGAAATGTGCCTTTCTGTTTTCATTACCTTTCTAGGTTCGTATATTTGTAATGTCGAATTTGTGAAACTTAAAATAGAATATGCATGAAAAAAGATTGGATTGTTTTTGTTGTTAGGTTTTTCTCTTTCGTGGCTGGTGTCTGCTTGCCAAGAACGTCAGCAGGAAAGACGGAAGGAAGTGCCTTTGGATTCTATTGTACTGAGTGACCCTTGCATTTTGGCAGACAGGAAGACGGCTATGTATTATATGACCGGAACCGGCGGTATGCTTTGGAAAAGCAAGGATTTGAAACTTTGGGAAGGACCGTTTCATGTGGCAAAGACTGATTCCGGTTCGTGGATGGGACCGAAACCAATGATTTGGGCTGCCGAGTTACATCCGTATAAGGGCAAGTATTATTATTTTGCCACTTTCACCAATCAGGCGGTGAAGATTGATACGGTACAAGGGAATGTAATAGAGCGCCGTGCCAGTCATGTTTTGGTGAGCGATAACCCGGACGGACCTTACGTTCCGATGAAGGATTCCACTTACCTGCCTGCTGATAAACCAACCTTGGATGGGACTTTCTGGGTGGATAAGGACGGAAAGCCTTATATGGTATATTGTTATGAATGGTTGCAAGCCTTGGACGGTACGATAGAGAAAATAGAACTGAAGCCTGACTTAAGTGGAACCATAGGCGAAGGGAAATTGCTGTTCCGTGCCAGCGAATCGCCGTGGAGCCGTGAAAAAGATGCGGATGGCAAGGACAAACCGAATAAAGTCACTGACGGTCCGTATCTATTCCGTACAGGAACAGGTAGACTCGGTATGATTTGGACTAGTTGGATTTATAATGTGTACACTCAGGGAGTGGCTTATTCTGAAAGCGGAACCTTGGATGGACCATGGATACAGGAGAAAGACCCGATTACTCCTCCCAATTTCGGTCATGGGATGTTGTTTCAGACCTTGGACGGTAAATGGTTGATGTCTGTACATAGTCATAAGGATGTAAACGGACGTTATATTCGTACTCCTCGCTTGTTTGAAGTCGATTTTTCCGGAGATAAATTGGTGGTGGGAAAACCATATATTCCTTGAAAGTGCTTTATCTTTTTTCGAGAGGAAAGGTAATTACTTTTGCTTTCAATGAAAAGAGATGTGTAGAAAGAGTTGGAGGGACAGCTTTATGAGTCTGTCCCTCCAAATAAATGACCGGGTTAATCCCAACCCGGATTCTGTTTCAGTGCACCCTGAGCCAGGTCTACCTCTTCCAAGGGGATAGCCCACAGATAGTCACGGTTGGCGTTGAACTTGCGGGTTTCAATAAAAATGCTTTCTCCTTTTGCATTTACCCCGTATACTGGTTTAGTAACATCCTTTTCAGTTGTTTTATAGCTACGGGTATCAAACAGGTGCATTCCCTCGAAAGCAAATTCCAAACGACGTTCCAAACGGATAGCTTCGCGCATTTGATCTTTGGATAAGCCGGAAGGCAGAGGAGGAAGATTTACGCTGGGACGCTGACGGATTTGATTGACCGCATCATATACTTCCGTATCCGGAGCAGACAGATTTTCGTTACGAGCCTCGGCGAAGGTCAGCAGCACTTCTGCATAGCGGATATAGATAAAGTTGGTCCAGTCATAATTATTGATACCGTCATTGTCCGGATTGATATACTTTTTCATGCTATATCCTGTACGGGTATGGCTGCCATCTCCCATATTGTTCAGGTTGAAAGTCTTTCCTGCTATTTGTGACCCGTTCCACAGTACAGAGAAGCCTAGACGGGGGTCACGGTTGGCAAACGGGTCTTCCGGATTATAGAAAGGAGACTCTTTGATTGATTTGCCATCTTTGCATGGATAGGAGTCTATCAAGTCTTGAGTAGGTGATAAAGCTTCCCATCCTCCCATCATGACGGGAGCGAAGAACTGTCCTATATAACTGCCTTCATTGGAGTTTTTCGGGTTTTCCAGATATTCGCGATCAAAGATGATTTCATTACATAACTCTGCTACAGGTTGGAACAAGTCACCATAGTTATCATACAGTCCATACACATTCATGCCCATTACTTTGCGTGCGGCGGCTTCCGCCACATCATATTTGTGTGCGTAGAAAGCAACTCTGGCTTTCAGTGCGTAGCAGGCTCCGGCACTCGGTTTTCCGTGGTCACTGTTGCTGCGGATATCGGGCAAGCTGGCTGCTGCTTTATCCAATAATCCTACTATATGATTATAAGTCTCCTCTTCAGAACTGCGTGAAGGAAGTTTCTCGTTCAGTTCCAAACGGATGATCCAGTAGGGAGGCGCCACCCATATATTTTTAATATGTTAGCGTAGAGAAGCTCGAGAAACTGTACTTCAGCTGTCAGTTTGCGCTTTTTTCTTTTTCATCCATCGGCACATCGCTATATGCTCGTAAAATACCAGGCATCTGCGGATGCATTGATAGGCATTTTTCCATAATTGTAGGAAATGTGGGTTGCTGGAAGTTGCCGTACCAGCAGACAACTGTCCCTGTTCGGCTGTGACATGTACAGGAATAGCATTATCTGTGTAGCAGTCTGTCATGATAGTATGGTTTTCCGGTTCTATCAGATACAGATAAATTCCGGTTGCAAATTTCTGGGCATCTTCTGCGTTTTTCCAGAAAGATGCATCGGATAATTGGTCTTTAGGATTTCTGTCCAGAAAACTGTCATTGCAAGAGCTCAGACCAAGGCCGCATGCCAATATTAATCCTATAAAGTTATATTTTAGTCTCATAGTTGTCAGTGTTTAGAATGTTACATTCAGACCGAAGGAATAATTTCGGGTCAATGGATAATAGTTGCCGCTGATGGCTTCGGGGTCTACACCGTCGAAGCCGGAAATCATAAAGAGATTGTCGATACTGCAATACACTCTCAGACGGCTGATTCCGTATTTGGATATCAGCTGTTTGGGCAGGCTGTAACCTACTTGCAGGTTTCTCAGCTTGGCATAAGAGGCATCCTGCATCCAGAAACTGGAAGTCACGCGGTTTTTGGAGTCACTCATGGATAATCGGGGATAAGTGGCATTCGGGTTTTCCGGAGTCCAACGGTCCAGATGCTGTTCCGTTACTTTACCGCCATTGTAGAAGGCATATCTGATTTCGGCTACAGGAGCACTCTTTACATCAGCTGCACCTTGCAGCAGTGCACTTAGGTCGAAGTCTTTATATTGAACTGAAAGATTCAGACCGAAGTTGATTTTCGGGAAGTAAGAACCCAATACTTGCCGGTCTTTGCTGTCTACTACTTTGTCTCCGTTCAGGTCACGGTATTTTAAGTCACCCGGAACCGGAGTACCCATGCTCTGTGTAGGATGATTCTTGATCTCTTCTTCGTTTTGGAAGATGCCGTCGCATACGTAGCCGTAATATGCCCACAGTGGGTCGCCTACGGATTGCCCCGGTGTGTCACCGCCTTTCAAATCCATGATTTTGGTAGTTACATAGCTGAAATTGGCTCCGATAGAATAGCTCCAATCATTGATACGGTTGTTATGTCCCAGTTGCAGTTCGATACCGGTATTACGCACTACGCCGGCATTTTGCATCGGAGCGCTGACTCCCATCATGTTGGGAACTGGAAGTTGCAGTAATATGTCCCGTGTTTCCTTGCGGAACCAGTCTGCGCCCAATGTCAGTTTATTGCCCAAAAAAGCGGCGTCCACACCTACGTTCCATTGATCGGTTTTCTCCCACGTAATATCTTGGTTAGCCATCGGGTTGGAAATGGAAATACCCGGAGTCAAAGTGTTGCCGAAACTATAGTCATAACCGAACAGATAGGTGTTCTGATACGGATAATAGTTAGAACTGTTGTCCGAGTTTACGGTTTCCTGATTACCTAGCAATCCCCATGATGCACGTAGTTTCAAATTATCCACCCAATCGGCTTTGAAGAACTCTTCTTCCGAGATTCTCCATCCGATGGAGAAAGAGGGGAATGCGCCGAAGCGGTTGTTCTTGGGGAAGCGTGAAGTGCCGTCATAACGCAGGTTGGCTTCTAGCAGATAGCGGTCATCGTATGAATAATTCACGCGTCCGAAAGCTGAGCGGAGGGCGTATTCTATTTCTGTACCGTATGTTGTCTGTCCTGTCACTTCACCGGCGTTGATCTGGTCCAGTGAGTTGGAGTTGGGCAGGTTCTTACGGTAAGCTTGCAGATAGCGTGTCTGTTTATAAATTTGTGAGTAACCTAATAAGGCTCCTATTGTGTGTTTGCCGAAGGTTTTATTATAGTCCAGATAAGCTTGCAAGTTCAGTTCCATACTTTTGATGTCATATTCTGTGATGGAGTTAGTGGTTTTCTTTACCGGTGTGTCTGAACCTGCCTGATAGAATGTCATAGTATTGACGTGGGTGGGATTGTCGGTCAGGTTGAAAGTCGAGGCGGCGACTCCTCTCAGTTTCAGTCCGTCTATGATGTCCAGTTCCATCCTACGTTACCTTGGAAATTGCTGTTTATCTCTTTGTAGGTTCCTCCTTCACGTGCATAGGCTACGGAGTTGTGCTCGTTTTTGAATAAAGCATAGTTGCCGTTGCTCAATTGGATGGGAGTAACCGGAGTCTCACGGAAAGCATAGTGCATCAGGTTGCTGATACCTGCCGCCGGAGCAGTCATATTACTGCGGTATACCGCCATATTTGTAGTCAGTTTCAGACGACTGTTTATCTGAGCGTCAATGTTGGCACGTACATTGAACTTGTTGTAGTTGGTATTGACTATCAATCCGTCTTTATCATGATAGTTGAATGCCAGCGAGTAAGTTACTTTGTCTCCACCGCCTTTGATACTCAAGTGATGGTTGTTGAACAGGCCGTTTTCACTTAATAGCGTACCCAGCCAGTCGGAATTGGGATAAAAGTCAGGATCACTTCCGTCTTTGAACTTTTGTAGGGCTGTTTCGTCATACGGACCTTTCAAACCGTCATTGGTGTAAGCTTCATTCATCAGCACTGCATAATTGTAAGAATCCAAAAAATTGGGCATACGTGAGGCACTTTGCCAGCCTGCATATCCATCGTAAGATACAATGGCACGTCCTTTGGTTCCCTTTTTGGTTGTGATAAGAATAACACCATTGGCAGCACGTACACCATAAATGGCTGAGGCGGCTGCATCTTTTAATATAGAGACGTTTTTCAATATCGTTGGGGTCCACGCTACTCATGGTAGACTCTACTCCATCCACCACAACCATGGCACTGGCATCTCCCATGGTTCCTAGACCACGTACACGCAGTACTCCGGCATCAGCTCCTGGCTGACCGGTATTTTGGATAATGGTGACACCCGGCATTTGTCCTGCCAGCATGTTGGTGACATTGGCACTAGTGCGGTTGACTAGTTTATCGGATGAGATGGTTGCCACAGAACCTGTCAGGTTTACTTTTTTTTGAGTACCGTATCCTACTACTACCACTTCATCTAAAGATTCTGTATCTTCTTTCAAGATAATGGTGTAACTGTTGCTGTTGCCTACGGTAATTTGTTGGTCGTTGTAACCGATATACGAAACTTTCAGTTTAGCCCCTACGGATACATTTAATGTGAATTTGCCATCCACATCTGTAATAGTACCGTTGGTGCTTCCCACTTCTACTACATTGGCACCGATTACAGGAGCTCCGCTTGTATCATTTACGATACCTGTAATTTGTTTGACATGCTGTTGCACGATGGCAGTTTGACTGCGAAGCCCACAAAGGCATTGGGAAAGCCATTCCGGCAAATAGTGTAAGACACGCATAAAAAAGAGGCTTTTTTTCAAAATTACGTGTGTCTTTACACAATTTTTCCCCTTCTTTTTCTGGTAGAATTGCATAGATTAATAAGGTTAAATTAGTAAATAGTTTGGTTTAGGGATCTTATTCCCTTTCTATTTCAGTTGCTGCAAATGTATTATTTTATAAGAATATAACGCTATCTTTTCTTTTATTTTTTTTTGTTATTCTTAATAAATTACAGGTTATGACTAACCTGCTGTAGTTTTTTGTGGGTTTATTCGTTGTTTATTTTGTATTCTAGCGAGGAAGTAGAAATGGTACATATTGCTTGAGAAATCAAACAATGAAATTCATATGGATAGAAATGTTAAATATGTCCTTTCTAAGGATTATTTTTGTATCTTTCTCAAAAGGTGTGATGAAAACTGAATATATTTCGCTAATAGTTATCATTTATAATGAATAATCAGAATTTATTGTGTAGCTGATTCTTTTGCTTTTTTCTTTTACTGAAACTGTAGTTTAATAGGGAAGAACTTTTTTGTTTTTTTCTATGCCAGTCTTTCATAAACTTCCATTTTTCCTCCATTTGACCGAATAAAGTCCCTCTTTTGAAAGATTTATATACCTGAAAATAGGTTCCTATACTATATCTTTGCATCAAACAAATTCAGGACTAATTATATGAAAAACAAATTTTTTATCACCTTATTTGCCTGTTTGCTACCTTGGATGGCAGGGGCGCAGCAGATTATTTCCAAACAAAACAATGTAGCCGAAAAAGATTACATAGCTTATCTCTTTACTTATTTCACAGGTAACCACATCAGCGAGGAAGCCGTATGTTATAGCGGTAAGCACGGATGGATACACTTACTGGGCGCTGAACGATAACAAACCGGTCATTGACTCCAAAATCATCAGCTCTACCGGTGGCGTGCGTGACCCGCACATCCTGCGTTGCGAGGATGGAAAGACTTTCTATATGGTGGTGACTGATATGGTTTCGGACAACGGCTGGGACTCCAACCGTGCCATGGTGTTGCTGAAATCCACCGATTTGGTGAATTGGACTTCTTCCATCGTCAATATGCAGAAGCGTTATGCCGGACAGGAGAAACTGAAACGGGTGTGGGCTCCGCAAACCATCTTTGACCCGGAAGCCGGAAAATATATGATCTATTGGTCAATGCAATACAATGGCGGCGCGGACGTGATTTATTATGCCTATGCCAACCGGGATTTTACCGATCTGGAAGGAGAGCCGAAACCTCTTTTTATCCCCGAGAACAAGAAATCGTGCATTGAGGCGATATCGTCTTTAAAGACGGAATCTTTCATCTGTTTTATAAACTGAAGGGCACGGAAACGGGATCAAGGTAGCGACCACTCGTTCTCTTACTTCCGGTCAATGGGAGGAACAGCCCGACTATAAGCAGCAGACCACGGAAGCGGTGGAAGGTGCGGGAACTTTCAAAACTGATAGGTCAGGACAAAATACATCCTGATGTATGATGTGTATATGAAAGGCAAGTACCAGTTTACCGAAACCACCGACCTGAAGAACTTTAAGGTGATAGACAGTGAGGTAAAGATGAACTTTCATCCGCGTCACGGAACCATCATCCCCCATTACCCGTGCCGAGCTGAAGCGTATCACTGACAAGTGGCCTTCAAAGGAAATGGGTAATATGACTATCCCCAACAATCCGGTGCTGCAAGGGTTTCACGCCGACCCTGAAATATTGTATTCTCATCAGACTAAAAAAAATATTATATCTATTCTACCACTGACGGACAGTCCGGATGGGGAGGGTGGTACTTTACGGTCTTTTCCTCAGATAAATTTGAAAGACTGGAAGGACGAAGGCGTGATGCTTGACCTGAAGTCCGACCAGGTGATATGGGCGGATGGAAACGCGTGGGCTCCATGTATTGAAGAAAAAATAGTGGACGGAAAGTATAAATATTTTTTCTATTTCAGTGGTAACCCTACAGCCGGAGGCGGCAAGCAGATCGGGGTGGCGGTAGCCGATTCTCCCACCGGTCCGTTCAAAGACTTGGGACATCCCATCCTCACCGAATCTCCTGTGGGCCACGGACAGCAGATTGATGTGGATGTGTTTACCGATCCGGTTTCGGGAAAATCCTATCTGTACTGGGGCAATGGTTATATGGCGGGCGCCGAACTGAATGAGGATATGCTTTCCATCAAGGAGAATACCCTGACCGTATTGACTCCGAAAGGGGGAAGCCTGAAGGATTATGCTTTCCGTGAAGCGGCGTATGTGTTCTATCGTAACGGAC
>ENA-OQAR01000625-OQAR01000625.1-human-gut-metagenome-genome-assembly--contig:-NODE-625-length-10550-cov-2.828648_pt1 | contig 10550 bp, 13 predicted proteins | sample MGYA00242738_ERZ504533 | MGnify/ENA primary metagenome ERZ504533 (study PRJEB26092, sample SAMD00036276) | human gut metagenome | host: Homo sapiens | study: EMG produced TPA metagenomics assembly of... | reverse complement strand
TTTGAGGATTTTTGAAAAACCGGGCGAAACGAAAATTCTGACAGATGGGACAGTGGCGGAAATTCATTTGTCCGGCGGGTGTACAGAGGGCGGAGCCCTTTGTGCAGGGAATGCAAAGGGGAGGCAGCTCCATGCTGGGGTTAAGGGGCAAAGCCCATTATCGGGTCAAGGGTGAAACGCCTTGCCCAGTGATTTGATGCCTGCGTCAAGTCGTACTGGGTATTATCTGGCGAATTGTGTTACCCAAAATCGTTTTCGGGAATGACCGCCACATGAAAAAAGCTTGTGGAATGCAAGAGGCAGATAATGGAAGACCACAGAGGAGGGCAGAATGGGAAAAAGAAAAATGAAAAAAATGCAGAATAGATGAAAGGGGGAATCAGAAAAATGAGAGCTACAAGGCATAATGGCAGATCGGGGAAACATGGTGTTTATAATCCAAAGCACAATGACAGAAAATTCGATATTGCCAACAGCGAGCATATTGATGCGGAGAGGGAAAAGCAGAATATCTATTGGGACTGTTACCGGGGATATGTCCAGAACCCTTCGGATGAGACACTTAGAAATTGGGGACCGGTCGAGCCGGAAGCAAGTTTCATGATATTGAAAGATGTATTATGAAGACCATTACAGCGATTTTATAAAAGGGCAGAATGCCAGGAAATGAGAAAACCGCCACCCGGAAAGAAACCGGACAACGGAAGATCTGCTGAAAAATAAAATGACCTGTCCGGAAGAAACGATATTCCAGATCGGAAAGGAAGGGGAGCATATATCGGGAGAACAGCTTTTTCATATTGCGGATTTTTTTATGAAAAGGTTCGAGGGGATGTTTGGAGACCATGTGCATATTTTGGATTTTGCACTCCACATGGATGAGACCACTCCCCATATCCATGAACGTCACGTGTTTGGACTGCGAAAATAAATATGGGGAACTGTGTCCGCAACAGGAAAAGGCATTGGAAGCACTTGGAATTCCTCTTCCCGATCCAGATAAGCCCAGAGGAAGAAACAATAACCGGAAGATGACTTTTGATCTGATCTGCAGGAATCTTCTGTTTGATGTTTGCAGGCAGTATGGGCTGGAGATTGAGGAAGCGCCGGAATATGGCGGAAAGAAGTATCTGGAAAAGCAGGAGTTATCATACAGGCACAGAAAGAAAAAGATTGCCCGGCAGGAACAGATGATAAAGGAACAGGAAGAAAAAATCATGGATAATGAAACCCTGATCGATGAAGTGTCAGAGATCGCTTATGACAAGGCGGTGGAAGTCGTTACGGAAAAAGTAAGGGCACAGACACAGGAAGAGGATATCAGGCTTCTGGATCAGCTTTGCAATAACATTGTCCAGAATCCAAATAATTCTGATAAGGACAAAAACAATTACCAAAAATGTGATTAAGCTGGCGAAAGAGAAATTACGGAATGCAGCAAATGCAGTTATTGAAAAAGTACAGAAAACTCTTCAGGAGCCAGAGGTCAGTAAAGCGAATACGGAACAGATCAAGAAGAAGGCAAGGACGAGTGTTCTTGAAAAACTGGCTGCCAATAAAAAGCGGGTCGCAGAAGAAAAACGCTGCCAGAAGAAAAACAAAAACGAAATATCATGACAGGGATTCCCTGTAAAGAGCATTTTGATTTATTCAGTTTTGGATAAAAGTCAGGATGCTCTTTTTTTATTTTGAACCCGGTCATATCTGAACGGGTTGGAAAGGAAGTGGATAAAAAATGAATGTGTTTGAAGAAGTAAAGCAGAATGTGACGGTCAGGCAGGCTGCGGAACTTTATGGATTTAAGCCCAACAGGAGCGGATTGATCCGGTGCATCTTTCATAATGACGGTACACCGAGCATGAAAGTTGACCGCAGATATTACTGTTTTGGATGTGGGTGTACCGGGGATGTGATCGATTTTACCGCCCAGCTCTTCGGACTAAAATCCAGAGAGGCTGCTTTGAAGCTGGCAGATGATTTTGGAATCTCCTATGGGAACAGGGCAAGGGATTCTCCCAAAAGTGGGAAAAAGTCTCTGGTGAAAGAAAGAGGGAAGGTATCAGAAACAGACTGGAAAACAGAATGTGCCAGACTTACAAAAGCATATCTGGATTACCGCACCCTGCTTCTGGAATGGAAAGAATGTTATGCACCAAAAACACCAGAGGAAGAGTGGGATGGGCATTTTGGCACCGCACTGAGGGAGTTGAGTATCGTTGAATATTATCTGGATATTCTTCTGTTCGGTGATGAAGAGGATAAGAAAATGCTTGTCAAGGAAAAAGGAAAGGAGGTGGAAAAGATTGAGCGAGAATGTAAAGGAGCAGGACGCTTTGCAGATCATGGAGCAGATGGCGGATGTGGATGCCATAAGGGAGATCCGCTCCCATCTGGCGGTGACAAATCAGGGAACCGTCAAAGGGACGATGCAGAATTATATGATCGTGCTTCGGGAAGATCCGCTACTGAAAGGGAGCCTGAGATTTAATCTTTTGAACCAGAGGATCGATATCGTCAGGAAACTCTGGTGGAATGATGGTATCACCTCTATGACAGATGCTGCCAGAGATTTCTTTTATCTGTATTTTGAACAGTTTTATAGTCTGGGAAATGAGAAAAACATGGATAAAGCCCTGAGGGCGGAAGCAAACAGCAAACAGTATCATCCGATCTGCGAATATCTGAACCGCTTAGAGTGGGATGGCACAGAACGTATCCGTTATGTATTGAAGCGGTATATGGGGGCAGATGATTCGGATTTGGTCTATGAATGCCTGAAGTATTTTATAATGGAAGCACTGCTTCCGTATTTTTAAGCCGGGGTGTAAGGCGGATGAGATGCTCTGCCTTGTAGGAACACAGGGGGCAGGAAAATCTACATTTTTCCGCTTTCTGGCTATTAAGGATGAGTGGTTTTCAGATGACTTGAGGGATTTGGGAGATAAAAAGATTTATGAAAAGCTCCGGGGTCACTGGATCATGGAAATGTCAGAGATGATTGCTGCGATCAGTGCAAAGAGCAATGAAGAGATCAAGTCCTTTTTGAGCCGGCAGAAAAGACACATTTCGGAATTCCTATGGGAAATTTGAAGAGGACAGACCGAGACAATGTCTGTTTGCCGGGACAACCAATACAAAGCAGTTTCTTCCCTTTGACCGTACAGGAGCAAGACGTTTCCTTGTAATCGAGGTCGATTCCTCAAAGGCGGAAAAACATCTTCTTGATAATGAAGAAGAATCGAGGGCATACTTCGACCAGCTTTGGGCGGAAGCAATGGTCATCTTCAATTCCTGCAAGAACAAAAGCAGCCTTCTGAAACTTCCAAAAGAAATGGAGGAGCAGATCATTGAATACCGGAAACAGTTCATGCAGGAAGATACGATGGCAGGGCAGGTTCAGGGATGGCTGGATGGATATGCCGGGACTTATGTCTGCTCCAGACAGATCTGGAAAGAGGCGTTTAACCATTATGATGGCGAACCAAAGAAATATGAGACCAATGAGATATGCCAGATCATGGACACACAGATCATTGGCTGGAAAAGAGGCGGTTATCATCGTTTCTCAAAAGAAGGATTTGGTACACAGCGGTGCTGGATCAGAGAGGGAAAGGATGAAACAGAGACTGTCAACCAACCGGACAAAGATGGCTTTATAAAAACTTACGGAAGGTGAGCAGATGAAGATACCTTTTGATTAGCCTGACAGGGAGGGGATGGTCAAAACAGCTGAATTTCCATTTTTTTTGACTGTTTGTGTACTGGTTGTTGACATTTTTTGTTGACTGGGAAAAGCCTTTAAATATCAGCTTTTTCAGCATATTTCTTAACTGTCAACAAAGATATTTAAAAAAGAAAATATTATTTAGAGTAGGGATGACTTGGATAAAGAGATTATTTTATTAAAAGTTTCAAGTGCCTTGTTGACATTGACGGAGAGACAGAATTCCAGATCGGGATACCGTCCCGGCTGGGATAATAACTGTCCTCTCTCTGTCGGGCAAATGAATAGAATACTGGCAGGCAATTTGGAAGATCAGTCTGCCACCCTGCCCGCCGGTAAATCACAGAAAGGAGAAGCTTATGGGACAGGTTCTGAATCCGAAAACGGAAAACAATACATTTACAAAAAGGATTGGGCAGACAACTTATGTTGTCCGATTCCATTACAGTGAGAACGCAAGAGAGACGATGCAGGAGAAAATCAACCGGATGCTGGTGAATGAAGTTAACCGTTCGGACTTCATGGAAACAGAGGAAAAAATGGCTGAGTAACTTAATGGTTGTAACAACAAAGAACGTTTTCATCAGTATTTTAGCTGTTTACCCTCGATTTGACACGAAAAAGTGCCTTTTTGATGAAAAACTATTGACATTTTGTTTCAGGTAAGACAGCAAAATCTATTCTGATCAGTTGTGGTGCAAGACTCGCACCCTTTGATATTGCGGAACTGCGGGAGCTTATGAGTTATGACGAACTGGAACTGGATTTGGTCGGTGACAGGAAAACAGCATTGTTTGTTATTATTTCAGATACCGATGATACCTTTAATTTTATTGTTTCTATTATGTACACACAGCTTTTTAATCTGCTCTGTGACATGAATAATCCGGGGTGAAATCCATCACCTGTCCGGCGTATGGAAATCAATGTTCCGTTTTTTAGGGAATCACGATTCCGGCAAAAATGGAATCACATTTTCCTAAACCCTTATAATGATGTTATGCACTTTTAGTGTAAATTCATTATGAGGAGGTCACGATTATGACCAAATATCGAGAAATCATCCGGCTTACCGGATTGGGATTCTCACAACGTAACATCATGGCAAGCTGTGGTGTTTCACAAAAAAACTGTCGTCAAAGTTCAAAAACGTGCCAGAGAACTAAATATCTCTTGGCCTCTTGATGAATCAATGACCGACACAGAGCTTCAAAAGCTCATGTTCTCGAAAGAGAGCAAGGTATCTGCCAGTAAGAAGATGCCCGACTACGCTTACATCCGTAAGGAACTGCTCCGTAATGGAGTCACCAAAAAGCTCTTATGGACTGAGTACATAGAGGATTGCCGTGCCAACGGTGAAGAACCACTCATGTATTCACAATTCTGCTATCACATCCAACAGGATGAGCAGAAACATCGTGCTACCATGCATATCAACCGTAAACCCGGCGAACAGGTTGAGGTTGACTGGGCTGGTGATCCGGCAACAATTATTGATCCTGACACTGGTGAAATCTTAAAATCTTACATCTTTGTAGGTGTAATGACTTACAGTCAGTATGCATATGTGGAAGCATTTCTGGATATGAAGCAGAGATCATGGATCAATGCTCATGTCCATATGTATGAGTACTTTGGCGGTGTTGCCAGAATCCTCGTACCGGATAACTGCAAAACCGCAGTTATTCACAATGGGGGATGGAAAGACCAGCAGATCAATGAAACTTATCAGGAACTAGCTGAACATTATTGCACCGCTATTATTCCGGCTCGTGTCAGAGCTCCCAAGGATAAGCCGAATGCTGAAGGAACGGTAGGAAATATCTCTACCTGGATAACAGCAGCACTTCGGGATGAACAGTTCTTTTCCCTTGCAGAATTAAACCGTGCAATAAAAGATAAGCTAGAACTGTTCAACCAAAGGCTCTTTCAGAAGAAAGAGGGTAGTCGGCGAAGCTTATTTCTTGAGGAAGAAAAACCATTGCTGGCACCATTACCTGCTACCCGTTTTGAACTGAGCGACTGGAAAACAGCCACCGTCCAGTTCAATTATCACATATCTGTGGACGGAATGCTATACTCAGTTCCCTATGAATACATCAAAAAGAAAGTTGATGTCAAGATAACAGATACCACTATTGAAATTTTTTACAATCATAACCGCATTGCTTCCCACCGCCGTCTGAAGGGGCGTCCTGGGAAGTACAGCACTGTCACGGAACATATGCCGGAAGACCACCAGAAATATCTGGAATGGAACGGCGACAGGTTCCGCAAATGGGCTGAACGGATTGGCATAAATACGTACACTGTGGTCAATGCGATACTGACCTCCAAACGTGTGGAACAACAGACCTACCGAAGTTGTATGGGGCTTCTGAAGCTTGCAGAGAAATACTCAGATGCATTGTTTGAAGCAGCCTGTAAAAAGGCACTATCTTATACAGCTTCACCCAGTTATAAGAGTATTAAAAACATCCTTGTAACAGGTTCTGTAAAACCGGAATCAGAAACTACTGAATCCAAGACTACACATAAAGCACACGGCATCACAAGAGGTGCCGATTACTATCGGAGGTAAACATATATGACGAATCAGAGTACAATAGATAAATTAATTGAAATGCGCCTTACTACTATGGCAGATGCGTTCCGCAACCAGCTGGATGATACGAAATTTAAAGACGTACCATTCGAGGACCGTTTTGGTATGCTGGTGGACATCGAATACAGTAATCGTAAGAATAATCGTCAGAAACGATTGATCCGTAATGCTGGATTCGACCAACCGGAAGCAAGTATCATGGATATCAATTACACTTCCGGACGCAAGCTTAACAAGGGTCTTATTAACCGACTTGCAACTTGCGAATATATATCTGAACACCGGAATCTTTTTATCACCGGCGCTACAGGCTGTGGTAAAACTTACATGGCCTGCGCCTTTGGTATGGAGGCTTGTAAGCAGTATTTCAATACCAAGTATGTCCGTCTTCCTGATCTGCTTATTGATCTGGAGACAGCACGGACAGATGGTAACTACAAAAAAAGTCATGGCGAAGTATGCAAATCCAGTTGTCCTGATTCTGGATGAGTGGCTTCTCTTGAAACCGACGAATGCAGAACAAAGGGATATCTTCGAACTGCTTCATAGGAGACGTAAGAAATCTTCAACGATTTTCTGCTCCCAGTATGCATTTGAGGAATGGTATGAGCAGCTCGGCGGTGGTGACAGTCCTCTGGCAGATGCGATCATTGATCGTATTGCCCACGACAGCTATCGAATAAATATCACGAGCATTGATGCTGAACATGATAGATCAATGCGTGAGGTATATGGCTTGGATAAAGCACTACGCGAGTAAACTCGCATAATTACACAGGTGATTTCCACTTCCGGACATCTGATTCCCAAATTTCCGGAAGTGCGATTTCATCGCACGAGAATATTCAGACAGAGCTGATGATGTATATGGAGGTAGACTTCCAATTCATGTGAGGTGTCTCCTGGACGAGTTTGCGAACATCGGACAAATTCCAAAATTTGAAAAACTGATTGCTACGATTAGAAGCCGGGAAATCTCAGCTTCTATTATTTTGCAGTCAAAGTCTCAGCTTAAGGCAATTTATAAGGATAATGCCGATACCATCGAAGGAAACTGTGATACGACCTTATTCCTGGGTGGAAAGGAAAAAAACGACATTAAAAGGAAATAGCGGAGATCCTGGGAAAAGAAACCATAGATCTTTAATAACACATCGGATACGAGAGGCAGTCAGCGGTCTTATGGAATGAACTACCAGAAAACAGGAAAGGAGTTGATGAGCCAGGATGAAATAGCAGTCATGGACGGAGGAAAATGTATTCTGCAGGTGAGAGGTGTCAGACCATTTTTCTCAAATAAATACGATATTTGCAAACAATAAAAATTACAAATATCTGTCCGATTATGACAAAAAGAATACCTTTGATATTGAAAAATATCTGAGTACTAATCTGATACTGAAACCAGAGGATGAAGTGGAACTGTATCAGATGTAACTTCTCGACAAATTGTCGGGAAGTGGATCATGGGAGGAAATCATGAATAATTTGGAAAAAAGGAACAGTCGGTATCCATCGACGAAAATGAATATACCGACTGTACGTGTGAGGAATTTTCCAAGTAGAAAATCCTATGCTTAGTGTAGCACAAAAGGCAGGGTTTATATAGTGTTTTCTTCCCTTTCTGGAAAAAAATCTAAGAAAGGAACTGGAAAATGTAAGTTTTCCAAAGGTACACTTATGGCATTTTTTTACAACGGCAATTACGACCTTAAAAACATTGGTTTGTGCGATCGGAGCCGGACTTGCAGCCTGGGGAGTGATCAATCTGCTGGAAGGATATGGAACGGACAATCCGGGTGCAAAGTCACAAGGAATAAAACACTTAATGTCTTCTATGTGAAAAGATTTTAAAGAGAAAATGCACATCCTACGCAGATAACATGACAATTTCATGCAAAGCGAAAGGAGACACCATGAAAATCGAATACACAAAAGTGGGAGACTATTATTTACCGAATCTTTACTACCCGGAGGAAACCAGACCGATTGGCTTATGGGGAATGCTTCGGAAGGAATATCTGAAAGAACATAAATCTGGAACTTATACATATCTTCTTCTGACCGCCAGGCTGGACAGTTATTTGGCAGATCTGAATGAACAGGCACAGGAACGCTTTGAATTGATCGAAAACTCAGATGCGAAGTGCGGAGGGAGTTTCCGAGGAACTGAAGAGACAGAACCTATGGAATGCTATGCCACTGTAACAATATCCGCAACCGGGCTGCTGAGATCATCAAGCAGGAACTGATTTATGTATAAGGGGGATTCTAGATATGAGAAGAGAACTGATTGAAAGTTATTATGAAGAATACCAGCGGGAGCTGGAAAGATTTCTTGAATCTGACCCGGAGATGTTCACTCTGGAAGCAGAAATTCATCATTACATAGAAATACTGGAACCGGTCCTCAGAGATGGCGGACAGGAGATGTGGCAGACACTGGACAGGATTATTTCAGCGAAAAATGCAATGGAGGGAATTGTGGCAAAAGAAATGTATATCCGGGGATTTCTGGATTATGAAAGACTGGTGTGTGAAAAAGACAGTAAGATCTGAATAATCAGAACATAGACTATATATAACGAGGCTTTTATTGTATAGACAGTAAGAGCCTCATTTAATATAGTTTTCATAATAAAAAACAGGTGGTAGTACGTATTTGCTTTGTGTTATATAAGAATTGGTCTGGCTGAACAATGGTGAAAATTTACTATGATTTTACTTAAATCTGATTGAAGGATGAAAAAAGTGATGATATCATATAGTGGGTTGATAGGGTTACAGAAAATGTATTCACAGAGGCAGAGAAGAAATAATGAAAGTAAAAAATGCAGATGAATTTTATAAAATATTAGAAAGAAAGGCTATATATCCGGTATTTCAGCCGATTGTAAATTTACAGACTGGAGATGTGGCAGGATATGAAGCTCTTAGTCGTATCGACAGGCATGATACGACTCTTATGATTTCAGATTTGTTTGTGATTGCTGAACAGGTAGGCTGTGTTTGGAAATTGGAAAAATTGTGCAGAAATAAAAGCATTGAAGGCAGCGGCGAATAAACCAGAACATGCAAAATTATTTCTTAATGTAGATGGTAATATCATTCAGGATAAATCGTTCATACAGGGATTTACAAACCGTAAGGCTGCGAAAGCCGGAGTACCGTCCTGTGACATTGTATTTGAAATAACGGAACGGTCGGATATAGAAAACTATCAGATTCTGCAACAGATTATGAAGCATTATGCAGATCAGGGATATGAAATAGCTTTGGATGATGTTGGAGCTGGATATTCTGGTCTGAACCGTGTAGTAAATACATCGCCAAACTACTTAAAAGTTGATATAGAACTGGTCAGAGATATTCAAAAACATAAGAAAAAGGAAATTATGATGGAATTTCTGTTGCATTACTGTAATGAGACAGGAGCAATTCTGATTGCAGAAGGGATAGAAACAGAAGCAGAGTTGGAGTGTCTGTGTAGATTAGGTGTTCATTACGGACAAGGATATTTTCTTGGAAGACCGGACAGAACGTTCAAAAATGTAAGGAATGAGGCGATGTTGGTATTACGTAGACTGAATAATAAATCGTAATGAAAACTATATGTCAGCAGGTGAAAAATGAATAAGTCAATTATAACATTATAAAGATTTCCATTGATTTTTACACCTATTTTACACAAGCACTCACATAGATTTGATTTCTGTCTTCTATAATTGTATAGGAAAATGTAGATCTTATATAATAACAGGAGAGGAAAGAGAAATGAACGAGAATGTGAAAGTGGTTTTGGTCTGATCGGTGGCCTTGCCTTGTTCCTTTATGGAATGAACAGCATGAGTGATGCACTTCAGAAAGCCGCAGGAGAACGAATGAAAAAATCCTTGGATTTCTTACAAGAAATCCAATTATGGGAGCACTTGCCGGAGCACTTGTAACAGCTGTATGCAGAGCAGTTCAGCGACGACAGTTATGGTTATCGGTTTTGTCAGTGCGGGACTATGAGTCTTCCGCAGGCAATTTCTGTTATCTTTGGTGCCAACATAGGAACCACTATGACGGCACAGCTGATGGCATTTAAAAATCAGCAATTATATTTATCCAATTATCTTTGTTGGATTTATTCTGAACTTTGTTAGCAAAAAAGAAAAGGTTAAAAATAATCGGTATGGTAATTTTTTCAATTTCGGACTTTTATTTTGAAGGAATTTG
>ENA-OQAR01000624-OQAR01000624.1-human-gut-metagenome-genome-assembly--contig:-NODE-624-length-10551-cov-2.707022_pt1 | contig 10551 bp, 17 predicted proteins | sample MGYA00242738_ERZ504533 | MGnify/ENA primary metagenome ERZ504533 (study PRJEB26092, sample SAMD00036276) | human gut metagenome | host: Homo sapiens | study: EMG produced TPA metagenomics assembly of... | reverse complement strand
ATAAAAAATAAATCCAGGAGGAATTTTATCATGAAAACAGGAAGAAACTATAAGTTCTGGTTTTGTACAGGTTCACAGGATCTTTACGGAGATGAGTGCTTAAGAAAAGTTGCTGAGCATTCCAGAATCATTGTTGAGGAATTAAACAAGAGTGGTGTTCTTCCATTTGAATTAGTATGGAAACCAACACTGATCACAAACGAACTGATCCGTAAAACATTTAATGAGGCAAATGCAGATGAGGACTGTGCAGGTGTTATCACATGGATGCATACTTTCTCACCGGCAAAATCATGGATCCTTGGTCTGAAAGAATACAGAAAACCGCTTTGCCATCTTCATACACAGTTTAATGAGGAGATTCCTTATGATACCATTGATATGGATTTTATGAATGAAAACCAGTCTGCTCATGGCGGTCGTGAATATGGTCATATTGTTACAAGAATGGGAATCGAAAGAAAAAGTTATTGTCGGACACTGGGCAGATAAAGATGTTCAGGAAAGACTTGCTTCCTGGATGCGTACAGCAGTTGGTATCATGGAGAGCAGCCATATCCGCGTATGTCGTGTAGCAGATAATATGAGAAACGTAGCTGTTACAGAAGGTGATAAAGTAGAAGCACAGATCAAATTCGGATGGGAAGTTGATGCTTATCCTGTAAATGAGATTGCTGATTATGTAAAAGATGTAGCTAAAGGTGATGTAGATGCGCTGGTAGATGAATACTACAGCAAATATGATATTCTTCTTGAGGGAAGAGATCCGGAAGAATTTAAACGTCATGTAGCAGTTCAGGCTCAGATTGAGATCGGATTTGAGAAATTCCTGGAAGAGAAAAATTATCAGGCAATCGTTACACACTTTGGAGATCTGGGTGCTCTTAAACAGCTTCCCGGACTTGCAATCCAGAGACTTATGGAAAAAGGCTATGGATTCGGTGCAGAAGGCGACTGGAAGACAGCTGCAATGGTTCGTCTGATGAAGATCATGACAGCTGGTGTAAAAGATGCAAAAGGAACTTCCATGATGGAAGACTATACATATAACTTTGTACCTGGAAAAGAAGGAATCCTTCAGTCTCATATGCTTGAGGTATGCCCGTCTGTCGCAGATGGTAAGATTGGCATTAAAGTATGCCCGCTTTCCATGGGTGACAGAGAAGATCCTGCAAGACTTGTATTCACAAGCAAGACAGGCCCGGGTATTGCAACATCCCTGATCGATCTTGGAGACCGTTTTCGTCTGATTATCAACGATGTGGAATGCAAGAAGGTTGAGAAACCGATGCCGAAGCTTCCTGTAGGAAGTGCATTCTGGACACCACAGCCAAATCTTAAGACAGGTGCAGAAGCATGGATCCTTGCAGGCGGAGCCACCATACAGCATTCTCCTATGACCTGACAGCAGAGCAGATGGGTGACTGGGCAGCAGCTATGGGTATTGAAGCTGTTTACATTGATAAAGATACAAATATTCGTGATTTTAAGAATGAACTGAGATGGAATGAACTTGCATTCAGAAAATAATAATTTTTGTAATTAATACAGAGGCTGCCATATCAGGCTGAAATTAACTGCCTGGGATGGCAGCCCTGAGAAGTTTAAAGTAATAAAAAGTATGTTAAAACCGTAAAATTTCCATGGTAAAACAATAAAAGAAATGCAATAATATTGGTGTACAAACAATATATGATTATAGATTGTCGAATGATCTGTAATCATAAATAACAGAGAAACAGGGAGGTACATAAAAATGGGAGCAGCAGAAGCAAAAGCAGCGATTCTCGCTAACAAAACAGCGCTTGGTATTGAATTTGGTTCTACCAGGATCAAAGCAGTACTTGTAGATGATAAAAAATCAGCCAATCGCATCTGGCGGTCATGAATGGGAAAATCGTTATGAAAACGGTGTCTGGACATATAGCTTGATGATATCTGGACAGGCATTCAGGACTGTTATCAGGATATGGCAAGGGATGTGAAGGCAAAATATGACATAGAACTGGAATCTGTAGGTGCATTTGGCGTCAGCGCCATGATGCATGGATATATGCCATTTAACAAAGAGGGAGAACTTCTTGTACCATTCCGTACATGGAGAAATAATATTACAGGGGAAGCCAGTGAAAAGCTGATGGAGCTGTTTAATTACAATATTCCTCAGAGATGGAGTATCGCACATCTGTACCAGGCAATTCTTAATGGCGAGGAACATGTAAAAGATATCGATTATATTACAACTCTGGAGGCTTATGTCCACTGGAAACTGACAGGAAAGAGAGTTCTCGGTATCGGTGACGCAGCAGGTATGTTCCCGATTGATACCACAAAGGCAGATTACAACCAGGAGATGGTTGATAAATTCGATGAACTGGTTGCTCCTTATGGATTCTCATGGAAACTTCGCGATATTATGCCGAAAGCCCTTGTTGCAGGTGAAGATGCCGGTGTTCTTACAGAAGAAGGTGCGAAACTTCTCGACGTAACAGGAAAACTGAAAGCAGGAATCCCGATGTGTCTCCGCAAGGTGATGCAGGAACAGGTATGGTTGCCACAAACAGTGTTGCAGTTCGTACAGGTAACGTTTCCGCAGGAACTTCTGTATTTGCTATGATCGTTCTGGAAAAAGAACTCTCCAGACCGTATAAAGAAATCGACATGGTTACCACTCCGTCCGGACATCTGGTAGCTATGGCTCATTCCAACAACTGTACCTCTGACCTGAATGCCTGGGTAAATGTATTTAAAGAGTTTGCAGAGGCTATGGGTATGGAAGTGGATATGAATAAACTGTTTGGAACTCTTTATAATAAAGCACTTGAAGGTGATCCGGACTGTGGCGGACTTCTGTCTTACTGCTATTTCTCAGGCGAGCATATGACAGGCTTTGAAGAAGGACGCCCGTTATTTGTACGTTCTCCTGAGAGCAAATTCAATCTTGCAAACTTTATGAGAACCAATCTGTATACATGCCTTGGAGCCATGAGGGTAGGTCTGAACCTTCTGTTTGAGAAAGAAAATGTAAAAGTAGACCGTCTTCTTGGTCATGGAGGATTATTTAAGACAAAAGGCGTAGGACAGCAGATTCTGGCAGATGCTGTCAATGCACCGGTATCTGTAATGGCTACTGCAGGTGAGGGCGGAGCCTGGGGAATCGCACTTCTTGCTTCTTATCTGGTACATAAAGAAGAAGGTGAGACTCTGGAAAGCTTCCTTGATAACAAAGTATTTGCAGATCAGGAAAGCAGCACACTGGATCCAAAACCGGAAGGTGTGGCTGGATTCAATGCATTTATGGACAGCTATATGAAAGGTCTTTCTATTGAAAGAGCAGCAGTAGAGTCTGAAATCTGGTAAATGTTGAGAAACAAACTGTTTGCCGGCGCATATGAAAATGAATAGGAAAAGAAGAATATAAAAAACAGAGCAGCATCGCAGATCATGAGACCGGCGATGCTGTTTTTTGTAGTTTTTCTGAAATTGTTATCAAGTGATTCGCAGCCGAATAAAATACAAAGAGAAAAGCCCCGGCAGGGGAGCTGCCGGGGACTTCAAGGGGAGTATAAATAATTAAATAAGGGGTTTATGTAAAAAAAAATTTTTGAAGGGTAAATTCTTTTTACAAGAATGATTATAATATAAACTGGAAAAAAAAGCAATATCATTTTGGCGAATAATCTCCAAACTTTTTGGGATACTATTTCCTGTAATAAAAAGCGGCAGAAAGCTTCAGAAAGCCGCAAAAATCAACTTCATCAGGAGGTAATTCAAATGGCGAAAAATTACGAAACAGACAGAAATGAGTCCAATTATGCGGGAAAAAATTACGGGGAAAGTGATTCCAGAAACTGCGGAAAAAACAGTTCCAGAAACAGCTCCAGAAATTCTTCTAAAAACAGTTCCAAAAACAGCTACGGCAACAGTTACGGAAACAAAACATCCGACGAGTACGATTCAGAGAAAGACAGAGAGTCCGACAGATACTAGATATTCAGGGTAAGTGATCCGGAAGATACTAGGCAGAGGATCAATACGCAATAAGCAGAAGCACCATTTTTATGCGGTACAGGATCCATCAGTCAGTTGGCCGGATCATACAAGAAAAAGTCGGAAAAAAAGCGGGAAAAAGTCAGAGCTGGCTTTCTCCCGCTTCCATACATATAAGGGAACATTCCTACAGAAGCTTCCATATAATATAGCAAAAAGAGGAGAGATTTTTTCCATGTTTCAGATCGAAACTAATCTCTGCAAAAATGCTGGATTATTTATGTGGAGCGCAGTGACGCGGTTATCATAGATCTCCGGGACCCGGTCTCCTACAAAAAGGGACATGTCCGGAACGCAGTAAACATTCCATACCATGAGCTGGAAGAATATCTTGAGAAAAAACAGGATCAGAGGTACCAGTTTCCAAAAGATAAGATCCTGATACTATACTGTGACCGCGGTGGTGCCAGCATGCAGCCGCCCGGAGTCTGGCAAGAGCGGGCTGCCGCACCCGGTCTGTGATCGGCGGATTTGCAGCCTACAGAGGCCGGAATCTTGTAAGTGGATAAAACAGAGTAATAGATCAGAGGAAACGGGAAATCGCAGGGCGGCATCGAAACGGAATCACTGTTCGTTCCGTGACCAGCATTGAAGGGGATTACGAATGCATGACTGGCAATGGCTTGTGCTTGTATTTTAAAGGAAATCATGATAATGTAAAGAACAGGAATAAAAATGACACAAACCACAAGGAGAAAAGATTATGAAATATATGTTCGCGTCCGATGTACATGGTTCGGCATACTACTGCCGGAAAATGCTGGAAGCATATGACGAAGAGAAGGCGGAGAGACTGGTACTTCTGGGAGATCTGCTTTATCACGGTCCGAGAAATGACCTTCCGAAGGATACGCACCGAAGGAAGTCATCCGCCTTTTAAATGAAAGAAAAAATCAGATCTACGCAGTACGCGGAAACTGTGAGGCAGAGGTAGACCAGATGGTCCTTGACTTCCCGGTGATGGCAGACTACTGCATTCTCGCCATCGATGGAAAAACTCTGTACGCCACACACGGTCACATCTACAACAAAGATAACCTTCCGCCAATGATGGACGGCGACATCCTGATCCACGGCCATACACATGTGCTGAAAGCAGAAAACATGGGAAATTATATCCTTCTGAACCCAGGTTCCGTATCCATTCCAAAGGAAGGCAACCCGCCAACCTACGCAATCCTTGAGAACGGAATTTTTACAATCAAAGACTTTGAAGGAAATACAGTACGGGAGATCACTTTATGAATCTGTGGGAATTAACAGCGCCCTGCCATTTCGGAACAGAGGCGGTACTGAAACGTGAAATACTGGACCTTGGTTATGAAGTGACCAAAGTGGAAGACGGAAGAGTAACTTTTGAGGCAGACGCCCAGGGTGTGGCAGACGCCAATCTGTTCCTCCGCACCACAGAACGCGTCCTTCTGAAAGTAGGCGAAGTAAAAGCCGAGACATTCGACGAACTTTTTTGAGAAGACCAAGGCTCTCCCATGGGAGAATTACATACCGAAGAACGGTAAATTCTGGGTAGCCAAGGCAAACTCCATCAAGAGTAAACTTTTCAGCCCATCCGATATCCAGTCCATCATGAAAAAAGCCATCGTAGAACGTCTCAAAGGCATCTACGGAATTTCCTGGTTCCCGGAAGACGGTCCGGAATTCCCAATCCGTGTGGCATTTATGAAAGATGTGGCCCTGATCGGGATCGATACTTCCGGCGTATCTCTTCATAAGAGAGGATACCGCCAGATGACCGTGAAAGCACCCATCACAGAGACACTTGCCAGCGCACTTCTGATGCTGACCCCGTGGAAAAAAGACCGTATTCTCGTGGATCCTTTCTGCGGAAGTGGTACCTTTCCCATTGAGGCGGCAATGATGGCAGCGGATATGGCACCTGGAATGAACCGCCACTTCCTGGCTGAGAGCTGGGAACATCTCATCCCGAAGGAATGCTGGGAAGATGCAAGAGAAGAAGCCAGAGAGCGGGTAAATCTTGATATTGAGACGGATATCCAGGGCTTTGACATCGATGCGGCAGCTATCAAGGCAGCACGGGCCAATGCAAAGATGGCAGGAGTGGACAAACTGATCCATTTTCAGCAGAGACCGGTCAGCGAACTCCGCCACTCCAAACCGTTTGGTTTTATTGTGACCAATCCGCCCTATGGTGAGCGAATCGAGGAAAAAGAGAATCTTCCGGCACTGTACCGTGAGATCGGCGAGAGCTATAAGCGCCTGGATCGCTGGTCCATGTATCTTATCACCGCCTATGACAAGGCAGAGAATGATATCGGCCGAAAAGCAGACAAGAACCGTAAGATCTATAACGGAATGATGAAAACCTACTAATTACCAGTTCCTTGGACCACGTCCGCCGAAGAAAAGGAAGTATAAAAGAATGAAAAAGATCATTTTTGCCACTGGAAACGAGGGGAAAATGAAGGAGATCCGAAGGATACTTGCGGATCCCCAGCTTGAGATCCTTTCCCTGAAAGATGCCGGAATCCATGCGGATATCGACGAAAATGGAAAAAGCTTCGAAGAAAATGCCATGATCAAAGCTGAGGCCATCTGCAAAATGACCGGTGAGATCGTTCTGGCAGATGATTCCGGCCTTGAGATCGACTATCTGAATAAAGAGCCGGGAATCTATTCCGCACGTTACATGGGAGAGGACACTTCCTACCACATCAAAAACGCGAACCTGATCGAACGTCTGGAAGGTGTACCGGATGAGAAACGTACCGCACGTTTTGTCTGTGCCATTGCGGCGGCTTTCCCGGATGGCAGAAGAGAGACGGTCCGTGCCACCATGGAGGGGCGCATTGGATACGAGGAAAAAGGCGAGAACGGTTTTGGCTATGACCCGATCTTTTATCTTCCGGAATATGGCTGCACTTCCGCAGAACTTTCCATGGAAGAAAAAAACAGGATCAGCCATCGCGGAAAAGCCCTTCGCCTTATAAAGGAAGAACTTGTATGAAGGTGATGATCGTGAGCGATACCCACGGAAGAGATGAAAACCTGGAGATCGCAGTAAACCGGGAAGCTCCTTTTGACATGCTGGTGCATTGTGGAGACGTGGAAGGCAGAGAATTTTATATCGAAGCCCCTCGCAGACTGTCCCTGCAGCATTGTATCCGGAAATAATGATTTTTTCTCCGATCTTCCAAGAGAAGATGTGATCGACATTGAAGGAAATAAGGTACTGGTGACACATGGTCACTATTATGGCGTGTCCATGGCTTTTGACCAGCTGGCAGATGCTGCAAAACAGCGTGGCTGCAATGCGGCATTTTTCGGACACATTCACGTGCCGGTCCTGGAAAAAGAAGACGGAATTCTTCTTGTAAACCCCGGAAGCCTGGCCTTCCCAAGGCAACGGGGCAGAAGACCCAGCTATGCAGTTCTGGAAACGGACGGAAACGGTGGGATGGATGTGGAGATCCGGTACTTATAAATAAGAAGTATTATATAGAAAAAAAGAAATGCCGCAGAGTTGTATACTCTGCGACAAACAAAAAGACGCCTGTATCAATATTACAGCGTCATATGAACTAAAATTATTGGAATAAATTTTCCCTCGGAGGAATTACAGGCTCCGGCAGCTATCGGCTTGTTATCACCGTAACAAAAGATCAGCGAACAGTTATGGAAGTTCCGTATTATTTCATTGTCCAGTAAGTACAATCAGATAATTTATATCATACAAAAGAGGCCAGGTTCAATGTATACTTTGAATGTTTACATTGGATCGAAGCCTCTTTTTTATAAGGCAGAAGGAGAGGATGTCACACTCTGTGACAACAGCCATTGACGATGCAGAATAGATTACGATATACTGTAAAGCAAGAAGTACGGGGATATAGTATATAGTTTCAGAAAGGGGCGGACATAAATGGGAAGATTTGTAAATCCGGATAACAGCGCATTTCAGGTAGCACTGAATTCCAGGATATATGTGGATAAAACAGGATTGTTGGAGTACACAAATACTGTTCTGGATACTATGGATGCCTATATCTGTAACAGTCGTCCGCGCAGATTCGGGAAATCCTATACGGCGAATATGCTTACTGCGTATTACAGCAAGGGAGCGGATTCCGAAAAAATGTTTTCAGGACTGGAGATCAGTAAGGCAGCAGATTTCCGAAAACATCTCAATAAATATGATTTAATCCATATAGATGTTCAGTGGTTTCTGGCAAATTGTGCAAAGGCAGATGACGTTGTTGCATTTATCACAGAGAGTATACTGGATGAGCTGAGAACGATTTATCCATGTGTGTTACCATCAGAAGAGATATCTTTGCCAGATGCGCTTTCAAGAATCCGGGAGAAAACAGGGCAGAAATTCGTTGTGATCATTGATGAGTGGGATGTTCTGATCCGAGATGCAGCGGCGAATTCCAAAGTGCAGAAAGAGTATATTAATTTTCTCAGAGGAATGTTCAAAGGGACGGAACCAACCAGATATATCCAACTTGCATATCTTACAGGTATTCTCCCGGTAAAAAAAGAAACAACACAGTCAGCGCTTAATAATTTTGATGAATTTACAATGTTAAGTGCGGGCAATCTTGCACCGTATATCGGATTTACAGAAGATGAGGTGCGGAATCTTTCGGAAGAATATCAACAGGATTTTCATGAAGTGAAGCGATGGTATGATGGATATCTTTTGAAGGACTGTCAGGTTTATAATCCGAGAGCAGTAGTCAGCGTGATGCTTAAAGGTGAATTTAAGAGTTACTGGTCGGAAACAGCGTCCTATGAAGCGATCGTGCCTCTTATTAATATGAATTATGATGGATTGAAAACATCGATCATAGAAATGTTGTCCGGTGCATCTGTGAAAGTCAATACAGCGACATTCAAAAAATGATACAGAGAATATAAAGAGCAGAGATGATGTACTGACCTATATGATCCATTTGGGATATCTTGGTTATGACCAGACCAGAAAAACGGCATTTGTGCCCAATGAAGAGATCAGGCAGGAGCTGACAACTGCGGTAGAAAGTAAAGCCTGGAATGAAATGATCCTTTTTCAGCAGGAATCGGAGAAGCTGTTGGATGCAACATTGGAAATGGATTGTCCGGTGGTATCTGCACAGATAGAAAAATCCATAATGAATATGTTTCCGTTATTCAGTATCATAACGAAAATTCATTAAGCAGTGTGCTGGCGATTGCATATTTAAGCGCTATGCAGTATTATTTCAAGCCGGTTCGGGAACTGCCATCAGGACGTGGATTTGCAGATTTTGTATTTATTCCGAAGCCGGAATATAAAAGTGATTATCCGGCGCTTGTAGTTGAATTGAAGTGGAATCAGAACGCTCAGACTGCAATGCAGCAGATTAAAGACAGGAAGTATCCAGATTCTGTTTTGGAGTACACAGGAGATATTTTACTTGTAGCGATTAATTATGATAAGGATAAAAAAGAACATCAATGTATGATCGAGCAGTATGAGAAAAAATAATTTTCAGAATTGCTATAGAATGATAATGCCTCAGGACAGGTATAACACAGGCAGCAGGTAAGTTGTTGGTGCTATGCATGTACTGAGGCTTTTTCGTTATAATATAAGATCTTATTTATCATCCCCGGTAAGCCGAAGCACATCCCGGATCTCGTCCACATTCATATCCAGGATTACGGCGAGTTCATCGATGGTGAATTTGGTGGTGTCGTCATCGTCTGTGAGCTCTTTTACCGCGGATTCAAGATTTTCTACCTTGGATACCAGATAGTCATCACGGAATTTCTGCTGGGTCTGTTCCTCGATGGCATGGAGGATTCCGCTGCGGATACGGCCGCGCATCCAGGCGTCGTTCTTCTGCTGGGGTTCTGTTTCCTTAAGAGCCGCCAGAAGGGCCAGATTCGCCTCCTGAATGAGGTCAGTCAGGTAAATCTCCTCACAGTTCAGTTCAGCGGCCATCTGGGCTGCCTGGGCCATGTAGAACTGGGTCAGAGCACCTTCGGCAGCGGTGTCACCCTTTGCAAAGGCCTGGAAGAGGGAAGCAAGATCGTCGGAATCAAGCCCTTCCGGGGAAAAACTTTCCATATAGTCACTGAGGTAAGCCTGTTCCTCAGCTGTAAGGGCTGCACGGGTGCCTGGAAGTTCTTCCTCGCTTCCGGATTCAGAGGAGGTATTTGCTGCCGCCGCAGCGCTGGCTGCTTCCTCGGCACCTTCGATAGTGATACCTTTTAATTTGAGATACTGCAGGATCTTTACAAGCTGTGAAGTGCTCAGATCAGATTCATCGAAATGCTCACGGATCTGCTGCTGGGAGAGCTGTTTGCCGTTCTCCTCTGCGATGGTGCAGATTTCATTGAGCTTCTGCTGAAATAACTTTATATCCATAAAAACATCTCCTTAATTTTCCAGATTTTCTTCTTGACTTTATTATCAGGATTATGATACCATAAGCAAGTCGCAAATGACAGGAAAACCTTTGAATAGACGGAAAAAACGTGAAAAAAAAGTTTTTT
>ENA-OQAR01000623-OQAR01000623.1-human-gut-metagenome-genome-assembly--contig:-NODE-623-length-10559-cov-1.593462_pt1 | contig 10559 bp, 15 predicted proteins | sample MGYA00242738_ERZ504533 | MGnify/ENA primary metagenome ERZ504533 (study PRJEB26092, sample SAMD00036276) | human gut metagenome | host: Homo sapiens | study: EMG produced TPA metagenomics assembly of... | reverse complement strand
GTGACAAGTCGTCCACACCGCTGTTGGCTGGCGAACCTGAACGAGTTATGCGTTCGAACGGATTCCCGACATTCGAAGTCATCCGCCGCATGACCCGTATTCAGGATAACGGTAAACTTACGGAGTATTCGCCGTGGAACGACAAGAACCTCGTGTTCGTACCTGCGGGCAAACTGGGCGTCATCAAGAACGCCTATGCCGACAACGAGCTGCGGCAAGAGCCGGGTGTCACCTACTCTAACTACGGACGCATCCGCATTTCACAGTGGGGCAAGGGCGAAACCGACAACTCTAACGGCGTAGAGTTCACGAAAGCACAGTCGCTGTCACTTCCGGTTATCACCGAAATCAACGGCATCTATTCGCTGACCGTAGAATCGTAGTTGTATGAAGAATTTCGAGGCAATATCGGCAAGTCTGTATCCTTACGATGTGGATCCTTTCCTCAAAAGAAAAAGGCCTGCATTGACGAGGGAATAGACACTCAAGCAGACTATACGGTAACCGATAAAAATTAGCGTGGCAAAAGCCACAATCGCCATTCTGCGAAATCTCATTGTTCTTGCGAGTGAGAGCAACGGGGGCTATTCATTGTCGTACACGGACAAACTGGAAAAGCGCATTTTCCATATCGCAAAGGAAAACGGGCTGGACGATATTGCCGAAGAGTTCGATACTCGATCGAAAATTACCGACATTTCCGACCAATGGTAAGATTCCCCTATACGCTCGAAATGTGGTACGAGGAGGACGCCTCGCAAAATCCTGATGGTTCGTGGATCGAAGGTGCGCATGAATGGCGTGTCATCGGACGATGCAATGCCCGTCAGAATGGACGAGCACAGCAAATCAAAGGGCAAAACGGGGATGCCTTCCTCTACTCTTTCGAGGTTACGATGCCTGCAGATACACAGCCAATTCCTATCGGGACGAAAGTACGCATATTCGACAGCCGAGGATTCAACATCTTCGACCGTTCGCTCCGCACTGAGGCCAAACCGAAAGACAAGGACACGGCGTCGTATCCGGTACAGGGATTCTACAAAAGCGGACAACGTTACGAAAACACGAGATTATGGCTGTAAAGTGTACCAACTGGCGTGAGGTGGAACTTGAATTTGCGCGAGCAAAAGAAGAGTACGACCGAAAAGCTGTAGAATGGTTGTCGGCGTTGGGGGAAAGAGTGGTGAAGTACGCCCGCGAACACGGTAGTTATACCGATCACACGGGTAACCTACGCAACTCCATCGGGTATGTTGTGGTACAATACGGAAGAATCATTGCTGAATCTTTCAAGTATAACCGCCGTGTCAGACCGGACGGCAATCCTAAAGGGAACAAAGGTGCCGATGAAGCTCATGCCAAAGGGCTTGAACATGCCCGGTCTGTCGCCCGTGAACTTCCCGCTAACAAAACATATCTCGTATGGGTAGCCGGTATGGAATACGCGAAAATATGTCGAGGCTAAAGGTTTCGACGTTCTCGAAGGGTCGGGAAACTGGGTGGAATCTACTGCTGAAAAACTCAAAGCGGAGTTCGCTCGATTCTTAAAATCGAAAAAGCGATGAACCTGACCTCTACGGAAATATTCAAACTCGTCTGGGATCGCATCCGGGATTCGCTGTTAGGGAAGACCGTGCCGATGATGTATGCGGACCACTACCCGAATAATCCTTCGGGAGAATTTATCGTCGTAGGCTCATTGTCAAATGTCGTCGGAGATTCGCAGGTGGCAACCGTAAATGTAAACATTTATGTACCGGACACAACACCGACAATCGGTCGTGAAGAGCAACGCTACCCCGATCGCAACCGTCTGAACGAACTAACTCGTCTCGCTTTCGATTCACTAGGATACTACCCTATCAACGAACGCTGGTTCTTTGATGTGAGCGATGAAACTCTTATTAGTGAGGAGGGGATCTCCTACACATTTTCAAACCTCAAAGTAAAACTTAAAAAATATTAAACATGGGACAAATAATCGGACTGAAAGCCGTTCATGCAGGTAATCCTCTCCCGAAAGGAGTAAAAGACGCTGAGGCTGCGACTTAATGAAGGCTTTCACCAAAATCAGTCAGCCTTATAATGGTGGTGTTTCCACCAATTTCGCGATACCTTCCAGTAATGATTTTTTATCGGGAAGGAGAAGCAGACCCATTTTACTCTGCAATCGACGAAACGACAGGCACAAAAGAAGTTACTTGGAATGTCGTAGATTTTGACGACGACACGATGGAATTTTACTTCGGAACTACAGAACCTGCAAAAGGCGAGATTTACGAAGGAGTAAAAGCATTCGTATTCGATTCCAAAAGTGGAGGCTCCATCGCTTTTGCAAGGTTAAAATATGTAGCGACATTGGGTGGTGGAATCAATAAAACCGACCCGCTCCAAATTCAAGTATCTGCGAAAGTTTTTAGCTCCGGAACAAGGTGGTTATTCCTGGTGGCCGATTACAACTCCGGAATATACCAAGAGCGTTTTGTAAATTCTCTATCCCGCTGGAAAGCTGACGACTTGCATCACGTCTCGAGGACGGGGCGGGAGCAAAAACAATAGTTTATAATATGAAAAAAGAAGAAGTCGGCCGCCTTACAGAACAACGTGCACTTGACACACTGACTGAAAAAAATTGAATCGTTCGAGATTGAAGGCAATGACAAAGAACAAATAACCCTTTACCTATACCCCCCTCCAAACTCGGGACGACTCGCGATGATAAGCGCCGACTAATAGACCTTGATCTGATTTTCGACGACGAACAGATGGAGGGTGCTGTTAAAACGTATGTGGACCATATGCTCCGAAAAATCAAAAGAGGTGGCCGAAATAATCGCTATCGCCACACTTCGGACGCAACAAGAAATCGAAGATATGCTAAAAGAGCGGACAAAACTTATATACTGGTCCCCTACAATGGATACAACAGCTCTTACAAACATTTTGTCCACCATCGTATTTCAATCCTACTACGCGGATTTTATGAACGCTATTCGCTTGGTAAGAACGCTGCGGGTAATGATTTCCCCAACGACAACAGCGGAGCGGATAGCCACTACGGAGGGCGCAGTATCTGGGCTTGCATTTCAACGGAGGGAAAAAGTATGTTGAAACGTTTGACGAGGAAAAGAAAGGAACAAAACATTTAATTACAGCACTTACTGACATTTACAAACTATCGGACCAACTCATATCAACCGTTAAATTTTATCTGAAATAAAGGAAGCCCCAAATCCGGCGGGAGAGGCCCGGCCCGCCGAAAATAGAACGTGGAACTAACTAAACAGCATATTGCATCTGGAAACCTTACTGCGGAAAGAAGACGTAAAGGTCGCCGATAAACTGATGGAAGACCTTAATGTTCGTTACGATAGGCTGTTTGCGTCGATTTCAGGCGTTTCTACAGGCTTTCCGGCTGCTCCGACAGATCTAGGGGTCAAAAATCCCCCCCCCATAAAATTGGAGCTAAAATAATGTATATCAATGAATTACAAAAATATATTGTAATTCAGACACCTGATAATAAGCATTCAAAGAAGAGTTAAAAAATAGGAGCCGATGCAAATTTCAGATTGAATTACTATTCAATGAACCTTATGATAGCCAAACTACAAAAAGGAGACATTAACATTGCCGACGTTTTTCTAAATGAATTATCAAGAAATCCGGCCTATTTTAATATGGATGCCGTCAAAACATTAATCCCAAATGAAGAACAACGGATGCGAATACTGCGCGTTCTTTGAAGATCATATGGTCATTGAAATAAAAAGGGGGTGGAATATGGTTAAAAGCTGCGGCTAATTTATCAGTGTGTAAAGACCAGGGAGGATGTGCAGTCATCTATAACGAACAACGCAAACAAGAAGAACGGGATAATTTAGAACTTCGCAATTTAAAAATAAAGTAGGCGCGAAGCGCATTGGGCTATTGCATTAGCTATCATATCTATTTGCGCCTCTCAATTTTGGGGACACACTATTTTTGAATGGACTTGGATTGCAAAGTAAGCAAAATCAAGATAATTTTAACTTTTTAATTCTGTCTTGATTCAATATTCTACACAGAACATTGTTTAATCCAGTATAAGTATCACCTGTCAATTCAAATATTAGTTCTGCCCCAAAAACGAACAAGATAGATCAAATACACAATCAACGCAATAATCACGAATAGCAAATATAATCCAAATCATAGCTTCAGCGTTTTTACAAACCTCGGAACTTTCGGCACAACTTCAAAAAATAGGCTCATTATTTTGCGGGGGGGGGAATTTTGTAACTTTGCAGCATCTAACCAATACAATTTATGTTATGAAAAAATTTTTACTTTTGATGGCTGTTATTTGTGCAGTTACTTTTATGGGGTGCGAAAAGGATGAGCAAGAATCGTTCAAGTTCGACATTGAGAATCTTTATGGCACATGGCAGGGAATTGCCATACAAAGTAACGGCGAATGGATAGATATAACCCAACCGCCACACACAAATCTTGCATTCTCTGTTGTATTTTATGAAAATGGTACATATTCGGGAAGCGGGTATTTTGGCAACGGTTCAGGAACATACAAAGCTGAAGGGGATATGATATATACTTATATAGACGGGGAAGAATTATACAGATACAAAGTACATTCTATCTCAAACGGAATTGCCGAAGTGTCTATGGGTGTAGCAGGAGATAATATAACACTGGAAATAAAACTTCAAAAAAAGTAATCAGATAGGATATATGTTTCAAAACAAAGGCGAGAATAAATCTCGCCTTTGTTATTCCCTACAAATCATTATATTTGCATTGCTAAATCAAAATGCGATACAAACATATCCAACCATATTGGGTATTTTGTATCTATACATACAGTTAAATTTAACTGCGTCGAGTTCGGTAGCGGAAACGCCCGACGGCTTGCATTTTGAGCCGAGCAACTCGTAACGCAGTTTTTTATTGCTAAATCAAAATGAAAAAGCGCATCGAACGCATGGGGCACTCGAAGCGGCAATTACCCCAATGATCAACTGCGTCCCCCAAACGCAGCGACCTATCGTTAATCGGATCGCTTTCGAGGCCGCAGGTTTCCGTTGTGTCCGGATCCGCACCGAATGCGAGGCCGAGCACCGCACAAAAGGTGGTGATCCCCGTCGGCACGGGATGCTGGTTCTCGACGGTGACCGAGTGATATTGGAGGTATTGCGGTCGAGACCGACTAAAAAAAGATAATCAACTCACAATCCCGCCTCAATCATGAACCGAGAAAATGACATATCGAACCGTACCCTATTTTTGATTCGGTCGGTTTGAAATGATAAACAGAAAGCCGAGTTCCCTCGGCTTTTTACATTCTCGCATCATATATCTTTTCTACATTCAGCTCCGTTCCGGTCAATGTAAAATATATATTCTGGAGCTGGTGCAGATACTTTATGGGCACATCCACATTGCAATCGTCGATTTCGTCTTCCACCTGCCAACAGAACCCTTCTTTTTTAGGAGATAAGCATATCACACGGGGGATGATATAGTAGTCAAATCGTTGGTAACAGTCGCTAAATTCTTTCTCAAAGCCGCATTTTTCCAATAACGTTGGAGTCAAACGTATAGGCCTAACATCTCATAATACTACTTTATCTAAAATCTCATGATAAAATCCGGCTTCCTTAATTAGCATCTCACCATAAATAACGTCATGTCTGCACGCGTAATTTCTGCAATATACCCAATTCGCTCAAGATGGGGGTTATACACTAAATTGCCTATTCGAAATGATCGAATATTCAGAGACGGTTCCATATTACATTTCATATTCTAAAACGCATCGAATTCGATGCGTTTATTACTTTAGTTTCATTTGTGTTTTAAGTTGAGAACTATTTATTCCTCCTCGTTTGAGGTGTCGCATGTAATCGGTTTCGTCGATTTTACCGCTGAAGTAAGGTGCGCTGTTTCGGGTGGCGGATTGTCGGGCAACGTTCCGAGGTATTGCCGAGCGTTGAGGGGTGATACGACAGAGTGTCCGAGTTGGCTTTCGAGTTGTTGTCGGGCAACTTTAGCTACTGTACCGCCCCGTTTGGCGACGTTGGCGTTGGCCTTGAAACCTATTGGATTTTCGTTTCGGGAAAGTTCGGTAGCAGAGGCCTCGGCCAATGAGTTCAACAGCAGTTCGACATTGGTCATATTATCCCGCAGGTTCTCCTTTTTCAACCCCTTGTAACGTTTGTAGGCTTTCGTGGTACGTCCGGCCCACTCCTTCGTGATAATGTCCGTAAGGGTGGCATATTGCGTTCCATCAACGCCCCCGCGTTTCCACTCGTCAGTGAGAAGTTTACGGACTTCGATACTTTTCAAGCGTTGGTTAATCCATGTATCCGAATATCCAAGGCGTTTATAATCGGCTACGGCCTGCTCAATAGATAACTCAGGGTCTTGCATTTGGTCGAGGCGGTCGCTTGCCACCTGCGCCATCCATTGCTTGAAAGGCTCGGCTTTCTGTGACGGAATCGACTGGATAATCCGCAGGACGGTTTTCACATCTCCGGCCAGCGTCTTGCGCATCACTCCCGTTTCTGACCTCATGGCTATCTGGGGACAATTTGTCCCCACGAACGAGGCGAGCGCTTCATCCCGCTTGCGCATCTTCTTGAAATAATCGGTCGGATTCACGGTGTCCGTCAGAGCGGAGATCACGTCGAGAACGGAAAAATACCACGTCTCCGTCCGCTCGTCCCAAACGGTGCGCACCTTGCGGTCCTCGAACAACTGTATGGCCTGCTTTTTGTGTCATAGGAATGTAGTTTTATTTATTCCTTTTCTTTTACCTCCAGCACCGTCCCGCACTTCGGGTAGGTGATTGTGTTCGTCGGGTACGTTGCTACTCTTCCGCCTTTTGCTCCGCTTGTTGGAATCCAATTTTGCGGGCGGGTTTGCGTGCCTGCGGTATCTTGACCGACAACGCCGCAATAGCGTTGTAGATATTATCAAGCTCCTTGCGCATATCTTCCGACAGATCGCTGACCGCCTCGGCATTGTCGGCGTCCACCCGCTCCAGTAACGCCAGTTTCGCCCGAATTTCGGCCAACTCGGCCGTTACTGTCGTCGTGGTCGTGATGTAGTTCCGCATCGCTACGAAAGCACGCATAATAGCGATACTTACTTGTATGGCAACGGAGCTTTTCAAAACAGCCGATAACATAGAAACGCCTTGCTCGGTAAACGCATAGGGGTTGCGGCGTAAACCCATCGTGATGGAATTGGTTATCACAATTTGTGATTTCCAATTTTCAGTTTCGGCATCTGTCAGTTGAAACATGAATCGGCGGAAGCGTTCGATATTACGCTTTACCGCTTGATTGAGAGCGCTTGTTGTTACTTGGTACAATTCCGCCAAATCACGGTCCAGCATCACCCGCTGGCCTCGTATTTCGTAAATTTTGCTTTGGATGGGTTGCAGTTCCATATCGTCGTGTCGCTGTGGTTATTCCACCTTTATGGTTATCAATTTCCCGCAATGCAGGCAGGTCTTATTTTCGGTGTTTGATTTCGGATTCCAGCTCCTTTAACTGTTCCATATCCTCCCGATCGGCTTCGATTGCGGCCTTACGTTTTTCTGCGGGCGTTGAACTCTTCATAAACCTGGTAGGCGAATGCGTCTTTTTGCTCTTTGCCAACCGTACCGGCATTGGGTAAAAGGGGCTGATCGTTCGATACCAGAATTTTATCTACGTTCTCCCTCCAAAATCCCATCGTAAGGTCTTTCCTGCTCTTTGCCCTGAACTCGGCTGTTTCGAGGAAGATCACAACCAACCGGTTCAAAGAATCGAGTTCGTCGTGTGTCAAGTAGTTTTTAGCAATAATAACGTCCTGCTTGCGTACTACGGCACCTTTCCAGGAGGTAAGCCCCATATTGGGAGCATTTGCATCGGCTCGTTGCATCACGATCTCCGCGGATGTATGTCCTGTTACGGCATAGAGGAGCTTATTTTGCGTTTCGGCATAAAACATTTGCGTAGCCTTGTCCGTCGTGTCGTAATCGCTGCTCAATGCAAACAGATCGCGCACCTTCTGATAAAATCGCTTTTCCGAGGCACGTATATCCCGAATGCGATCCAATAACTCGTCGAAATAGTCGGGGCGGCCGTCTGGGTTTTTCAGGCGCTCATCGTCGATAACGAAGCCTTTACGGAGATATTCGGCGAGATTGCGGTTTGCCCACTGGCGGAATTGCACGCCACGGATGGATCGGACGCGGAAACCTATTGCCAAAATCATTTCCAGTGAATAAAATTTTATTTGATACGATTTGCCGTTTGGGGCAACTGTTAAGTATTCCTTAATAGTTGATTCATCTGGTAACTCACCATCTTTTAATATGTTATTTATATGTTGGCTGATATTGGGAACAGAGGTGGCAAAAAGTTCTGCGATCTGTGCTTGATTGAGCCAAACGGAACCGTCGCGTGCTAATAAGGATACGCGACTTTTCCCATCCACCGAATTGTATAGGATCAACTCTTGCTCCATGATTATTTCCTTTCTTTGACCTCTAACACCGTACCGCATTTCGGACACATTATCGTGTTCGTCGGCTGAGGGGCGAAAAAATCCCCCACGTTACAGCCAATAGCAGCGGCGATACGTTCAAGCACTTCTACACTCGGATTCCCATTAATATGTTGGCTAAGTCCTACGGGTGTAATTCCCATTCTTTCGGCCACTTCTTTAACAGTTAAGCCGTTAGCTTTTATTGATCTCTTTATATCATGGCTTTAAATGTTTGGTGTTGGTACAAATGTAGCTATAACTTTATTTTTCTACAAAAATAATAGCAAAAACTTTAATTTTTATTTGCATAATTAAATTTATAGCTTTATATTTGCATCAGAAAATAAAACCAATAGCTATAATAACTATGACAACGGCAACCTATACCACGATGCAAAACCTCGCCAAGCAGGCGGCAGCGTACATTACGAAGCTCAACGGCGAAGCCGAGACCTTCGAGATCGAGAGTAACGGTATTACGGCCGTTATCGCATACGACGCCGAGATCGTCGAGGACAAGGGTGACTACTGGACGGCGCCGAGCTGGTCGATCGAGGACGAAACGGTAGCCGTTGAAGCAGTTTATGACGAGGACGGCGAAGAAGACAAAGAAGCTGCTGACTGGTTGAAGAAAAATGTTGAACTAACAAATAAAAACAATAGAACTATGAACGCATTTGCATTTAAAGTGATCGACGCGATCAACAGAGAAGGTATTGGCAATGAGGCATGGGGCCTTGTTGAAGAGGTAGATGACACCGTAGCCTATTTCGGCACAAGAGAAGAAATCGAACTGAAAGGCCAGTGGGCGTACGTCTATGCAGATAAAAACGACTTCTTCGGATACATCGACAAAGTCGAACCGACGAGAGTTCTACACGTTGAAGATTGCCAGTTGCTGCTTTACAAACTCGATTAAAAAGCCGTTCGGGCGGCTATAAACAGACCTCAGGCCCGAAGCGTGGCGGCACCTGCCGCCGGTGGTAAAAATGAAAGATATGAAAGACATAAAAAATTGGCGACCCGGTGAGATTCGGACGCAATACTGGTGAATATCGAGGACAGTTCGATAAACTGAATATCGCAATGGTACTCGTTGGCAATAGGCTGTATTATGTTACATTTGAAAAAATTGAAAAGCTATGAAGACAAGAAAATCCTTCAAGGTGAACAGAGAGGCTGCGATCAAAATCGCAATGAACACAAACGGCATATCACGAGAGATCGCCAAGAAATACACAGACAGCGAGTTGAAAGAGTGCTTGCGACTACTCAAACTAAAAACCAACTTTTAACCTATATAACAATGAAACGAACCGACCTTTCCATCATCATGCGCACGGCGTGGCAGATGTGCCGCGCGACGGGTGTAACCTTTGCTGAGTGTCTGCATAAGGCATGGCAGGTGTTCAAATTGAAGATAAAGATGCGCGCGGGCATCGTGCAGTTCTTCTACCTCAAATCGAGTACGGGGTGAATTGCGACAGGCATTCGGTACGCTTAAGGACGACTTATGCCCCGAAACAAAAGGTGACGACCGTAAGCCTAACAAACACCTCGTAACCTATTACGATACGGTTGCCGAGGGCTGGCGGTCATTCAGAATGTTCAACTTTGTAAAAGTTATATAATATATGAAACCAACGATGTACGTAGAAAAACGCAGCGATTTGACATTACTCAAAAAGGCATTCGAATTGACGGACGCGACATGTCACCGCACGCGGCTGAAGTGTGGGTGTAAAGCCTACAAAGGTGCAGACAACAATCGCGACGGCCTATTGATCGTCAAATATGACGCAGTAGTGCTTGAGATTATCCGCTGCAAAGGGTGTGTGAAGAAAAGACCTTAAAAATTGCAGCTCTCAATAAAAATCGTATTTTAATAAATAATTCAATAGTAAGATTTGCATAATGTGCCGAACGTGTCCACTTTTGCATCGAACAGATATATGCGGGGTAGTGCAGAGGTTACCACGGCGGGTTAGTGTCCCGCAGGCGCAAGTTCGATTCTTGCC
>ENA-OQAR01000622-OQAR01000622.1-human-gut-metagenome-genome-assembly--contig:-NODE-622-length-10576-cov-2.616040_pt1 | contig 10576 bp, 14 predicted proteins | sample MGYA00242738_ERZ504533 | MGnify/ENA primary metagenome ERZ504533 (study PRJEB26092, sample SAMD00036276) | human gut metagenome | host: Homo sapiens | study: EMG produced TPA metagenomics assembly of... | reverse complement strand
GTCAGTACCTTCAAACATGATGTCTGTGATACGGTATCCTAAAATGTCGTTGCTTTTCAAAAAGTTCTTTGGCTAAAGCCGAGTTTTCGTACAGGTCTTTACCCATACCTACAAACTGTGCTCCCTGTCCGGGGAATACAAATGCTTTCATATTTTTCCTATTTTGGTTTAAAAAACGTTGCAAAGTTAATTATTTTCTTTCGGAACTACGGAATAATAATGAGGCAATTTGCTAATATGCTGCATTATGTACAGCATGGTAATTAGCATATTGACAAATTATTTCATTGTTTCATCGGAACAGGTGCGTAAAAGTGATTCAGCGGACCGTGTCCTTCGCCTATGTGCACGTCTTTCCCGGCGTGGATTCCTTTGGTGACATATGCTTTTGCATGTTCTACGGCCTGCGGCATATCATATCCCAGTGCCAGAAAAGTAGCAATGGCGGAAGAAAGAGTACATCCTGTTCCGTGTGTGTTTTTGCTTTCTATCTTATCTGAGATAAAGAGATGAGGCTTGTCTTCTCCAGCTGTTTGTAATACATCGCACATCTTGTCGCCCTCCAAATGTCCTCCTTTCAGTAAAACGGATCCGCAACCGAATTTTAATAATTCCGATGCGGCAGCTTTCATTGTGTCCACATTGCTTATGCAGTGTTCCGTCAATACTTCCGCCTCACTCAGATTGGGCGTAATCAGACTGGCCAGAGGCATCAGTTCCCGGGTCAGTGCACTGATGGCGTCCTCTTCTATCAGCCGGTGTCCGCTGGTCGATACCATGACCGGATCGAACACAACGAAACGGGGTCGGTATGTACGAAGGCAGGAGGCTATGGTCTTGACTATTTCCACATCATTAATCATACCTATTTTAACAGCATCCGGACGAATATCTTCCATTACGGCTTCTATCTGCCCACGTACATATACCGGTGGTACGGGATGTATGGCACGTACTCCCAAAGTGTTCTGTACGGTGATTGCAGTAATGGCTGTCGCAGCATAACCACCCAAGGCGGAGATGGTCTTCAGGTCAGCCTGTATGCCGGCTCCTCCGCTGCAATCGGATCCTGCTATACTTAATACACAAGGATATTTCTTCATATAAATCTATTTTGACAAAGTATTTGCAAAGATAACGAATAATCTTGTTTTAAATGTTTGCACAAGTGAAGGGAATCAATTATTTTTGCTAAACATAAAATAAAGTAAAAATAAGGGGAATGAAAAGAATCCTAGTAACGGGAGGCGCAGGATTTATAGGGTCACATCTATGCACTCGTCTGATAGAGGAAGGTAATATTGTTATATGTTTAGACAACTTTTTCACGGGGAGTAAAGAGAATATAAGTTACCTGATCGGGCATCCGCGCTTTGAACTGATAGAACACGATATAATTAATCCGTTTTGGACGGATGTGGACGAGATATACAATCTGGCATGTCCCGCTTCTCCTATACATTATCAGCATGATGCTATCAAAACGGCGAAGACGGCTGTCTTCGGCACGTTTAATATGTTGGGACTGGCGAAGCGTAACAAAGCAAAAATACTTCAGGCTTCTACCAGTGAGGTGTATGGTGATCCGTTGTCGCATCCCCAAAGGAGGGAGATTGGGGAAATGTGAATCCCATAGGCTACCGGTCTTGTTATGATGAAGGAAAACGTTGTGCCGAGACTTTGTGCATGGATTATTACCGTCAACATGGCGTCTTGGTAAAAATAATCCGCATATTCAATACGTATGGTCCTAATATGCTGACCGATGACGGACGTGTAATTTCCAATTTTGTGGTACAGGCATTGCTAGATAAAGATATAACCATTTATGGAGACGGAAAACAGACACGTAGTTTTCAGTACATAGATGATCTGGTGGAAGGGATGATACGTATGATGGCTACGGAAGATCACTTCACAGGACCGGTGAATATCGGTAACCCTTGCGAATTTTCCATATTCGAACTGGCTCAGAAGATATTGGAACTGACCTGTTCTCATTCTAACATTATTTTCGAACCTTTACCTCATGATGACCCTCGTCAGCGCAGGCCGGATATTACTCTGGCAAAAGAAAAGCTGGATTGGGAGCCTCACATTCATCTGGAAGAGGGGCTGATGAAAGTGATTGATTATTTTAAAAGTGTTCTGGCTAAATAATATATACCTATGACACCGGATGTAAATGTTGTAATAAGTCATTCTGAGTACACTGTTTTGGTTGTGGATGATGTGGTTTCTAATGTCTTGTTGTTAAAAGTGTTGTTAACAAACGAGAAGTTTAAGGTGATAACTGCCGGTAATGGAAAGGAGGCATTATCCCAGGCGGTCAATGCCCGTCCCGATTTGATTGTTGGATGTCATGATGCCCGAGATGAATGGTTTTGAAGTTTGCCGAACGAATTGAAAGCCGATCCGGAAACACAACATATTCCTATTATATTTCTGACAGCCTTGAATACCACTGCCGATATAGTGAAGGGTTTCAAGTAGGTGCGAATGATTTTATATCCAAACCTTTTAATAAGGAAGAGCTTGTGATCCGTGTTACCCATCAGATATCCCTGATTGCCGCCAAACGGATCATCATGAAGCAAACGGAAGAATTGCGTAAGATTATTATGGGGCGCGACAAGTTATATTCTGTTATCGCACATGACCTGCGTTCACCCATGGGATCCATTAAAATGGTGCTCAATATGTTGATACTCAGTCTTCCGTCCGAACAGATCGGTAAGGAAATGTTTGATATGCTGAGCATGGCCAATCAAAGTACGGAGGATGTTTTCTCTTTGCTGGATAATTTATTGAAATGGACTAAAAGCCAGATAGGCAAGCTGAATGTAGTTTATCAGGACTTTGATATTGTGGGGAATATTGCTTCGGTTATCGAAATTTTCAATCTGGTAGCCGGTATGAAGAATATAAAGGTGAACTTCCCGGTGCACGGAAAGATTGAGGTACATGCCGATATGGATATGATGAAGACTATCTTGCGTAATCTTCTCAGCAATGCGATCAAGTTCAGCTATAATGATTCCGAAATTCTGGTTAATGCTGGAATAGAGGGTGATAAAGTCATAGTCAGTGTAAAAGATACTGGAAAAGGCATGGGTGAGGAAGATCAAAAGAAATTGTTGAACACGGAAACTCATTTCAGCAAATACGGAACGAATAATGAGGAAGGTTCCGGATTAGGCTTGTTATTATGTCAGGATTTTGCTGTTAAGAATGGTGGGCATTTATGGTTTGAGTCTGAAGAGGGAAAAGGTTCCACTTTCTTCTTTTCGGTAGCTTTGAAGAAGTGATTTATCAAAGTCCCACCTCCAGATATACCGGGTTATGGTCACTCATATCATAAGGAATCACCTTATATTTTATACCTTCCAATAAGGTGGAATGGAACAAGTAGTCTATCCGTAGTAAATGGTGAAACCCCCGATAAGTGGCTCCGTACCCTTCTCCAGCGGTTTGAAATCCGTCTTTCAAGCCGTTTTTCAGAGTTTCATAAGTAAAAGTTCCCGGAGGGTCATTGAAGTCACCGCATACAATCAAGGGATATTCCGTGGCATTGATCAGCGAACTGATTTGTTCAGCCTGTCCGGCACGTCTGACAGTATTTTCCCGGAAGTTGTCAGAATAGCCCAGATAAATGCCTCTTTCCTGTTCCTCATCTTGTTCTCCCCGAGCCTGTGCTGCTTTGGAACGCATTCTGTCAAAGCTGGTAGTCTGCATGTGCACGTTGATGATGCGTATCGTCATACCTTTTACATCCAGGTCGGCCCAGATGGCTCCGTTGTTGGTATTCGGAAATTCTATTGTTTGTGACTGTCTGATGGGGTAGCGGCTGTAAATGGCCTGACTCAATCCTTCGGGGATAAACGAGTAAGGGAATATTTTAGCATACGTATTCTGTAAGTCTTGTTCCGTAAAGTCGCCATTGCCTCTATATTCCTGAAAACAAAGTACATCCGTTTCCTCCTTGTTCATCATCTCGGCAAACTCCTTGGCGGAGAATCCCGTAATTTCATTTCCAAATGAGTGGACATTGTAAGTCACTACTTTCAATCTGTTCTCGTTAGCATATTTGGTAGGGTTATAAATTTGGTACATGGAAGTGATGTATTCGTAATTTACTATCAGACCCGTCAATGGAATCCATAACCAATACCGTAGTCTGATGAGCCAGTAAATAAATAATATCGTATTGACAACCACCAGTATAGGTTTGCTTAAGGCAACGTATGCGGCGAACATATTCTCCACCGGATTTATTTTACCTGAGAAGTAAGCGAAGATGGAAAGTCCCAGAATGAAGATTGTGAACAGGATAGATAAAAAATAGGCAAATTTGTATACGGCTAATCTTCCCATAAATTACTTTTGTTTTAGATACTTGTTTATAGTCATTTTCAATAAGTCGGCAGATACCGGTTTGGTTAAAAACTCATTGCATCCGCTTTCTATGGCAGCTATTTTGTCTTTTTTCATATGCGTATGCGCTTACAGCGATGACAGGTACGCTGGCAGACATTTCCCGGATGGCTTTGGTGGCGTCCAGACCATTGATGTTAGGCATTTTTATATCCATCAAAATCAAGTCGGGTTTGTATTGTTCATAGAATATGATAGCCTCCATACCGTCATGAGCATGCACCAGTTTGTACATTTTTCCGAGCATAGCCTCTATCAAGTCATAATTGCTTTGATAGTCTTCCGCCACTAGGATGGTCATCTCCTGATGGGAAGTTCTATTGTTGTCTTTAATGGAAGCCGGTGTAAGTTTTTCCTCCCATTTCATATCTCCGTTTGCCGAAATGTAAGGCAATGTAAAAGTGAATGTGGTCCCGGTTCCCATTTTGGATTGTACAGCTATTTTTCCTCCTAACTTTTCTACAATGATTTTGCTGATGGAAAGCCCCAGTCCTGTGCCTTGCACTTGGTTGTTGGCCATGATGAAACGATCGAATATCTTGTCTATCTTGTCATCGGAAATACCGCTTCCGGTATCGGCTACATGAAAACAATCTCTTTTTCCTTCAATTTATACCCGAAGCTGATAGACCTTTGGCGGTGAATTTCGTAGCATTACCTATCAGATTGGAGAAAACCTGAAACAAGCGGTTCCTGTCTGTCGAGATAACCAGTGACGGATCGGACTCTTCGAAAACAAGCTCCACTCCGGGTTGACACCGGAAACTATACGTGTTTTTTACATCTTCACATAAAATATAAAGGGATACAGGCGCATAGTTGAACTCCATCATGCCCGATTCAATCTTCGACAGGTCCAAAATCTCGTTGATAAGTTCCTGCAGGCGCATGTTGTTTTTTTCTACAATATCGTAATACTGCAATCTTTCCTCGGCGTTTTCCGTTTCGGCTATAATGCGTGAGAATCCCAGAATGGCATTCAACGGCGTACGGATTTCGTGGCTCATATTGGCAAGGAAGGCAGATTTCAGCTGGTTGGAGCGTTCTGCTTTCCAAACAATTTCGGATGTGTTCTGTATATATCCTTCCAATACGGTCCTTTGCATATATACCTCTTTGTGGTATGTTTTTTATTCTCATATTGACGGTCTTTCCGTCAATAAGGAGTCTATAGTTTACGGTATTGGAAGCATCTTTCTCCTTCAGGTTTTCTTCCAGCCATTGACTGAAACGGTCCTTGTCATCAAGGTGCATATAGTTCATGTATTCATCTATGGAAATCTGTTTCTGTTCCTCATCGTTACAGAATATCCGGGTGTATCCCGAGTAAGTGAAGAGCCGTGTGGACGAATCGTATGCCCATAATCCTATTCTTGCGGCTTTTTCTACTTCGCACAAATCTTTTTGCTTTTTTTCCAGTTTCAGCCTGACGACACTCCGGCCTGTGATATCCCTGTATTGAAAAAGAAAATGCTCCTCATCATACTTGCTGATAATACATTTGTAGTATTTCACGTCATCTTCCAATATTAATTTGTAATTCCGTGCGGAAGGTTTGTCTCCTGCCCGTACTTTGATGAATTCCGTATACATCTCCCGTGCCGTTTCCACAGGGAAATAAGAGAATATATTTCTCCCTATAATATCTTGTTCTTTTATAAAGAAGTCCGTCGTATTAGCCTTGAAGTCTAAACAGGTGCCGTCTTTATATACGAAAAACATAGTATCAGCCGTAATTTCCAGAATTTTGTCTGCATACTGCTTATCGTGCAATATATTACTCGGAATTTTCATATTAATAGTATGATTCTCAATATACTGTTTCTCTTAGCGAATTTAGATGCGTGATATTTGTTACTGACAGCAAATATACAAAAAAATATTGTTTATATCATTTTATATCGTAATTTTGCAAGGTAATCAATGAAAAGAAGAAAATGAAAAAGATTTTGGTAGCTGAAGATACGGAAAGTAATTATCTCTTATTATCTATAATTTTAAGAAAGGAGTATGAAGTTCACCGTGCCCATGATGGGCAGGAGGCTATTGAGAAATTTGAGAGTTGCGGCCCGATATGATTTTGATGGATATAAAGATGCCTGTTATGGACGGTTTGGAAGCTACCAGAAGAATTCGTCTGAAGGGAGGGACACTTCCCATCATAGCTCTTACCGCCAATGCATACGACAGTGACCGTGACAAGGCTTTTGAAGCCGGATGTGACGATTATATGGCCAAGCCGATCATGGCTCCCGCTTTGCGTGAGATGATAAAAAAGTATTTTGGTGAGTAAATATTATGCCCTGCGGGACTTTTCCCATGTTCCGCCGGCATGTCTTTTCAAATAGAAGAAACCTTTTATCACATTGATGTTCATGAACAGGAAATAGTAGGGAATATAAAGGAATTTGTTCTTTACGGACTTGGCAGACAAGAGGCTGCCATAAACTCCCCCGAGGTAGAATGCGGATTGCAGCAGAAGAAAAAGAAAATAAACCGGGAGGCTTTCACTACAGACAACCAGCAGGATATTCAAGGGAAAGAGCAGAAACAAGGCGACCGGGGTTACCGACCATCTCAGTACGGCGGTGGGAGACATATTGAAAACTGAGGATTCCATAACGTAGAGGATTTAGCAGTTCTTTCAAACGATAGACGGACTGCAATCCTCCTGCCGAGATACGTATTTTTCTTTTCTCCTCTTCTTTCATATCGGCCGATCCGCTTTCCAAGGCATATGCCGTATCACAATATGCTATCGTATACTGCTTCATGGCGATACGCAGGGACAACATAAAATCATCCAGTAGGGTATCTTCAGGCATTTCCTCATATAACGGGGTGCGGATGGCGAATAATTCTCCGGCAGCACCTATGGCGGAATAGAGCTGATAATCCATTTTTTTCAGCCATGATTCATATTTCCAGTACAATCCTTCTCCTCCGGAAACCGCTCCTCCGGTACTGTACATGTCCACCCGTTTTTCTCCTGCCACACATCCCACCTGCGGATGGTTAAAACATTTTACTATCTCGCGAACGGCCTGCGGATTAATAAATGTATTGGCGTCTGTGAATATGACCAAAGGTGTGGTGACAAATCCCATGCCACGGTTCATAGCGGCTGTTTTTCCTTTTCTTTCGGGGACGAACAATAGGGTGACATCGGGATACGCTTTTAATTTTTCATTGGTTCGGTCATTGCTGCCGTCCGTTACCCATACGATATGCAGTTTCTCTTTGGGATAATCCAGTTCTTGGCAGTTTTTCATCTTTCCGTCTACTACCTGTTCCTCATTATAGGCGGTGATGAACAGGGTGATTTCGGGTAGGTCGGTGTTGTTGCCGTTCCGGCAGGTTTCTTGCTCCGGTTCGTCCGTATCGTAGAAGGAAATAAAACTTTGTTTTATTTTTACCAATATCCACAACAGGATTCCGTATCCCACATAGGTGTAGAATACAATGAACAGGAGAACGAAGAAGAGGATTTCAAGAGTGTTCATGCTAGTATTTCTTTATATATATTCAATATTTCTCTGGCTGTGTTCTCCCATGAGAACCGACGGACTCTTTCTAGTCCATATGCAGTTTGTGACTGATAGAATTCTGCATTTTCTTCTAAATGAAGGAGGGCGGAAGCAATTTCCTCCGGTTCGAACGGATTGACCAGAATACCCTCCGGTCCTGCGATTTCGGGCATGGCGGAAGTGGTTGAGGTGATGACGGGAGTTCCACAGGCCATCGCCTCCAGGAATGGGGATGCCGAAACTTTCGCGTAAAGACGTGTATATAAAGACGGATGCTCCACTATAAACAGCGGGTAGTTCTGTGTTTGGAATGTATCGGGATGACACGCATTTTTTTTATTTCTTGTAATCCTTCCCGGTTCAGATATTCGTCTATGATCTCTTCTTTCAGGTCGGCGATAAGCAAGGGAAGGGGCTGACTGGATTTTTTTAAATAAATGCCGTATGCCTGCAATACCCTTGCCGTATTCTTCTTGGGATCGGTATTTCCTAAAAAGAAACAGGTAAGGATGGTTCTTTATGTATCGGGCAGTGATGGCCTGTGCGTTCCGTATGGGTATGAAATGTTGTGAATAGCCGTTGTATACGGCGACAAGCAGTTGTTTGTCAATGTGCAGGAAATGACTGATGCGGTTGCATTCAAAATGAGAAACGGTAATGATTCTTTTGCATTTGGTAAGGATTTGGGGAACAATGATTTTTCGGTAGAAACGTCCCAGTCTTTGGTACATGGACTGGTTCTTGCCTTGTTTTTTTTCTAGAAAGATAATGTCGTGCAGTGTAAGCACCAGTGGAATGTTTCCATACACAGGGGCAGTGTTACTTGTGCAGTGCAGCAGGTCGGGTTTTGATTTTTTCTCAAAGCAACGGCAGTCCTATCTGTTCCCAAAGCGGATAGGACGGCCAGTTGACGGTCACGATATGCATGTTGGCGGATTCCTGCAAACAAACATCATCTCCCGGGCTGACCAGTATGAAGTATTCGTTCTGTTGGTCTATCTTTTGCAGTTCCCGGATGGTTTCCAGAGCTACATAGTCCATGCCATGTTTCTCTTTTCTGAAGATGCGCTGGGCTTCTATTGCTATTTTCATCTGTCGTTACTTTATCAAGTTAGAATCTTCGTCCTCGTAATTGTTTTTGCTATAGAAAAGAGCCGTGAAGCTTCTTAAACCTTTTATGGCTCGTTTTTTGAAACTGCTGAACAGGGATCCGTCGGCCGAAATAGTGCCATAGCCAGTAAGGACACGGGCTTTGCGGGCGGTGACGAATCTTAATTTTCCGTATTTTTTCAATGCCAGTGCCAGGGAGCCGTCTTCTCCGCGGAGTATGTCTGTCCGGAATCCTTCTTTCCGGGCTGTCTCCGTGTGGAAGGCAAAAGCCATTCCACGTACATTGAGCTCCGGTCTGTTCAGATTTTGTATTTTCAAATAGAGATCACGTAGTGTTTCATAGAAGAAAAGTCCTAAATGATGTTCATTAGGAAGAAAACTCCACAGGGCGTATGCACCTGCCACTTCTTTGTCCTGTAAGACCTTTATCATGGTACTGATGTACTGGGGCGGATAAAGTGTGTCGGCGTCTATGCAGAGATGATACTTCCCCCGGGCATGGTTCAGTCCGCATTGCCGGGCAAAACCGGGACCTTTCCGGTATTCATTGAAGTAGGTGACTCCTAATTCTTTTAGTACCTCTTCGGTGTGGTCGGTAGAATGATTATTGATGACTAGTATTTCTACAGGATAGTTATGTTGGTTTTCACATAAAGACCACAGGCAGCTCAATATCCTCTTTTCTTCATTATGGGCGATGGCGACCACCGAAACCAGCGGAGCATGAGTTGCAAGCTGCCGGATCTTGTCTTTCACTTGGTTGATAACCGCTTGTGGGGCTTGGGTGAAAGGCTTGTCATAGATGGATAAATAGTCAGCGTACCACTTCATGCGTTTTTTATATATTCGGACAGTGTGACCGGATTCCGGTGATTACTGAATCGTGATTTGAATTTGTTTTTGAGGATATAGAACAGGGCTTGAATCATCTTCTTCATTTCCGTCAGGGCGGAACGGCGGGGATATAGTTTCTCCACCATTTCCCGGTTCCATTTGTTGAGGAAGAAAGAGGAGTAGTATTCATCTTCGGGATTGACTAGTATCTCCACTTCATCTTTCCACTCATAACGGTTCAAGGTTATATCTCCTTCCGTCAGCCACAGCAGTTTGTAGGGGAGGGATTGGAAAGGCAGATAATTCAGGAATAATTCTCCATAGTCGTTTTCATAGTTTCCCGGCATCTTGTTCTTTTCATAGAAGACCAGTTTGTTGTCTATATCCAATATAACCCATTTATGTGATTTTTTGGGAAACAAGTATTCGCCCAGCAGACTGGGAGTTTCTATGTATCCCCGTCGGGCTACCCTGCATAATTCCTTGACAAAAGCTTCGGGATGTTCCACGTGTTCCAATACCTGATTGCATATTACGTAGTCAAACTCCTTGTCTTTGAAGGGCAGTTTTTTCTCCATCGGCATGTAACGAAAGGTCTGATGGCGGGTATATTTTCACGTCACCGCAGCGGTGGTAATTGGTGTCAAATAAATTTTTCGACTATCACGTTG
>ENA-OQAR01000621-OQAR01000621.1-human-gut-metagenome-genome-assembly--contig:-NODE-621-length-10585-cov-2.643240_pt1 | contig 10585 bp, 14 predicted proteins | sample MGYA00242738_ERZ504533 | MGnify/ENA primary metagenome ERZ504533 (study PRJEB26092, sample SAMD00036276) | human gut metagenome | host: Homo sapiens | study: EMG produced TPA metagenomics assembly of... | reverse complement strand
GCTTTCTTTTTTCGTTTTTTTATAATATGACAGATTTTTGCCGGATTATAAAAAAAGCAGATTTTTTGTACTGTGAAGTAGATAAGGAAATTTTATTTTATAGAAGAAAAAATAAGAAGAATATGCATTCCGCCGCGACTATATCCTGATGCACTGTCAGGATCAACACAATCACATAAAAAAGGAGAAGTAATCATGGCAAACAACAAGAAACTGGTAGAAGCCATCACATCCATGGAAGACGATTTCGCCCAGTGGTATACCGACGTTGTAAAGAAAGCTGAACTCTGCGGTTATACCAGCGTTAAAGGCTGCATGGCAATTAAACCTGCAGGATATGCGATCTGGGAAAATATCCAGCACGAACTGGACAGAAGATTTAAAGAGACTGGCGTACAGAACGTGTACATGCCAATCTTTATTCCGGAATCTCTTCTTCAGAAAGAGAAAGATCATGTAGAAGGATTTGCACCTGAGGTTGCATGGGTAACTCATGGTGGTCTGGATCCGCTTCAGGAGCGTCTGTGTGTACGTCCTACATCAGAGACATTATTCTGTGATTTCTATGCAAAAGAAATCCAGTCCCACAGAGATCTGCCGAAGGTATACAATCAGTGGTGTTCTGTAGTGCGTTGGGAAAAGACAACACGTCCGTTCCTTCGTTCACGTGAGTTCTTATGGCAGGAAGGCCATACAGCTCATGCTACAGCCGAGGAAGCAGAAGAGCGTACTATCCAGATGCTGAATCTGTATGCAGATTTCTGTGAGGAAGTACTTGCAATCCCGGTTATCAAGGGACAGAAAACAGACAAGGAGAAATTCTCCGGTGCAGAAGCTACTTATACAATTGAATCCCTGATGCATGATGGAAAAGCTCTTCAGTCCGGTACAAGCCATAACTTTGGCGATGGATTTGCAAGAGCATTCGGCATCCAGTATACAGATAAAGAAAATAAACTTCAGTATGTACATCAGACATCCTGGGGAATGACAACACGTATGATCGGTGCTATTATCATGGTACATGGTGATAACAGTGGTCTGGTGTTGCCTCCGAGAATCGCTCCTGTACAGGCAGTGATCATTCCGATCCAGCAGAGAAAAGAAGGCGTTCTTGAGAAAGCAGATGAGATGTTTGCAGCATTAAAAGCAGCAGGAGTCCGCGTAAAAGTAGACGACACAGACAAGAGCCCGGGATTCAAATTCGCAGAGCAGGAAATGCGTGGTATCCCGATCCGTATCGAGTGCGGTCCGAAGGATATCGAGAATGGTCAGGCTGTGATCTGCCGTCGTGATACAAGAGAGAAATATACTGTTACATTTGATGAGCTTGTGGAGAAAGTACAGGAAATCCTGGAAACAATCCAGAAAGATATGCTGGAGCGTGCACGTAAGCACAGAGATTCCCATACTTATGTTGCTACAAACTATGAAGAATTCAAAGATACTATTGTTAACAAACCAGGCTTCGTAAAAGCTATGTGGTGTGGTGACCGCGCATGTGAGGACAAGATCAAAGAAGATGTTCAGGCTACATCCAGATGTATGCCGTTTGAGCAGGAACACTTAAGTGATGTCTGCGTATGCTGTGGAAAACCTGCCAAGAAGATGGTTTACTGGGGAAGAGCATACTAATCAATAAGAAAATAAAGAAAACCGGCAGCAGAGGTATCTGAGTGCCGGTTTTCGGGGTTAAGAATAAATAGAAGAAGATAAGGATGGTCATATGATTCTGGAAATACCGAAAAACGCGGAAACAATTTTGCATATACTGGAAAAAGCAGGCTATGAAGCCTATGTGGTAGGCGGCTGTGTGCGTGATTCCATTCTGGGACGGAGCCCGGATGACTGGGACATCACCACATCCGCAAAGCCGGAGCAGGTCAAGGCTTTGTTTCACAGAACAGTGGATACAGGTCTGCAGCATGGAACAGTGACTGTTCTTATGGAAAAAGAAGGATATGAGGTCACGACTTATCGTGTAGATGGTGAGTACGAGGACGGCAGACATCCCAAAGAGGTCACCTTTACAGCAAGCCTTGAGGAAGACCTGAAACGCCGGGATTTTACCATTAATGCAATGGCATACAATCCTTCTTCAGGCTGGTGGACCTTTTCGGCGGACTGGAGGATATTGAAAGAAGAATCATCCGCTGTGTGGGAAACCCGCTGGAGCGTTTTACAGAGGATGCACTGCGGATTATGCGTGCAGTCCGTTTCAGTGCGCAGTTGGGCTTTACTATTGAAGAAGAGACTCGTAAGGCACTGAAGGTTCTGGCACCGAATCTGAAGCATGTCAGTGCAGAGAGGATTCAGGTAGAGCTTGTGAAGCTTCTGATGTCTCCTCATCCGGATTATCTCAGGGTGGCTTATGAAGCCGGGATCACAGCTGAATTTCTTCCGGAGTTTGATGCATGTATGACAACATCTCAGAATACGCCGCACCACTGTTACACAGTAGGGGAGCATATCCTGCACAGTCTCTGTCATGTACGTGCAGATAAAGTTCTCAGGATTACCATGCTGCTTCATGACATTGGAAAGCCGGTTGTCCGGAAAACAGATGAGAATGGAAGAGATCATTTCAAGATGCATGGGATTGCGGGAGAAAAGATGGCTGCACAGATCCTGCGCAGGCTGAAATTCGATAATGATACGATCCGCAAGGTAACCCGTCTGGTAAAATGGCATGATGACAGACCGGAGGGAATGACAAAGGCAGTGCGCAGGGCAGTGAACCGTATCGGTGAGGAGCTCTTTCCATATTATCTGGAAGTGCAGCAGGCAGATATGCTGGCACAGAGTGATTACAGACGCGCAGAGAAGCAGGAACGTCTGGATAAGGTGAAAGAGGCTTATGAGACGATCATTAATGAACATCAGTGTGTATCTTTAAAAACTCTGGCAGTGACAGGGAAAGATCTGATTGAAGCCGGTTATAAGCCGGGGCGTGAAATAGGAGAAACGCTGAACCGTCTTCTGGAAGTAGTGCTTGCCGATCCACAGAAGAATCAGAAAGAGATATTATTGGGTCTGCTTGATGAGAAATAGTGCAGTTTTGTGGAATGGTCAGTATATAAGAATATAGTAAATAACAGTGGCTCTATGAAAATCCGGGGGTATATCCACCGGATTTTCTTCATATGTATAGAAAGAATTAAGATGATTAAGAGGGGGATATGTCATTGTATGATTACGGACTTGGCACTTTGGCTCAGTATGAGCTGACAGCAGACCGTTCTGCAAGGACAAGAGGAGCTTTACTCTGCTATACAGCTCAGGGACTTCTGATCCTGAGGGAATTTCACGGTTCTGAAAAAAAGCTGGAAAAACAGCAGGAGCTTTTGATGAAACTTCAGGAAAATGGTATAAATACCGATTATTTTCTGCGGAATAATCAGGAAAGTCTGGTCAGCAAAGATAAAACTGAACAAAGGTTTACACTCCAGCACTGGTATGAAGGAAAAGAGTGTGACACAAAATCCCGGGAAGATATTTTAAAAAGTGTCCGGACACTGGCAAGGTTACATATTTTAATGAAAATGGAACCTGTGGAGGAATACAGGGAAAGATCTCTCAGGGAGGAATATCTCCGGCACAATCAGGAGCTTCGTAAGATACGCAAATTTATACGGAACAAAGGAGCATCCAATGTATTTGAGAAAAATTATCTGGCAAGTGTGGAGCAGTTTCTTGAAAGGGCACAGTATGCAGTAAAGCTTCTGGACGAGACGGATTATGATGATCTCAGGGAAAGGGCATGGCGGGAAGGACAGGTATGTCATGGAGAATATAATCAGCATAATATTCTGATGCTGAAAGGTGATCATTTGGGGACGGCAGTCACAAATTTTGGTTACTGGAGTTTTGATATTCAGGTAGCAGATTTGTATCGTTTTATGAAGAAAAATACTGGAGAAATATAACTGGAATCTGGGAACTGGCAGGGGAAATGCTCAGGGAATATCATAAAATCCGTCCAATCTCGGCAGAAGAGTGGAAAAATCTGCGTGTACGTTTCACTTATCCTGAAAAATACTGGAAACTGGCAAATTATTATTATTCACACAAAAAGGTGTGGATTTCAGAGAAAAATGTGGAAAAGCTTCAGAATCTTATCAGACAGAGAGAAATCTGGGAGAATTTTGCAGAGGAATGTTTCAGGGATTATCCTCAGTAACAGTGCGGAACAGTTGTACGGAACAGTTACGAAAAACCTTGACAATATGGGGAAAAAGGTATATATATAGAGGATAGAGCTCTGTCGCTTTTGGCAGATGCCACCAAACAAGAAAGAGATCATTAGAGGAGGAAACACCATGAATAAAACAGAATTAGTAGCAGCTATGGCGAAAGAGACAAACTTATCCAAGAAGGACGTAGAAGACGTTCTGAAATCTTTTCGTTGATGTCGTTTCTAAAGAAACTGAAAAAATGGCGGAAAAATCCAGTTAGTAGGATTTGGTACATTTGAAGTAAGTGAAAGAGCTGCTCGCGAGGGAAGAAATCCTCAGACTGGTGAAACTATGAAAATCGAAGCTTCTAAATCACCGAAATTCAAAGCTGGAAAAGCATTAAAAGATATGGTTAACGGTAAATAATAAAGGCGATAACCGGGGGAACGAAAGTTCCCCTTTTTTGATACTCAGGAGGAATAATTCGTGAGTATCCATTACAGAAACATTTACAGGAGCAGAATATGAGATTAGATAAATACTTAAAGGTGTCACGTCTGATCAAAACGCCGTACAGTGGCAAACGAAGCATGTGATGCAGGAAGAGTTCTTGTCAACGATAAGCCTGCCAAGCATCTGTACAGGTAAAGACGGGAGATACCATTGAAATCCAGTTCGGAAGTAAGAACGTCAAAGTAGAAGTACTGGATGTAAAAGAAACTGTCAAAAAAGAAGATGTAGAGAGTATGTACAAATATCTTTGATTCATGATGGTAATTTGCTGCTTTTGGGCATTTATGCAGTGGGAACATATAAATTTTTAACATTTTATTGTCTATTTCCATTTCCGGCACATAAACTACTGATAAGTAATAGATTGGCAGGTCATAGTTTCCGGAGGCTGTGACCGGGAGGCGTCTGTGGAAGAGAAGAAGATACTTTCAACTCACAGCCTGATGCTGGAAAACCGTCAGAACGGGAGAATTACCGGGGTAAAGGATATTAAATCCTTTGATGAAAAAGAAATCCTGCTTTTTACACAGGCAGGGAAACTTGTAATAAAGGGAGAACAGCTTCATGTGAAGCAGCTTGATCTGGAAAAGGGAGAAGTAGATCTGGAAGGAAAAAGTGGACAGTCTTACTTATCTGTCAAAGAATACAGATAACAGGGATGAATCCCTATTTAAAAGGATGTTCCGGTGAGAGATGAGTGCATTTATTCATCATGAATTACTTCTGCTGCTTCGGACAATAGCTGTGGGTGCTGTTCTCCTTTTGTGTTATGATCTGCTGGCTGCATTCAGGAATGTTTTTGCACATTCGGATAAAGCTGTCGGGACGGAAGACATTCTATACTGGCTTTGTTGTGCCTTTTTTGTTTTTTCGGAGATTTACAGGAGCAATGAAGGAATCCTGCGTTTTTTTTATGGTTTAGGCTTTTTATCCGGAGCGTATATCTGCAACAGGGTCCTCGGAGATATTTTTTGTAAAATGCTGTACGAAACTTATGGAGATTCCTGTAATAATTATTAAAATTTTTTGATAAAATGGTTGCTATTTCCGGTCAAAAGATGTAAACTTCTGTGGTATAAAGCGTATAAATGTGCTAAAAAAGGAAGGCTGGCAAATTGGGTAATTCTAAGAAAAGGAAGAAAAAAAGAAAGTAGGGTATAACTCTCTTGGAATGATTGCGATTGCGCTGGTTGTTTTAGTCCTTCTGGGAGGACTGATGCTAGAAAGTAATGACCTTAAGGAACGCCTCACAGGATATGATGCTAAGGCCGCCACTCTTCAGCAACAGATTGAAGATGAGCAGACACGTACAGAAGAAATTGATAAATTAAAGAAATATATGGAGACAGACGAATATGCAGAAGAGGTTGCTAGAGAGAAACTGGGACTTGTGAAGGACAATGAGACTGTTTTTAAGAAACAGCAGTAACAATGTCGAAAACTTTTGCGAAGGATTCGTCTGCGTTTGACAGATATTTCAGAAACCCTTCCATATAATATCTGTAACTGTTTAGTACTTTGTGAAAGAGAGGACTGTTGAACAGTTATTGAAATTCTCTGATAAAAATGCAGTAGTCTGCTATATACAGGGAATGAATAAGGGGAGGGGAGAATATGCAGGAATGGATGATTGCCATGCTCGTTATCAGCATTATGCTGATCATACGGGACATGGCAAAAACTATTTTAGCAGAAAATCTGCCGGATACAGAAGAACTGCCGTCTCTGCAGGAGGGCCATCCTCAGAAAGAGAGGGTGGAGAAGTATGCGGCATCTTTTCAGAAACTGGCAGATACTTTCTACGGGATGCCTTATCGGAAAGATTATCTGAGCAGCAGGCAGGTTGAGCAGATCATTGAGGATGCAAATGCAAAGGTATGCAGCAGATGCTATCAGAGGGAAATCTGCTGGGGAGAACACAGTCAGGAACTGGTGAAAGGAGTGGAGGCACTGGTACGTTCCATGGAGAGCGGAAACGAGGAAAATGTCAGAGGCATCCGCGCTGACTGGACAGGCATATGTCCCCGTTCCGTACAGTATTATGAGACGGTTGCAGAGAATTTTCAGAAAGAAAGGCAGAACCTGATGTGGGATAACCGTATGATCGAGAATCGGCTGGCAGTAGCACAGCAGCTTATGGAAGTCTCACATATCATGGAGAACGTAGCCAGTGATCTGTATGACCTGGAGCGAGTAACGCCGCAGTTTGAAGAAGAACTTCGCAAGGGACTGAGAAAGAGCCATGTGATCCTTCGCAGGGCATGGATGATGAATAATGTGAAAGGACGTAAACAGATTTTTCTCACCATGCGTGCCAGAAGCGGTCAGTGTATTTCCATGACAGAGATCGCACAGCTTCTTTCAAAATACTGTGAAATTTCCATGGTACCTGTAAATGGGAGCAGATGTATTGTAAACGGAGAATATCACACTGTACATTTTGCTGAGGATGTAAGCTATCAGGTTCTCTATGGAACGGCCAGGCTTACCAGAGAAGAAGAGAAGGTTTCCGGAGATAATTATATATGCAGACAGGAGGATGGCGGCAGGTTTGTTATGTGCCTTTCGGATGGCATGGGCTCAGGGATGGAAGCATGCAGGGAGAGCGAGACAGTTGTGGAACTTCTGGAACAGTTTATGGAGTCAGGATTTTCCCAGGAAACGGCAGCAAAGATGGTAAATTCTGCTCTGGTACTCAAAGGAGAGGAGGGTATGTTTTCTACAGTGGATATCTGCGCAGTGGACCTGTATACAGGAATCTGCAATTTTTCTGAAGGCGGGGGCTGCGTCTACATTTATCAAAAGAGATCACTGGGTGGAATCTATTACTTCTGAAAGTCTGGCCGCAGGGCTTGTACAGCAGATTGATTTTGAGACAGCTACCAGAAAGCCGTACCATGGGGGATTACCTGATCATGATGACAGATGGAGTCCTGGATGCATTGCCTGACCAGAAAGAGGAGGAAACCATGAAAGAAATCATTATGGATGTTCACGAGGAATCACCGAAAGATTTCGGCAGGGGAATACTGGAACGGGTGCTGGGATACAGCGATTATCATGCACGGGATGATATGACAGTGCTGGTGGCAGGCGTGTGGAAAAAATAATGCTCTAAGATAGAAAAGGAAATCAGGATAAAAATGGAAAGAGAAATTCTTGCTTATATAAAGCAAAACAGGATGATCGGAAAAAATGATGTGGTCCTGGCAGGAGTGTCCGGCGGAAGTGACTCTATGGCAATGCTCCGCATTTTAAAGGAGCTTCAGGGAAAACTGGATTTTACATTGAGAGTGGTCCATATACATCATGGAATACGTGGAAAGGAAGCGGACAGGGACCAAAGCTTTGTGGAAAACATATGCCGGAAGTGGCAGATTCCATGTACTGTTTATTGTTATGATGTTCCGGGATTGAGCCGGGAGTGGAAGCTGGGCGAGGAAGAGACGGGAAGGATTGTAAGAAAAGAAGCTTTTCAGAGGGAAGCTGCCGTCTGTGGGAGAAAGGACAGTGAGATAAAAATTGCATTAGCGCATAATCAGGAGGATCTTGCGGAAACTATGCTTCATAATCTGTGCAGAGGAACAGGTTTGCGGGGACTATGCACCATGCGCCCTGTAGACGGAGAGATTATCCGCCCGATTCTGTGCTTAAGCCGGGACAAAATTGCAGAGTATCTGAAAGAAAAGAAGATTTCTCATATTCAGGACAGCACCAATCTGTCAGATGAATATACCAGAAATCGAATCAGACATCATATTCTTCCTATATTGGAACAGCAGGTCAATGGAAAGGCAGCGGCACATATGGCAGAGACTGCGGCAAGGATTTCCCAGGCAGAGGAATATCTTACGCAGCAGAGCTGCCGGGTTTTGGGCGAGTTTCAGAAAGGTAAGGAATATTACTTTACTGAAAAATTTTTATGGAGCCTCAAATCATTCAGGTTTATGCATTACAACAGGCGATGGAACAGCTGGCAGGCAGACGGAAGGATCTGGCGGCTGTTCACTATGAGAAGGTTCTGGAACTTTATGAAATGCAGACTGGAAGACGGATCAGCCTTCCTTATCACATGGAAGCCAGAAGAGATTACGAGGGAGTAAGACTTTGCCGGTACGGAGAGGAGAAGTCAGCGGGATGATCGGTGAAAAGCATAAAGGTTCAGATATTCAAAACGGAAAAACAGTTTGCGGAAAAAATATATCAGACAGGGAATGGAAAATCAGAATTCCGGGGACTGTGACCAGTCCGCTGGGAATTTTTTCGGCAGAAATATTTTTGTATGAAGGTCAGAAGATTGAAGAAAAAAAAGTATACGAAATGGATGGATTATGATAAAATAGAAAAGAATCCGTATATTCGCACCAGACGGACAGGAGATTATATGGTTATCAATGCGCAGGGGAACACAAAGAAGCTGAACCGCTGTATGATCGATGAGAAAATCCCGTCGGAATACAGAGACAGCATTCCGCTGATCGCATGTGGAAAAGAAATCCTCTGGATGGTGGGAAGCAGGATGAATGAGAGGTATAAAATTAACCCCAAAACCAGGAAGGTGTTAGTATTAAATTACCAAGGAGGAAACGAAAATGAGTGAGAAAATCAAAGTTTTACTCAGCGAAGAGGAAGTAGATTCCCGTATTAAGCAGATCGCAGCAAAGGTCAGCAAGGATTATGCAGGCAAGGAAATCCATTTAATCTGTGTATTAAAAGGTGGTGTATTCTTTACCTGTGAACTTGCAAAGAGAATCACAGTGCCGGTTTCTCTTGACTTTATGTCTGTATCCAGCTATGGTGATGACACCAAGTCCAGCGGTGTTGTAAAGATCGTCAAAGACCTTGACCAGCCACTGGAAGGAAAGGACGTTCTGATCGTAGAGGATATCATTGACTCAGGAAGAACATTAAGTTATCTCATCGAAATTCTGAAGCAGAGAAATCCAAACAGCATCCGTCTGTGTACATTGCTGGACAAACCGGAGCGAAGAGTCAGAGATGTAAGAGTTGATTATTGCTGCTTTAACATCCCGGATGAGTTTGTAGTTGGCTATGGTCTGGACTATGCACAGAAATACAGGAATCTTCCATTCATAGGAGTAGTGGAACTGGGGGAAGACTGAAAGGAGATTTAAGTAAGTGAATAAACAGCCAAGCAGAATTGGTCTGTATCTGGTGCTGATCATTGCGCTGGTAGCCGGTTATTTTTATCTGAATAACCAGGTGGTTTCCCAGAGTAATTACACACAGAAGCAACTGGAGCAGGCTCTTGAAGACAACAAAGTGGTTGATGCGACAATTCAACAGAACAGAGAAGTGCCTACAGGTTCTGTGATCGTAGATACTACTGACTCCGGTCAGAAGAAGGTTTATGTGACAGATGTCAATCAGGCAATCGAACTGTTGAATAAATACGATATTGATATTACAACTCAGGATGTACCCGGAGACAATGTATTTCTGACAACCTTGCTTCCGGTTCTTCTCACAGGTGCCCTTGTGATCTTTCTGATCATGATGATGAACCGCCAGATGGCAGGTGGCGGTGGCGGCGGAAATGCCAAGATGATGAATTTCGGCAAGAGCCGCGCAAGAATGTCATCTCCGGATGATAATAAGAAAGTTACTTTTGACAAGGTCGCAGGTCTGCAGGAGGAGAAGGAAGATCTGGTAGAGGTGGTAGATTTCCTGAAATCTCCACAGAAATATACAAAAGTAGGCGCAAGGATTCCGAAAGGCGTGCTGCTTGTAGGCCCTCCCGGAACTGGTAAGACACTTCTGGCAAAGGCAGTGGCAGGAGAAGCGGGAGTTCCGTTTTTCTCCATTTCCGGTTCTGACTTTGTGGAAATGTTTGTCGGTGTAGGTGCATCACGTGTGCGTGATCTTTTTGAAGAAGG
>ENA-OQAR01000620-OQAR01000620.1-human-gut-metagenome-genome-assembly--contig:-NODE-620-length-10597-cov-2.702579_pt1 | contig 10597 bp, 14 predicted proteins | sample MGYA00242738_ERZ504533 | MGnify/ENA primary metagenome ERZ504533 (study PRJEB26092, sample SAMD00036276) | human gut metagenome | host: Homo sapiens | study: EMG produced TPA metagenomics assembly of... | reverse complement strand
CTGATCGGAGACCAGGCCCATCCGCTCGTGATGGAGATCATGTCCGATCTGGTGTCTCGCCGTTGGAGCCGCGTGTCTGATATCGCCAATGCCGTTGAGGATTTCGGCGTTTGATGGCATGATGTACTACGCGGATTACACCAATACGACTTTGCAGGTCTCCATCGAGCTTGCAGAGTTGCATTCCGCACTGCTCAACCTTCCGGTCGTGCGTACCAAGCTGTATGACGCAACCGTTTCCAGTGAAGCCCGTGTCAAGCTGCTGTACAGCCTGATTGGAGACGCGGATTTCACCAAGGTGACCAAGCGTCTAGCCGAACACGCGACCTGCAATCTGCGCAATCGCCGCTACTTGCAGACCATTCAGTGGCTGATCAACAAATTCTCCCGCCATATGGGCGAATCGATGGTCACTGTTACCACGGCAACGCCGTTGAGCAAGGAGCAGGTGGAAAAGCTCATCGCCATTTACTCGGCGAAGACCGGTCATCCGGTGCACATCAACTCGGTGGTCGATCCGACCGTCATGGGTGGCATGCGCATCCAGGTGGGCGACGAGGTCACCGACAACACGGTGGTCGCACAGCTGCAGCATCTTCAGCGCACGGTGAAGGCAACCGCCTGACGGTTCGCCGCACGGTGAACAAGCCTGAAACAAGACTTGACTGAATTTATAAACAACAATAAGGAGTGATCATGCAGAACTTACCATTGATCCCACCACGATACGCAAGGCGCTCGATGAGTTCGTCGAGTCGTACAAGCCGTCGGATACCCCGACTCAGGAAGTCGGTTATGTCGCGACTGCTGGCGACGGCATTGCGCACGTGACGGGACTGCCTGGTTGCATGGCCAATGAGCTGCTGACCTTCGAAGACGGCACGCTTGGCCTGGCGTTCAACCTTGACGCCCGCGAGATCGGCGTGGTTATTCTCGGCGACTTCGCAGGTATCGAGGAAGGCCAGGAAGTGCGTCGTACCGGCGAAGTGCTCTCCGTGCCCGTCGGCGACGGCTACCTTGGCCGCGTCGTGGACCCGCTAGGCAACCCGATTGATGGTCTTGGCGAGATCAAGACCGAAGGCCGTCGTATTCTCGAGGCCCAGGCACCTGACGTTATGCATCGTCATCCGGTTGACGAGCCAATGTCCACCGGTCTGAAGGCCATCGACGCAATGACGCCTATCGGCCGTGGCCAGCGCCAGCTCATCATTGGCGACCGCCAGACCGGTAAGACCGCTATCGCAATCGATACGATCATCAACCAGAAGCGTAATTGGGAATCCGGTGATCCGAAGAAGCAGGTCCGCTGCATCTACGTGCCATCGGCCAGAAGGCTCCACCCATCGCATCGGTGAAGCAGTCCCTCGAAGAGTCCGGCGCATGGAGTACACCACCATCGTGGCCTCCCCGGCTTCCGATTCCGCAGGCTTCAAGTACATCGCACCGTACACCGGTTCCGCCATCGGACAGCACTGGATGTACAACGGCAAGCACGTGCTCATCGTCTTCGACGATCTGTCGAAGCAGGCTGAGGCTTACCGCTCGATTTCCCTGCTGCTGCGTCGTCCGCCGGGGCGTGAGGCTTACCCGGGCGATGTGTTCTATCTGCACTCCCGTCTGCTCGAACGTTGCGCCAAGGTTTCCGATGACCTCGGCGGCGGCTCGATGACCGGCCTGCCGATCGTCGAGACCAAGGCGAACGATGTGTCCGCCTACATTCCGACCAACGTGATTTCCATCACCGATGGCCAGATCTTCCTGCAGTCCGACCTGTTCAACGCGAACCAGCGTCCTGCTGTGGACGTCGGCATCTCCGTGTCCCGAGTCGGTGGCGCTGCCCAGACGAAGGCCTTGAAGAAGGTCTCCGGCACGCTGAAGATCTCGCTGGCGCAGTACCGTTCGCTGGAATCCTTCGCCATGTTCGCTTCCGATCTGGATGCGGCTTCGAAGGCTCAGCTGAACCGTGGCGCGCACCTGACCGAGCTCCTGAAGCAGCCGCAGTTCTCCCCGTACTCGATGGAACAGGAAGTCGTGTCCGTGTGGGCCGGCACCCATGGCAAGATGGATGACCTGCCGATCGCCGACGTGCTGCCGTTCGAAAAGGGCATGCTGGATTATCTGGATCACAACACCGATATCCTCAAGACCATTCGCGAGACCGAAGACTTCACCGCCGACACCGAGGCTGCCCTCGACAAGGCCGTGGAAGCGTTCCGTGAGACCTTCGTGACCAGCGCGGGCAAGCCGCTGGTCGAGAAGAAGCCTGACGAGAAGCACACCACTCCGGTCGAGCAGGAAAAGATCGTCGCAGGAGAGAAGTGATTCATGGGCTCGCAACTCGCATTGAAATCTAGGATCGCCTCCACCGCGTCGCTGGAGAAAATCTTCAACGCGCAGGAGATGATCGCGTCTTCGCATATCGCCAAGGCACGTGACGTGGCCTTGAACGCGAAGCCGTATACCGATGCGATTTTCGACGCCGTGCAAGCGCTGGTGGCCCATACCCATATCGACCATCCGATCGTGAAAAAGAACGAGGACAACCCTCGCGTGGCTGTCCTCGCTCTTACCTCGGACCGTGGTATGGCGGGTCCGTACACCTCCTCGATCATCCGCGAAACGGAATCGCTGTTGGCCCGACTCGATGAGAAGGGCAAGCAGCCGGAACTGTATGTGTATGGTCGTCGCGGTGTGACGTACTACAAGTACCGCAATCGTGATGTTGCCGGTACTTGGGAAGGCGATACCGACCAGCCCGGCGTGGAAGTCGCAGAGTCCATCTCGAAGGCACTGATGGACGCCTACATGAAGCCGGCGAGCGAAGGTGGAGTTTCCGAACTCTACATTGTGTTCACCGAATTCGTGAATATGGTCGTTCAGAAGGTGCGCGTGCTGCGTATGCTGCCCGTTGAACTCGTGCTTCCGGAACAGCAGGACTCCGGCCCTGTGCCCGAATCCGATGCCGATGCCGCGACCCCGCTTTATGCGTTCGAGCCGAGCGTCGACGAAGTGCTTGACGCGATTCTGCCGAAGTACATCCAGTCCCGTATTCATGAATGCCTGCTCACCGCGGCGGCATCCGAGACTGCAAGCCGACAGAACGCCATGCATACGGCTACAGACAACGCCCGCAGCCTGATCGACGACCTGACCCGCAAGCTCAACGCTTCGCGACAGGCTTCGATTACCCAGGAACTTACCGAAATCATCGGCAGCGCCGACGCGCTGAATAAGAAGGAAGAGTAGGAACGCATATGGCTGAGAATCAGACCACAGCGGCTCCCGAGACGGCTGCAGAGCCGACCACTGGACGCGTCACGCGTATCCAGGGTTCGGTTATCGACGTCGAATTCCCGGTGGGCCACCTGCCCGACATTTACAACGCACTTACCGTTGAGCTGACCAACACCGCCAACGAAGAGGGCGAAACCACGAAGAAGATCACGCTTGAGGTCGAACAGCACCTTGGCGACTCTACCGTGCGTACCGTGGCGCTGAAGCCGACCGACGGCCTCGTTCGTGGCGCCACCGTGCTCGACACCGGCGGTCCGATCTCCGTTCCTGTTGGCGATGTCACCAAGGGTCACGTGTTCGACGTGTCCGGCAACATCCTCAACAAGAAGGATGACGAAACCATCACGGTCACCGAGCGTTGGCCTATCCACCGCAACCCGCCGGCATTCGATCAGCTGGAATCCAAGACCCAGATGTTCGAAACCGGTATCAAGGTCATCGATTTGCTGACCCCGTACGTGCAGGGCGGCAAGATCGGTCTGTTCGGCGGTGCAGGCGTCGGCAAGACCGTGCTGATCCAGGAAATGATCCAGCGCGTGGCCCAGAACCACGGCGGTGTGTCCGTGTTCGCCGCGTCGGCGAGCGTACCCGTGAGGGCAACGACCTCATCGGCGAGATGGGCGAGGCCGGCGTTCTGGAGAAGACCGCACTGGTCTTCGGCCAGATGGATGAGCAGCCGGGCACCCGTCTGCGCGTCCCGCTGACCGCACTGACCATGGCCGAGTACTTCCGCGACGTGCAGAACCAGGACGTGCTGTTGTTCATCGACAACATCTTCCGCTTCACGCAGGCCGGCTCCGAGGTCTCCACGCTGCTGGGCCGCATGCCCTCCGCCGTGGGTTACCAGCCGAACCTGGCCGATGAGATGGGTTCCCTCCAGGAGCGCATCACCTCGACCCGAGGCCACTCCATCACCTCGCTGCAGGCCATCTACGTGCCCGCCGACGATTACACCGACCCGGCCCCGGCGACGACTTTCGCCCACCTGGACGCGACCACCGAGCTTTCTCGTGACATCGCATCCAAGGGCATCTACCCGGCCGTCGACCCGCTGAGCTCCACCTCGCGAATCCTTGATCCGCGTTACGTGGGCCAGGCTCACTACGACTGCGCCAACCGCGTCAAGGCGATTCTGCAGCGTAACAAGGAGCTGCAGGACATCATCGCCCTGATTGGTATCGACGAGCTTTCGGAAGAGGACAAAGACCACCGTCAACCGCGCCCGCCGCATCGAGCAGTTCCTCGGCCAGAACTTCTACGTGGCCGAGAAATTCACCGGTCGTCCGGGCTCCTACGTGCCGGCCGACGAGACCATCGAGGCCTTCACCCGCATCTGCGACGGCGTTTACGACGACGTCCCGGAGCAGGCGTTCTCCGGCATCGGCGGCATCGACGACCTCGAAGAGAAGTGGCACAACATGCAGAAGGAACTGGGTGCGTGATGGCTGCGGAAAAAACCACGATGAAGGTCAACATCGTCGCCGCTGACCACCCTGTGTGGCACGGCGAGGCGACGAGCGTGACCATTCCCGCCTCTGAGGGCGGCATGGGCATCCTGCCCGACCATGAGCCTGTGCTCACGGTGATCAAGCAGGGTACGCTCACCGTGGTTGAGCCCGATGGCGATCGCCACATGTTCGAGGTGACCGACGGATTCATTTCCTTCGACTCGAACAAACTCACCGTGGCGGTCGAGCGCGGCCACGACGTCCAGTACTCCGGCACCGCCGAGTGACCTGAACCAACTCCTTAAGGGGCTCTCTGGTTTTCCAGAGAGCCCCTTTTGCTATGTATGCCATGTGTTGCGCTACAGTGGTGGCCTATGCGAGTTATTGTTGCCGACTGTTCGGCCGAGTATTCGGGCCGCCTCAACGCCTCACTGCCCCTGGCCAAGCGCGTATTGCTGATCAAGGCCGATTCCAGCCTGTTGATTTTCTCCGAATTGGGCTCCTACAAGCCGCTGAACTGGATGACCGCGCCCTGCACGATTCGTGAGATCGACCCAGCCGCCAATCCGCGCAAACATTCCCGGGAAAGTGTCGCTGGTGGGGCTGTGATGGTGATTCTGCGACGCATTCCCCGGAAAGTGTCGCGCTGGTGAGCCGGAAAAGGTGCTACGTGTCAGCGCCGACAAAGGGTTCGGACATTCTTGAAGTGACGCTGCAGCATATCTATTCCGACCAAACCTATGATCTGGGCGAAGATCCGGGTCTCATCAAGGATGGCGTGGAAGACCATCTGCAACGCTATCTGGCCGAGCAGATCGAGCGTATCGGCAAGGGAGCCAAGCTGGTGCGTCGCGAATACCCGACCGCCATTGGCCCAGTGGATATTATGGCCGTGAATGCCGAGGGCGAGCATGTGGCTGTGGAAATCAAACGTCACGGCGGCATTGATGGCGTCGAGCAGCTGACTCGCTACTGCGAACTGCTCAATCGAGATCCGCTGCTGGCCCCGGTGCACGGCATCTTCGCCGCACAAACCATCACGCCGCAAGCCCAGATCTTGGCCAAGGACCGCGGCTTCACCTGCCTCATCCTCGATTACGACGATATGAAAGGCACCGAGGACGACAGTCTCAGGCTGTTCTAGATATAGCAGGGGCTCCCTCATCAGAGGAGCCCCTGCTATATCTTTTAGTACGCGGCGAGAATATCGATTACGAAGACCAACGTGGAGTTGGCGGGAATCGGACCTTGCTCCTTATCTCCATAGGCCTGATCCGGCGGAATCACCAGCAGAACCTGAGAGCCGACGGTCTGGCGACCAGACCCTTCTGCCAGCCCTCGATAACCTGATGCTGGCGCTGGAATCGCTGAACAGATCGGCGTCGATTGTGGAATCGCGATCCCAGGACGAATCGAACTGCTTGCCATCCGTAAGCCAACCGGTGTACTTGACCACCACGGTGTTCTTGTCGGTCAGCTTGGCGCCGTTACCCTTGATCAGCGTCTGCGAGATCAGCGAATCAACCGAACCCTGACCGTTCATGTCAATGGACGGCTTGCCATTCTTGGCTCGCGTCACCTTCGGCAGATTGGCCGGCACATCCTTGACTTCCTCGCCAGTGGCCTTCTCCAAGTCCTTGGACTTGGACACAAACGTCATCGCCAGAATGTAAGAGTACCCGGACGAATCCTGAGCGTTGACGCCAAAGCCAATCGTGGTGTTGATCTTGGCACCCTTGATCTGGTTGTAGTAGGTCGAGGAGAGGGTCTTGGAATCCACCTTCAGCGAGCAATCCGGCGTGTTCTTGGTCCAGGTGTCCATGAGCTCGGTGCCGTCTTTAACGTTGAGCGCGATGCCTTGGGCGCAGACGCGGTCGCCCTCCTCGATTACGTCGCCATCGCCCTTTTGCAGCACCACATAGGAGCCGTCGGACACGGTCATCGGCGTATTAAAGGAGATGGTCGGCTTCTCGCCGAGCTTGCCCTTGGCGGTCACGCCGGCAATTTGCCCCTTCTTGTCAGAAGAGTCGGAAGAGGATTTCGAGTCCGAGCTCGAACTGGAGCAGGCAGCCAGCGATACGCACATCGCCAGCGAGCAGGCAAGGGCAACGGCCTTGCCGAGAGGGGATAACATAGATTTAACAGACTTACGCATGACACACCACCCTACTGGTGAACCTTGATTTTCTGCGCTCCTAGGTAATAAACAGGTGAAGATTGTAGAATGGTTGAGTTATGAGTGCTGAAGAACAGACTACAAGACCGGATAAGGGCGCCAAGCGTCCATCCCGTCATGCCAAGATCATGCGTGGAGTGGTGACGCCTATCTTCGGTCTATTGGCCGTGGCGGCTGTGGTGTTGGGGTACATGAATGCCACGATATGGAAGCCCTCCACTGAAATCACCGCTTCCGCAACCATGAGCGGCTCCCGGTATGCCGTCACTGATCCGAATGTGCTGACCTTGTTGGATCAGAACGCCACGATAACCGTGGACTCGGGATCCTCTCAGGACGAGGCGTGCGTGGCGTTGGGTTCGTCCAAGGATGTTGCCGGATGGGTCGCGTCCGAGAAGTCCTATACCCGCATCACCGGATTGGCATCATGGAGCGAGCTGAGCACCCAGAAGGGAAGCAGCACGAGTCAGGGAGCGCCTACCAGTGCCGATGACGCGGTGTCGTTCAAGGATTCCGATATGTGGACTGCCGTGAAATGCGGCACTGGGTCCGTTTCGCTGAAGAGCAAGAAGACCGGCGCCTCGACGGTAGCCATTGTGGATTTGGGCGAAAATGTCACCAACGCCAAGGTGCAGCTGCACTGGGTGCGCTCCGAAGTGCCGGACTTTGCGATGCCGTTCTATCTGTCCGGCGGATTGCTGGCCGTGCTGGCCGTACTGTGCGCCTCCGTGTTCGCCATGCCGCCGCATAAGCGCCGCAAGCGCATGGTGGAAGGCATGGCAAGCGCCGTAATCGAGGAAGAGGCACCCGCCAGCATCGCAGTGTCCGGGAAGCCGGATGGTGCAAGTCGACGTAATCGTCGCCGTCACGCCACACATCGGCGTTCGGGCCGTGCGTCCTCGCAATCCTCGCAATCTGAAGCCACCGAAACACCGGTTATCATCGACCCAAGTTCGCGTAACCTGGTCGCCGACCAGCAGACCGGTGCCGAAAGCGGCGCTGAGCCCGGCCTCAGCGCCGGCGATAACGAATCGACTTCGGTAATCACCCCTGACGAACTGCAGGCCTACTTCTCCCGCTTGGCCCAAGAGGTCAATACCGGAGACGACTCGGCCGATGACGGACAGGAGGAAAGCTGATGAACAAGCGATGGAACAAACTGTGTGTGTCCGCCCTCGCCTGCATGGCGTTGGTCGTGCCGTTGACCGCCTGTGAAGGCCAACTGCCGACGCCGGCTGCTGATACCTCCACCAAGGTTGCGCCGGATTTGACCGAGGCGCAGGAGAAGAAGATTCGTCTGAAGATTCTCAAGACGATCGATGAAGCCGATCAGGCCAAGAATCCCGATGGGTATGCGACCGTTATGGGCGGGCCCCAGCTGGACATTCGCATCAGCCAGACCACGATCAATCAGCGTGGCGGCGGTATGTCCGAATATGCGACCATTCCCAAGGACATCGCCCAGACGGTGATTCCTACGGACGACGGATGGCCTCGCTCGGTGTTCACCATCACGACCACCACCGAAGATCAGCAGTCCAAGCGTTTGCTGGTCTTCGATCAGGAATCCGCCCAGCAGAATTACAAGCTGATGGCTATGGCTCGACTGTTTGAGGGCGCCAAGCTGCCGAAGTTCGAGATTCCGACTATTGGCTCGCAGATGGGCACCGCAAAGGATGAGAAGCTGGTGGCCGCTCCCGCCGATGCCTTGGCCCAATACGCCGATGTGCTGCAGAACGGTCCAAGAGCCAATACGCTTCCAAGTTCGCAGACGATTTGCTGCGCCAGGAACTGGCCAATACCACGGCCAAGGTGCAGGAAGGTATGCAACGCAACAACGGTACGCAGGAGCAAAAATTCACCGCTGTGCCTGAACAGATGTGGGTGATGCGTGCTGCAGACGGTGCCGGTGATCTGGTGGTTGGCCGTATTAACGGCGAATGGACTCGCAAGGCAGGGGATGGCCGCGAATCGCAGCCGGCTTCCGACGACGAGAAGGCGCTGTTCAATAGCGACAAGTACACCAGCACCATGAAGGTCACGTATGTGAACGTGGTGGCCTTGTACATTCCGTTGGCAAGCTCCGGTGAGCAAATCACCGCCGTGGGTGCCGACCGTCAGCCGGTAAAGGTCGAAGCGCTGTAGTTGTTGCCGCCGCCCACCGCGCGGTTAACGCCCCACCACGATATGATTCATCCACCACGATGTCGGTAAGTTTTACCTTTCGCACAATGGTGCCGTTTTGAGTCACATCGTGGTGGGCGTTTTGCTACGTGGTGGGAATTTCACCGCGTAGTGGAAGAATCCCTACGTGGTGGGAATCGGCATTACAATCAATGTCAGCAAATGTGATTGTTGTTGTACGCGAATCGCGTGGAATCGGGAGGCATTATGGCAGAGCAGCAGTTCAATCCGGGAGTCTCATTGGCGGGCGCCGTCGATTTGGAGGCGCTGAAGCATCAGGTCAAGGCCAAGCCCGGCCAGGCGGGCGGCGCGCCTGCCGCTGGTGGGTACGTGATCGACACCACCGAAAACACCTTCCAGGCAATGGTGCAGACTTCTGCGACCTTCCCGATCCTGCTGCTCCTGTGGATACCGACCGATGACCGCCTGTTCCCGATGGCCCGTGCGTTGGGCGACGCGGTGAACGCCCTGAACGGCCAGATTCAGCTCTCCCGTATCGATATCTCGTCCAATCCTTCGATTGCCCAAGCGTTGCAGGTGCAGGGCGCGCCCGCACTGTTCGCGTTGATTGCCGGCCGTCCGATGCCACTGTTGCAGGGCCTTCCGGGTGACGACGAGCTCAAGCAACTTACTGACGAGGTGATTCCGAAGATTATTGAGCCGCCGCGCAGTCTGGTGTGAACGGTACCGCGCCGTACTCGGGTGATCCTGATTCCGATGCCGCCAAGAGCGCTGGTGCCACCGGTGCCGGCGTGGGTGCTGAGCAGGTGCCGCCGGAGCATGCCGAAGCCCATCGTTTGGCCGAGGAGGGCGATTACGCCGGTGCCGCCGCCGAATACGAGCGCGTGCTCGGATCCGACCCGTCCGATGCACTGGCCGCCCGCGAACGTGCGAAGGCGCTGTTGCTGGCCCGCTCCGGGGCCGCTGATGTACGTGACGTACGTGCCGCTGCCGCCGCAGCGCCGGACGATGTGGAAGCGCAGTTGGCCGTGGCTGATATCGACATGATCGGTGGCCAGATTCAAGACGCTTTCGACCGTTTGCTGGACTTTTTGGCCGCCGGGCACAAGGCCGATATCGAGCAGGTTCGCAAGCGTCTGCTCGAATACTTCGCCATCCCCGAACCCACGACCCGCGTCTGACCCGCGCCCGTCGTCGCCTAGCCACCCTCATGTACTAAGTGGTTTTGGCTCCCCTCTTTGAGAGGGGCTGTCGTCGTAGATGACTGAGGGGGAGCTCACGAGCGTACTCGATTGCCTCCCCCCCCCCTAAACCATCCGATTCTTGGCGGGTTCTAGTGATCGTTGCAACACCTGACCTACCGCAAGGAGGGTCAGGTGACCAGAAGCCACCGAAACGAAGACCGTGGGCGGGGAACACCGTTGGACGTTCAACGCGTCGAATATCCGACGAGGAAGCTGATGTGCGAGGCGAGACGCGCCGAGTACGTGCGCCTGCTGGACGAGGAAGGCATGAACTTCACCCAGGCCGCGCA
>ENA-OQAR01000619-OQAR01000619.1-human-gut-metagenome-genome-assembly--contig:-NODE-619-length-10601-cov-2.659633_pt1 | contig 10601 bp, 10 predicted proteins | sample MGYA00242738_ERZ504533 | MGnify/ENA primary metagenome ERZ504533 (study PRJEB26092, sample SAMD00036276) | human gut metagenome | host: Homo sapiens | study: EMG produced TPA metagenomics assembly of... | reverse complement strand
GGCCTGTTTACCCCCGACTACATGGTGTTCGCGCTGATTGCCGGCCTGATTCTTGGCACCGCCGGCGCGCTATTCCGCCGCGGTTCCCAGTGGGCGGAGAAAAACAAGCCGTCCGGAGCGGGCATTCTGTGGATGATGCCGCTCGCCGGCCTGCTGACGGGCGTTGTGGCGATCGCCGTGCCGCAGGTGATGGGCAATGGCCGCGCCACCGCGCAGCTGAGCTTCTCCTCGAGGCCGATCTGGCCGTCATCCCGGTGCTGCTGCTGTCTTTTGTGGCCAAGGCGATCGTCACGTTGCTGACGATTCGTTCCGGCGCTTCCGGTGGCGTGCTGCAGCCGGGCATCGCATTGGGCGCTTCCGGAGGCGCGATTCTGGGCATTCTTTGGATGCAGGTGTTCCACACGAATTCGATCGGCATGTATGCGCTGCTGGGTGCATGCGCGCTGCTCGCCGCCTCGCAGCAGGCGCCGTTGATGGCGATTTGCCTGGTGATGGAGTTGGCTGACGCTCCGATCAACCTGTTCGTGCCGATCGGCCTTGCGGTGGCCGTCAGCGCGTTCACCGCCTCCCGTCTGGCCAAGCCGCTTGCCGCTTGGCATCTACCGCGGGCGAAAGCTGCAGATCGTTAGCCTTTGCATTGCCGGCTCGCAATCCTCACATGGACGCCATCCTCACATGGCCATCAGCCGGTCTGGCGGGGAAGCAGCACGGTGAGCACGAACCAGTGGTCGTCGGTGCGGATCTCACCTCGCCGCCGTACTGCTGCGCGATGTGCCGAATCGACTTCACACCGAAGCCATGCCGATGCTGATCGTTGCGCTTCGTGGTGCGCAGATTGCCTTCGGCATCTTTCTTCAGCCTGCGAATCGTAATAATTCTCGACACGGACCACGGTGAAGGAATTCTGCTCGAACAACGCCAGTTTGATGAGCCGTTGTTCCGGATCGGCCAGCTTCGACGTGGCTTCGATCGCATTGTCGAGCGCATTGCCGAACAGCGATGCGATATCCATCGACGACATGTTGGACAAGAGCGACCCATCCGCCACGGCGGTGAAACTGATGCCACGATCGGCACAAGTGCGCTCTTTCGTGGTGAGGATGACGTCGAGCACGGGATTGCCGGTATGCTGCTGGGCGCTGTAGCGCTGCACCGACTTCTCCAGCTGCTCGAATCCTGCCGCCGCGTGCTCAGGATCGACTTCGGCGCGCAATGCCGCGATCTGATGCTTCAGATCGTGCGCAAGCCGACCAAGCGATTCGATGTTCTCCTTCGACTGCAGGTACTCCTGATGTTGGCTGTCCAGCTGCGCGTTGATTGACGCGATTTCCGCGCTCGCTTCAATGCGCCGAGCCTGCTCCTGTTGCGCGTATAGAATCGCGAATCCGCAGAAATCCACCAGTGTGCGGATATAGAAGATTTCCTGGCCCATCGAACCGGAGAATGGCGTATTGGTCGAAACGAAGCTCAGATTGCTCATGGCGAAGGTGACGATGGTGATGGCCACCGTCGCGGTTGCCGCGGAGGCGGTCGGTAGCGTGGGTGTGGTTTGGCTGAAATTGCCGCGTTCCACCAGCCATGCCAGGCCGAAACACAGCGCGTAGATGACGATGAGCATGACGATGGCCTGCACACCGTATGAAGTGGCTTGAGCGTTATGTGTGCCGATGAACGCGACGATCTGCCAATGCAGCGACGCCACCAGTTCCGCCAGCACGAACGCGCGTGCCGTGATGTACAGCCCTTCGCGCTTGCCGGTGCCGGCACCGAACAGAATCGTCAGGTACATGCAGCCGAAGGCGAGCAGCATGCCGACGATCCAAAACCAGATCGGCATACTGCCGTCGAAATACTGCACGGCGACGATCGCGGGTAGACCGACCGCGCTGACGATGATGGAACGACGCAACGGCACACGTCGGTACAGCACCGCGATGTACACCATGCACGCCGCCCATTCGCAGATGGCGGTATACGAACGGGGAATGTCGGGCAAGGTGTGGGTGACCGGCACCGTCGACGGTACCGACGCCGCCAACACGTGCACAATGTGTGCGGCATTTGTGGCATCTGCGATATTCACGATATTTGCGATATGCGCGATGCCTGCGATCGCCCCGATCATCTGCCGCCGCCCATGTAATCGGTCAGCGCTGTCAGAAACGCTTTCTTGCGCGGCCGGCTCACGCGCAGCTGCTCGCCGTTCGACATGATGCAATCCTGATCCGCCACGCCCGTCACATGCTTGAGATTGACCAGATAACAGGAGTTCGAGCGGAAGAATGGTAGTCGGCAAGCTTAGCTTCCATATCCTTGAGCGTGCCGTTGATGGACAGCTTGCCGTCAAGCGTATGGATGACGATGGTGTGCCGAATCGACTCCAAATACAGAATATCCGCCAGATTCAGGCGCATCTGCCCTTTGCCGGTGTCGATAAGCATCGAATCGTCGTCATTGCGCCGCACCATGTCGATCGACTTCTTCAGTTCCTGCGAGAACGCGAACCACGGCAGCGGCTTGAGCAGGTACGACAGCGCGCGCACCTCATATCCGCTGATGGCGTATTGCGGCGCGGCCGTGATGAAGATGATCACCACCTTGTCGTCGCGCTCGCGGATGCGACGGGCGGCTTCCATGCCGTCCATTTCCTTCATTTCGATATCGAGCAGCAGAATGTCGTAGACGGGGCTGTATTTTTCCACGATGCGCGCGCCGTCGTCGAATACGGAGACGGTGAATTGCTCGCCGGTCTCGCTTTGGTAGCGATTGAGGTAATCGAGTACCAATTGGCAGCTTGCAGGGTCGTCCTCGACGACTCCGATTCGGATATTGCGCACGATGAACCTCCACGTCTCACCGTTCAGACTACCGTCCATTCTCTCGCGGAATGAGGATATTGTGATGAAAAACCATCGATTTGAGGGGATGATAACCCCCTAATAGACTGTTTTGAGCGGTGAAAACCCGCGACACGCATTGACGATTCGGTTTGGGTGTGTATAGTAGGTCATGGCTCAACGAAGAGATCTTCGCCAAACCAAATAAGTAAACGCTTTGAATTGTGGCTTTGTCAAAGTAGTAAGCCGCGAGGATGGGCACCGAACAAAAATCCCTTTACAACGGATCGTGAGGCACGTACCTGCCTCTGAAAGGATGACAAATCATGGCAGAAGTCGTATTCGACCATGTTACTCGTATCTACCCGGGCAATGACAAGCCGTCTGTGGATGATCTGAACCTCGACATCAAGGATGGCGAATTCCTGGTGCTGGTCGGCCCGTCTGGTTGCGGTAAGTCTACGACCCTGCGTATGCTCGCAGGCCTCGAAGAGGTCAACAAGGGCCGCATCCTCATCGGTGGCAAGGACGTCACCACGATGCAGCCGAAGGACCGCGACATCGCAATGGTGTTCCAGAACTACGCTCTGTACCCGCACATGACCGTCGCCGACAACATGGGCTTCGCCCTGAAGATCGCCGGCACCCCGAAGGAAGAGATCCGCAAGCGCGTCGAGAAGGCCGCTGAGATCCTCGACCTGACCGAGTACCTCGATCGTAAGCCGAAGGCTCTGTCCGGTGGCCAGCGTCAGCGCGTGGCTATGGGCCGTGCAATCGTCCGTGAGCCGAAGGTCTTCCTCATGGATGAGCCTCTGTCCAACCTTGATGCCAAGCTCCGCGTGCAGACCCGTACCCAGATCGCTGCTCTGCAGCGCCAGCTGGGTGTCACCACCCTGTACGTGACCCACGATCAGACCGAAGCTCTGACCATGGGTGACCGCATCGCCGTCATCAAGCTCGGTGTCCTGCAGCAGGTCGGCGCTCCGACCGAGCTGTACGATCGCCCGGCCAACGTCTTCGTCGCTGGCTTCATCGGCTCCCCGTCGATGAACATCAACACCCACCCGGTGGTCAACGGCAAGGCAAAGATCGGCGAAGACACCGTGGATCTGCCGGCCGAAGCCGTCAACAAGCTCACCGCTGAAGACAACAACCAGATCGTCGTCGGCTTCCGTCCGGAAGACGCCTCCTTGGCTGCCCCGGATGAGGCCAACGCCTTCTCCCTCAAGGTCATGAACGTTGAGGATCTGGGCTCCGATGGCTACATCTACGGCAACATCATCACCGATGGCTCCGCTGCTGAGGCATCCACCATGATGTCCGATCAGAACAAGCTCACCACGATCCGCGTGAACCCGCGTGCTCTTCCGAGGTCGGCGATACCGTCAAGATCAAGATCGACCCGTCCAAGATGCACCTGTTCGCTCCGTCCACCGAGCTGCGTCTGAACTGAGACGATAACGAGTAACCAACCGTCGGGCGTTCCTTATGGAACGCTTGGCGGGTGGTTGAACCAATACTTGGCGGATGTGCAAACGTCCGTCAACCATTAAACGAGACATTCTCTTTCCTCTCTTATTGTCTCGTTGGAAAAGCCCCGCGTTGGTGCGGGGCTTTTCTTTTCCCGCTGTTCTCATCGTGACACTCGTAGTCCCTTTGCCGCCTGCCGTGGGTAGGTCAGCGGGTAAATTGAAGAGCTATGGAATCACATGAATTGCCACAGATGGATCCCCGTGTGCTTAAGGCCACTTCCGTGAAGGCCGAGGACCCCGCAGCGCAGAGCCCGGAGCCGCAGGCGTTGAAGATCACCGCCGCGAGTTCGAATCCGAAGATGTTCACGCTGCCGTGGGAGAAGCCGCTGGCAACATGGCCTGAGGACCTGCTGGTCAACCTGCCGCGAGGCATCTCCAGGCACGTGGTGCGTTTCGTGCACGTGGGCGACGAAGTCTACGCCATGAAGGAAATCACACGCAACGTGGCGGAACGCGAATACGAGCTGCTGCGCCGACTGCAGAAGCTGGAACTGCCTACCGTGCAGCCGATCGCCGTGGTCACCGGCCGCCATAATGCGCAAGGTGAGCCGCTGGAAGCCATCCTGGTCACCAAGCATCTGAAATTCTCGCTGCCGTACCGCGCGCTGTTCGCCCGCAACCTGCGTCCCGACACCGCCGAACGACTCATCGACGCGCTTGCCGTGCTGATGGTGCGTCTGCACCTGGCCGGCTTCTATTGGGGCGATGTGTCCCTGTCTAACGTGCTGTTCCTGCGTGACGCCTACGCTTTTTCCGCGTTCCTGGTGGACGCTGAAACCGGTGATCTGCAGGTGAACCTCACCGAAGGCCAGCGTGAATACGATGTGGATTTGGCCCGTACGAACATCATCGGCGAACTGATGGATCTGTCTTCCGGCGATTGCTGCCGAGCAACGTGGACGAAATCGAAATCGGAAACCGCCTGGTGGACCGCTACCATTCGCTGTGGAGCGCGCTGACCGACACCGACAAGTTCAGCCCGGACGAGATGTGGAAGATCGAAAAGCGCGTCAATAAGCTCAACGAACTGGGCTTCGACGTGGACGAGCTGGAAATGAAGACCGCCGAGGACGGCAAGCGCGTGCTGGTGCGTCCGCGCGTGGTGGACGCCGGCTACGCCAACCGCAAGCTGCTGCGACTGACCGGTCTTGACGTGCAGGAGAACCAGGCCCGCCGTCTGCTCAACGATCTGGACGCCTACCGCACCTCCACGTGGCGTGATGGCGAGGATCTCGAAATCGTGGCCACCGACTGGATGCGCGAGGTGTTCGAGCCGACCGTGCGCATGATTCCGCGCGAATACCGCTCCCAGATCGAGCCGGCGCAGTTCTTCCATGAGGTACTCGACCATCGTTGGTTCCTTGCGGAGAAGGCCGGCCACGACGTGTCCATGACCGAAGCCGTGAAGAGCTATGTGGAGAACGTGCTGCCGCAGTACAAGCTCGATTCGAAGGATGTCGACGCGCTGAACGCCGAGGCCGATTCCGGCGTGATCGATGACGAATACACTTACGGCACCGACGAGGACGGCTACAACCCGGACGATGATCCGGACGCTGCGGTGTGGAGCCATTAGCCGTTAATGGCATATGAAAAAGCTCAAGCCATAAGGCTTGAGCTTTTTCATAAATATCGTAATAAACGATTACTTGGCTGCTGCGGCCTCGCGACGGCGCGTGCCACGGCATACAACGTGATGCCGGCCGCGACGGACGCGTTCAGCGACTCGACCATATTCGACATCGGAATGCCGGCGATCGAATCGCACGCCTCGCGTACCAGACGGCTCAGGCCGTTGCCTTCCGAGCCGAGCACAACCACCAGCGGATCGGTTTCGAAGCCGGTTTCGCCGACGAGCGCGTCACCGCCGCCGTCAAGACCGACGCTGTAGTAGCCGCGTTCCTTCAGGCTTTCGATCGCCTTGGTCAGGTTCACCACGCGAGCCACCGGCATATGCGCTGCGGCGCCCGCGGACACCTTCCATGCGGCGGCGGTGACCGAAGCGGAACGACGTTCCGGCAGAATCACGCCGTTCGCGCCGAATGCGGCCGCGGAACGGATGACCGCGCCGAGGTTCTGCGGATCGGTGACGCCGTCAAGCGCGATGAACAGCGGACGTGCCGCGATGCGCGCGCTTTCCGAATCGGCTGCTTCCATGGCACGCGCCTTCTTATCGGCGCGGTCCACGAGCTCTGCCAGCGAGGAATACTGGAACGGTTGCGCCTTCAGCACCACGCCCTGATGGTTCGACGAGCGTGCGATACGGTCCATTTCGAGCCTGTCGGCTTCCAGCAGATGCAGTCCGTGGATGCCGGCGAGACGCACGATTTCGCGCGTGCGATCGTCATGCTCGATACGTGCCGCCACATACAGCGTGGTTGCCGGCACGCCACAACGCAGCGCCTCAAGCACCGCGTTACGACCGATGACCAGATCGTCGGATTCCGACGTGAACTTCGCCGCTCGACGGCGTGCGGCCAGTCGTGGATCGGCCATCTTGCGGCGATCCGCCGCCTTCTTCGCCTTGTAAGCCTTGTGATATACGCGATCTTCGGCCTTGGGGGTCGGCCCCTTGCCCTTCAGCGCGTTACGATGCTTTCCGCCCGACCCCTTGGTCGGTCCTTTTTTCATTGCCATAGTTGTCCATTGTCCCAGCACCCCGGGAAAAGGCGGCGGCTTCGCGTCTGCTCGATATTGCTCGATATGATGGCAAGAATGAAGAAGAACAAAGAGATTTTCGGTTTGCCCGTCATGTTCTGGGGCTTGTGGGTCACGCTGCTCATCCTGTGGATGGGCCGTTTCGTCACGTCGTTTCTTTCCATGTACCTCGTCTCCGACATGCATGTGAGCGCGGGCGTGGCCGGCACCATCGTCTCCATGTACGGTTTCGGCGGTATTTTCGGCTGCCTGTACGGTGGTGCGCTGTCTGACCGATTCGGGCGCCCCGCGATGATTGTTATCGGCAATCTCGGTTCCGCGGTGATGCTGGTTTTGTTGGCTTGTATCGGCAATCCTTGGATTATGGCGATTACGTTGCTGATATACGGTGCGATTTCATCTATGCCGACGCCTGCGGTCGCGGCCTACGTTTCCGACGTGGTGCCGTTCCGCAAGCAAAAGCGCGCGTATTCGCTGCAGACGTGGGCCGCGAATTTCGGCTTCGCGATCGGCCCGATCATCGCCAACCAGCTGGTCAAAATCTCCTATTCGCTGATGTTTTATGCGGAAGCGGCGGTGCTGGTGTTCGCGACGTTGCTGATGATTGTGTTTTTCAAGGAAGCTGGAATTGGCGGGCGTGCTGCGAAATCGTCTGTGAAACAAGTTGTGGAACAGCCTGCGGAAGCGGCGGAATCGCAGCGATCGCAACAATTCTCCATCTGGCGTAGCTACCGTCGCGCCTGCACCGACAAAGCGCTCATGTCGATGGTGGTGCTGATGTTCCTGTACACGCTGGCGTATTACCAGATTGTCAGCGGCTTGCCGATTTCCATGACGCAGATCGGTCTCGGCACGGACGAATATTCCAGCCTGCTGACCATTAACGGCGGCATTCTGTGCCTGCTGCAGATTCCTGCGATCGCACTGTTCCAGCGCATGAGCAACACCCGTGTGCTGGTGCTGGGCATGTCCATTACCGCGGTTGGCTACGCGTTCCAGATTGGTGCGAATTCGTGGGCGACGTTCGCGATTGCGACCGTGCTATGGACGCTCGGCGAGCTAGGCACGTTCCCCATCGCCGCCACGACGGTGGCGAACATCGCGCCGAAGGACGTGCGCGGCACGTATCAGGGGTTGTACAACCTGGTGTGGTCGCTGTCGAATGCGTTTTCGCCGCTTGTCGGAGGCTGGATTTTGAACGCGTTCGGCAGTCACGTGCTGTGGACCTGCTGCACGGTGATGTTCGTCATCGTGGCGATTGGTTTCTACGTGACGCGCGGCCCCCGCGAACGCGCCGCAGCCCGCAATCTCGCGATGGAGGAACTGTAGCGGTTGCGCTGCGCAGGTGGCGTGCGGTAGATACGCCACCGAACTTGCCAGACAACTTAACATAACTTAACAGCAACTTCGCATCTGTTAAGTTCGCTGGTAAGTTGCTGTTAAGTTCGTGCGAAGTTGACGGAAAGCGATGTATTGGCGTGATTGTGTGGCACAAATAATGGACATTGCCGGCAAGACAGGGGATGCATGTGCGCGTATGAAAAAGCGGGAGCCGCGATTCGGTTGGAATCGCGGCCTCCCGCTATGCGATTTAAAAAATCGGAAAGAAGAGAATCGGTGCCGCAGCGTTCGCTGCGGCGGTGCCTTGCTCACGCGGTCTGTTTCAAAGAGATGGCCTGACGCGGTTCGGCTTCCTTCCTGCTTGAAGGTCTTACTTGTTGAGGACCTTCTTCATCAGGTCGGCGGAGGCCTTGGCGAGTGCGAACTGGCCGAAGCCCGGATCGATGGAAGCGAGGTTGGAGTTGAGGATCTGGTTGAAAGTGTCGTTGTTCTTCATGATGTTTCCTTTCGGACGACCGCCTGGTTTCTTGCTTCTTTTTTTCTTCTCTACATCGTGCGGTGCGTCGCTATTGTGTTGTTTTTCTTGTTCTTCGTTCTTCTGTTGTTTTTCTGTTGTGCCTTTACTATACGCACGTCGGTATGCGTCTGGCATGCCGCAATCGTCATTTCTATTGTAAAATCATCGGGTTATCTTGAAGAAAATGTGATTACTGTGCCCGCATAACAACACAATCGCCGTATCGTACGCTGACACGAGACGGAACATATCCATTCCCATGTCAACGCACGATACGGCGATATCGGCGTAAATCAGCGGAATAATCGTAAATCAGCGGGGCTGACGGAAGTGACGGTCACCAATTGGATCGAACGGCGTGTGCGGTTCAAGCTGGTACCAGTATGCCACCGACGCGACGTCATCCTGCCGCTCGAAATTGCCGGCTTCCTCGGTGCCGATCTGCTGCCAGGTGACGCGCAGGTCAGAATCGAAATAAATCGGATCCGGAATGTGCCAGCGGTACAGGCCGCGCATGACGGGTGTGGCTACATCCCAGTAGTCGCTTTCGCGGTGCGCGGCAAGACGCTGCGAATAGAACGGGAATCCTAGGTACGGTCCGGTGAACGTGTTCTCGCGCATGCGGCCATGCTCGTCGAAGTCGGCGAAACTCCACGCGCCGCCGAAGTAGTCTTCCGCTCCGGTGCTGCACCACGTCGGGTACTGTTCATCGCCGTCGATGTACATTTTGACTTCGCCTTCGCCCCACCAGCGGCTTTCCAGCGCGGTCAGCGCAAGGTAGGTGCCGATGTACGCGCCATGGCCGTGCACATTGTCGAGAATCGTGTAGTCACGGGCAATTTCGGTGACGCGTTCGCGGCGCCACTGCGCATGGAAGCGCATCGCATCGGCTGGCAGCGCGTCGTATTCCGTGTAGTCGATTTGGTAGAAGAAGGCCGGCACGTCCTCGTTGTGATCGTTGCGCAGCACAATGCGCGCGTGCTCGAACGGCATGGCGAAATAGCAGTTGAAACCTCGATTTGGCACCACCATGATCGGGATGGAATTGATACGGCAGGCCTGTGCGTGACCGCAGCAGAAGAAATCGCCGATCGGGCACTGCACGGACGGCGTCTCCTCGCCATCCCAATAGAATTCGAGGATGAGATTGCGCAGTACGTTCGGACCGGTCGGGGAAGTGCGGTCGGTGACCGTCATCCAAATGTGGCGAATCACGCCCGGGCCATCGACGTCCATCAGCGTGACCGAATCGCCCGCCTTGATCGTCTGGATGCAAGGGCTGCCCTTACGTGACGGGCCGAGCGCGCTGGCGGCGGTGGCTGCAGTGCCCTTGCCGCCGGTCGGGTTTTCGGCGTTGACGCAACGTGTACGGCCGTGGTCCGTCGCGATTGCTAGCGAATCGAGGGCACCGTTGCCGAAACCGGAAGTCGCCATAGTATTCATTGTTCTCTCCTTTGTTAAACAGCTTGGGAAACGCGGAAATGGGTGCGCCGCCTACCACTGCCGACTATCGTAGATCCCCCTTGCAGTGGGCGCGTCGATAATGCCGCCACGGTGCTGAAAGCCGCCGCGGCCGGTTGTATCTATTTTTTGCGTTTATTTCACAACATCCCCAGCGTTGTTGGGTCGCGTTACTTCACTGCACCGGCGGTGATACCCTGCGACGCTTGCGCTGGAAGATGATGAAGAAGATGATGGTCGGGATGATGCTCAGCA
>ENA-OQAR01000618-OQAR01000618.1-human-gut-metagenome-genome-assembly--contig:-NODE-618-length-10602-cov-4.088496_pt1 | contig 10602 bp, 18 predicted proteins | sample MGYA00242738_ERZ504533 | MGnify/ENA primary metagenome ERZ504533 (study PRJEB26092, sample SAMD00036276) | human gut metagenome | host: Homo sapiens | study: EMG produced TPA metagenomics assembly of... | reverse complement strand
GCTGCGGCACGGCATCTGCGTTGCCAAAATGCTCGATAAGACATCCAGTATTATCTGCGCTTTTGGCTTGGCATCTGCCGCACCTCGCTCGCCGTATCGGCACTTAGAATTATGCGGTATTGCCTTATGATTAAGGGGGCTACCCATGAAATACGGATTTTTGCGCACAGCAGCCGTCAGCCCTGCGCTGCATGTTGCTGACTGTGCCTACAATACGCAGCAGATCATTGCCGCCATGCGCGCACAGGCTGTTGCCGGAACCAAACTGCTCTGCCTGCCGGAGTTTGCTCTGACCGGCTATACCTGCAGCGATCTGTTTTTGCAGGAAACACTGTGCCGCGGCGCCGAGGATGGGCTGATTCAGATTCTCGATGCCAGCAAAGAGCTGGACGTGGTGACGTTGGTTGGCCTGCCGGTGCGCCATAACGGCAAGCTGTACAACTGTGCAGCGGTTGTTTGCAAGGGGCAACTGTTGGGCCTTGTACCCAAACCTACCTGCCCAATTACGGCGAGTTTTACGAGCGCCGCCATTTTGTGCCGGGCCCAAAAGATGCGTTTGAAATCACCTTTGCCGGGCAGCGCACTCTGTTTGGCACCAACCTGCTGTTTGCCTGCCGCGAGATGCCGGAGTTTGTGCTTGGGGTGGAAATCTGTGAGGACCTTTGGGCTCCTGTGCCCCCCAGCTGTAGCCATGCGCTGGCCGGGGCAACGGTGGTTGCAAACCTTTCTGCCAGCGATGAAACGGTAGGCAAAGCTGCCTACCGCCGGGAGCTGGTGGCTGGGCAGAGCGCCCGCCTGCTGTGCGGTTATGTGTATGCTGACGCCGGGCACGGTGAAAGCACCACCGATATGACCTTTGCCGCCCACAATCTGATTGCGGAAAACGGTACACTGCTGTGCGAGGCCGAGCCTTTCGCCAACGGTACCGCCGCAACCGAGCTGGACCTTGGCCGCATGGTGCAGGAGCGTATCCGCAACACGACCTTTGTGCCGGATGCCGCCGGATACACGACCATCAGCTTTGATTTGGAAGTGGCAGAAGCACCGCTGACGCGGTTTGTTTCCCCCACGCCATTTGTGCCGCAGAATGATGCTGCTCGTGCCGAGCGCTGCGAGCTGATTTTGCGCATCCAGGCTGAGGGCCTTGCCAAGCGTATGGAGCACACCCACGCCAAGTGCGCTGTTGTGGGTATTTCCGGCGGGTTGGATTCCTGCCTGGCTTTGCTGGTTGCCGTGCGCGCCTGCAAGGTGCTGGGCCGTGACCCCAAGGACATTATTGCCATTACCATGCCCTGCTTTGGAACTACCAAGCGCCACCGCTCCACGGCGGAGATTCTGTAGCGAAGCACTGGGCGTCAGCTTTACCGAAATCAACATTACCAACACGGTGGAAGCCACTTTGCCGATATCGGCCAGACCCGCACACCTATGATGTGACCTTTGAAAACTGCCAGGCCCGTGTGCGCACGCTGGAATTGATGGATTACGCCAACAAGAACGGCGGCTTTGTGATCGGCACCGGAGATTTGAGCGAGCTGGCCCTCGGCTGGGCCACCTACAACGGCGACCACATGAGCATGTACGGTGTGACGCGGGGTGCCCAAAAACGCTGGTGCGCCACATTGTGCAGTATGTGGCCGATACCTGCGGCCAGCCGGTGCTGCGTGATGTGCTGGTGGATATTCTGGATACCCCAGTCAGCCCGGAGCTGCTGCCCTCCGCCGCGGATGGCACCATTGCCCAGCAGACTGAAAAGCTGGTTGGGCCGTATGAACTGCATGATTTTTACCTGTATTATGTGCTGCGCTTTGGGTTTGGACCCGCCAAGATTTATCACCTGGCGTTGGCCGCATTTGCCGGGCGGTATGAGCCGGAAGTGCTGCTGGCCTGGCTGCGCAACTTCTACCGCCGGTTCTTTGCCCAGCAGTTCAAGCGCAGCTGCCTGCCGGATGGACCGAAGGTCGGTTCCGTCACCCTCAGCCCCCGCGCGACTGGCGTATGCCGAGCGATGCCTGCAACGCTTTGTGGCTGAAAGAATTGGATGAGATCGAGGCAAAATAAACTTGCTGTTCTATCTCTGATTTCCATTATTTTCAATTCTTATCGCTTCACGGAGTTATAAAATAGCAAAAGCTCCCTGCTGGTTACCGTACAGCCGGTAAAACAGGCAGGGAGCATTTTGTTTGTTATTTTATGTCGCTTGGAATGACCACCGAGCGGCGGTCATCCGGGGCATCAGGTGCCGTAATGGGAAAGGAACTGTTTGGTGCGTTCCTCGTGCGGGTGTTCGATCACCTGGTGGGCAGGGCCTTCCTCGACCACCACGCCGCCATCCATAAACAGGATGCGGTCTGCCACATCGCGTGCAAAAGACATTTCGTGCGTGACAATGATCATGGTAGTTTTCTGGTCGGCCAGATCGCGCAGAACGCGCAGAACTTCGCCGGTCAGCTCCGGGTCAAGGGCGCTGGTCGGTTCATCAAAGCAAAGGATATCCGGTTCCAGCGCCAGGGCGCGGGCAATAGCCACACGCTGTTGCTGGCCGCCGGAAAGCTGGTGCGGGTAATGGTTTTCCCGCTCCGAAAGGCCCATCTGTGCCAGAAGGGTGCGGGCTTTTTCTTCCAGTTCCGCATGAATCGCTTTGCGGTTGGCTTTATACTCCGGTTTTTCTTTTGCCAGCAGCTCCCCGGCCAGGGTAATGTTCTGCAAAGCCGTATACTGCGGGAAAAGGTTGAAGTTCTGGAACACAAGGCCGAAATGCAGGCGCTTTTTGCGCACTTCACTTTCACGGTGGGTGGCCGGGTCAGCGGCATCCCACAGGGTTTTGCCGTCCACACGGATCACACCGGTATCCGGCGTTTCCAAAAAGTTCAGGCAGCGCAGCAACGTTGTTTTGCCGGAGCCGGAAGAACCGATGATGGCCAGTGCTTCGCCTTTTTCCAGGTTGAGAGAGATGTTTTGCAGCACATGGGTACTGCCAAAGTTTTTGCTGATGCCGGTAACTTCCAAAAGTGCCATATGTACGTCCCCCTTACCGGAAATAGCTGAGCTTTTTTTCCAGCCAGTTGAACAGCAGGGTCATTGCCCCGACAAACACCAGGAAGAAAAGCGCGGTGGAGAACAGCGGCCAGATCAAGCCCTTGGCGCTGTATTCCTTTGCCATCATGATGATTTCCTTGTTGGCGATCACATTGGCAAGGGAGGTATCTTTGATCAAGGTCATGACCTCATTGCCCATGGGGGCCAGGATGCGCTTGATGACCTGCAGCAGCGTAACGCGGAAAAAATCTGGCTCTTGGTCATGCCAAGCACCTGCCCGGCTTCCGTCTGGCCAACGGGAACAGACTCAATACCGCCGCGGTAAAATTTCGGAAAAATAGCAGGCGTAATTGATGACAAACGCCACCACCGCCGCCAGCAGGCGGCCATTGGTGCTGGAACCCCAGGGACTGGCAAAGCCCATCAGACCGGGGCCAAGGTAGATAACGATGATTTGCAGCATCAACGGCGTGCCGCGGATGATCCACACAAAGGTTTTGACCACGCCCCGCAGCGGTGTGAACCGGCTCATGGAGCCAAGTGACACCAAAAGGCCAAGCGGCAGGGCAAACAACAGCGTCAGCCCAAAAAGCTGACAGTTCATTAGGAAGGCGCTGGTCAGGCGGCTCCAAATCACACCCGCTTCCCCCATGATCAGTCTGCCAGGGTCAGGCCGTATTTGTCGGCCAGGGTCTGCATGGTACCGTCCGCTTTCAGTTCATCGAAAGCGGTATCCACAGCGGCGGCGACATCGCTGCCCTTGCGGAAAGCAACACCGTATTCTTCCACATTCAGCTCGTCCTTGATGACAAGGTTTGCATAGTCGGTGCCTTCGCCGATCATAGCGCTAGCCAGGGTCAGGTCCAGAACAGCGGCGTCAGCGGTGCCGGCAGCAACTTCCATCAGGCAGTCGGTCTGCACGCTCTTGGCAACAAAGTCTGCCTGCTGCAGGCCCTCGTCCTCTTCAATGGTAGTTTCGCCAGCAGATCCGGACTCAGCCACAACGGTCTTACCGGCAAGGTCTGCGGTGGAGGTGTAATCGGCATCAGCTTCATCACAACCACCTGTGCATTCTTGACGTAAGGCTTGGTGCAGGCCATATTGGCCTCGCGGTCATCGGTCAGGGTCAGGCCGTTCCAGATGCAGTCAATGCTCTTGGCAGCCAGCTCGGTCTCTTTGGTATCCCAGTTGATCTCGACAAAATCCGGCTCCACGCCCAGCTTTTCACACACAGCTGTTGCCAGTTCGGTATCAAAACCGGTAAAGGTACCGCTTTCATCGGTGTAGTTCATCGGCTCATACACGGTGTAGCCGATGGTCATTTTGCCCTTGTTCTGCAGGTAGGCCAAGTCGCTGTCTGCAGCGGCGCTGTCAGCGGTGGATGCTGCCGTGCTTTCGGCAGAGCTTTCCGTGATGCTTGCAGCTGCACTGCTGCTGGAGCCGCAGGCCGCAAGGCTGAGGGCAAACATGCCCGCCACAGCAAAAGAAATCAACTTTTTCATAACATTTCCTCCCTTATCTATACCAGTGCTGAGCAAGTTCTCCGCACCATTCCTGCAGTGCTGCACATTTGCACTGCACGCCAACCTTGCGCTTTAGTACACCGAAGAGGTTGACTATTAGTTTATAATACCCTCTTTTGCTATTTTTTGCAATACTTATTCATGATTCCTGCATAAAAAGCAAAACCGGCAGGGTTTGACTGCGGTTATGCAGCGCTTCCCTGCCGGTCATGGTTTATCTTACCTCCACAACGGTGATATCCTGCGCGCTCAGGCCCTTGCACTTGCCTAAAACGGCATCCCGGATGCGGGTCACTTCATCCGCGGTCAGGGCGTCGTTTTCTGTCATAACGGTGATATCCGCGCGTCCCTCCCCAATGCTGACAACACAGTCCGCAAAGCCTTTGGATTTAATCAGGCTTTCAATGCTAGATTCCACCGTGATGCTGCTGATCTGGTTTTGCAGCTTTTGGGTAATGCTGTCTTTTTCGCTTTCGCTCAAATCCGCACTTTTCAGTGTCTTTTTGATAGCGTCCAGTGCCTCGTCCCGCGCTTTGGAGCGGTTCAGGCGTGCCTGTTCAAAAAATTCCGTACCGGAATCCTTGCTGACGCTGACAAGCTGGCTTCGCCGTAATTTTTGCCTGCCTGCCCGCCCGATTCCATTTCTTCCGCTGCATCCACCTGGGCGGCGGTCTGAGGTTCACTTTCCAGCGGATCAAACACTGCCTGGGCGGTCATGGGTTCCACCGCCGCGTTGTTTCCGGCTGCCGGGCGCAGTCTGTACCGTGTCCTCGTCAGCTTCCGCCGAAGTCTGCACAACGGCTTCCGGCGTTCCCGCCTGCGGGGTGCGCCCGGCGAACGACCAGTTCAAAAACACTGCACCGCCCAACGCCAGGGTAAGCGCCGCCAATGTGGCATACCGTTTGGTTGCTCTGCCTTCCATATCGTTAGCCCTCCCTATGATTGCATTTTGTTTACGGTAATATGGCTGGCCCCCACGCCGGTCAGAGCGCTGACCAGTTCTGTGATGCGGCGCTGGTCCCGGCATTACCCCCGCCCTGGCAAAGCACGGCCACGCCGCGCAACCTGCGGTGCCTGAACCGACTGCACCACCGGCTGTGCACCGGCCAGCAGATGGGTGCGCTGGCTGGCGGCGCTGCTGCGGGTGTCCTCGCTGGTTTTCTCTGTCCGGGTATCCGCTGCATAGGTGGTTTCCTCCCCGCAGTCCAGCGTTACCATAACAACGGTTTCACCTGCGCCGTCCATGGCACGGATCAGGGCGGCAAGGCGGGTTTCCAGCTGCTGTTCATACTCCGTTGCCGTCTGGCTCTGCTGGCTGCTCTGCGCGGCATTTTGTGTGCTTTGCCCGGCTGGCAGCCATTCCGACATACAGAGCAGCAGCATGCCCGCCAGGCCGGATACCAGCAAGAGATTGATACGCTTTTTATCATCCTTCCACGCCGCCTGCAGCCAGGCGATGCTCTGTTTTGCGGTCATTGGGTGTTCTCCAGCGTATAGGGCACGGTCCCCCGCAAAATTTTGCAGCAGGGTTTCCGCCTGTTCCCGGTCCGCCGGGTAAACCAGCCGCACATGCACGCCGCCCGCCTGCGGCTGCACAACGGATTCGATGCCGCTTTGCCGCAAAAGCTTTTGCAGTGCTGCGGCGGATTCCTGCATGGCAAGCTCTGCGCCGTAAGCGGTATAGTCCTCGCCGGGGGCGCTCTGGCTGGCAAAGTTTTGGAGCTGCGCGGCAAAGCCCTGCCAGTTCATGCCGGATACCGCATGGAGGACCGATGTTATAATATACAGCGTAAGCACCGCATTTATGACTGGCTTGAACCCATTTTGCGGCCAGAATGTCCGCACCAGCCCAGCCAGGGCGGACAAGATGCAGCAAACCAGTGCCGCGTGGCACAGCGTATCCATAAGTCAGCCCCCATTCCCGCCAAGCAGCAGCAACAGCGTGGATAGAATTACCAGAAAGAAATATAGTACCAAGATAGCCCCGCACAGCCGCGTCCCCTGGCCAAATAGGGTGCAGATCTGCTTGCTGCGCTTTTGCCCCAGTCCCGCCGCCAGAATGCCCATGCCGGAAAACACCAGCCAGTACAGCCCGCACTGCGCCAGCACCGGGGCAAACGCTGCCCCCAGGGCTGCCACCGCCGCCAATGCCAATGAGCCTTTGAGCAGTCCGATTGCGGCGGAAGCACTGCCCAGAGCCGCCGCAGCGGCATCCCCCACGACGGGCACGGCAGCACTCAGCACGCTTTTGCCGATTTTTAAGGCTGCGCGGTCAGTCCCGGCGGCCAACACATTTTGCAGCCCCAGCACAAAGGTAAACAGCATACCGCACAGTTTGAGCGCAAAAGTAAAACAGCGGGCAAACAGGTTTGCGGCATCGGCAATGCCACTATCCCCCCAAAGGGCCGCAGAAACGGAAAAGCAGAAATAGATTTGCAGCAGCGGCAGCAGTAAGTTTTGCAGCACTTCCGCCAGAAAGGCCGCCATGGCATAAAACATCGTGCTGTACACGGCAGCTCCGGCGGTTTGGCCCGCCAGCAATGCTACCCCGGCAAACACCGGCACAAACCGGATACATACAACTGGCTGGTGTTGGCTGCCTGGGCAACCTGCTGCACGAGAGATGTCATTTGATTCAGCGCAATGGTGCCAAAGCCGAGCACAGCCACAAGGTCCACACAGTCCCGCCAGGCACCACCGTCCGCCAGCAGCCCCACACAGCTGGAAAGCAGCAAAAACAGCACCGCGCGCCGGGCCAGTTGCAGCGGCTGCCCCCAGGCGTTTTTCAGCCAACCAGCCAGCGTTTGCAGCAGCTCCTGCAAGGTAATGTGAACGAGCTTGTCCGGCGTCAGTTCGCTTTGCTGCAAAATCTGCTGCACCCCAGCGGGCAGTTCTGCCGCGGCGGCTGGCAGCGGGAAGGCTATCACGATAAAAAGGACAAAAACGAGGCCAGCAAGCTTTGCAGCAGAGGCAATGCCTGCAGCATAGCCAAAATGCGGCCCACGAATTCCATACAGAACGCGGCGGCAGCAAGGCCGGCTTCGCGGCAAAGGTCCGCCGCCAGCTGGGCCACAAAAGCGATGGCCAGCACCTGCAGCAGAATGCTGAACGAATCGCCGCCAGCCTGCCCGGCCAGCTGCTGCAGCCGGGCCAACAGTGGGCGCAATTGCTGCACCGCGAACCACAGCAGCCCCGCCGCGCCGCACAAAGAAAGCAGGAACGCAAAGCCGGGCTGGTCCTTTTTTAAGCAGAGCACCAGCACGCAGACGACAATGGCAAGGGCGGCCGCTTTTAAGATAAGCATCGTTATCCATGACCAATCACAAATCAAACAGCGCTTTGATCAGCACAAACAAATCGCTGATTTGGCGCACCAGCATGCTAAGTACCACGATCAAGCCCGCAAGGGTGGTCATCATAGCCTGATCCTCCCGCCCAGAGCGGGTGAGCAGCTGGTTGAGCACCGCAACAATAATGCCGGTGGCCGCAATTTTGAATACAAGATCAATGTTCATGATGGTTCCCCTATAAAAAGCCGGCCGCGCTTTCGCCTTTTCAGTTATCCCCTGCTTCACCCCGCGGGCCAGAGCAGAATGGCCGCCAGCAGCCCGCCGCAAAGTCCCAGTTTAGGGGCAAGTACAGCGGCCTGCTGGGCGGTGGCATACTGGCCTTGGGCGGTGCGGTGGCACAGGGCGGCCAGCGTGCGCATGGTCTGCGGGGCCTGCTGCCTGCTGCACAGGGCAATGGTGTGCAGCCCGGCATGCAGCTCCGCTCCGCAGGTTTTATCAAGCGGCGGGGGTAGGCGTAATTCCGCAAAGGATGCAGCATTCGGCGGGCAGTAGGCGGCAAACGCCGGGTGTTCCGCCGCGGCGGCCAGCAGCTCCGCACTGGGCAGGGCGCAAAAGGCAAGCTGGTCCGCCAGATAAGTAAGCAAACGCTCAAAGCCGCACACCGCCCGCCACTGTGCCCACAGCCGCTGGCAGTACGCCTGGCCGGCAGCAAAGCCTGTACACACCAGCAGCACAGCCCCCAGCAAACGGCAGTACAGCATCATGCCAGGGTGCGGACCTTCACTGCATGGCCGGGGTTCACGCGGCCATCCAGCAGTACCAGGGTTTCAAAGGCCCCCATCGCCAGCAGGCGGGCAGTGGGCGGTTTGCGGTTCAGCGCTTCCAGGGTATCGCAATGGACACTTGCCACAAACACCACGCCGCAGGCCAGGCCCGCTTCCACGGCCTGGAGGTCCGCCTGGGTGCCCAGCTCATCACACACGATGACCTGAGGGTTCATGCAGCGCAGCGCCATCTGGATGGCCTGCGCTTTGGTGCAGCGGGTGTAGACATCGCAGTGTACGGTGTGCCCCGCCGTCAGCAGCTCGCCGCGCTCGTCCGCCACGCAGAAAATGCGGCGGGCGGTATCCAGATAGCGGATGATGCTGCGCAGGAACGTTGTTTTGCCGCTGCCCGGCGTGCCTACGACCAGAATCCCGCCATTCAAGGCATCCAACGTGCGGCGAAGCTGGGGCGGCAGGACACAGGGCACCTGGCGCGCAACGCGGAGATTGAGAGATGTAATATCGGCAAAGCCCGCCGGGCCACACACACCCGCCACCCCCACGCGGCTGCCGCCGGGCAGGGTGAAATAGCCCTGTTTCAGCTCGTCCTCATAGGCATAGGCGGAGTCCCGGCAGAGGGCGGCAAAGCAGCTGCGCAGCATGCGCGGGCCGATGGCAAGGGCGGTTTGTGCCACGGGCAGCAGCTGTTGGGCAGGCTGCCAGGCCCCGCCCACCGTAAACTGCACCGCCTGCCCGGCGCGCAGGCGGATTTCCTGCACGCGGGCGGCGCATTCCGGCGGCATGGCTTTGAGCTCGGTGCGCAGCGGTTCCGGCAAGAACTGGATCACGGAATAATACTCGTCCATTTGGGGTATCACCTCCACACCCCCACTGTATTCCGGGCAGCGGAGCAGTAGAACCAGCCGCGGCAAATTGTATGCAGCGGGCAGATTTCCACTGTGGCACAGTAGATTTTCCCGGTGGTTCCTGCTATACTGGAAGCAAAGTAAACGCTGCGTTGAATGCTGCTCAAAAGAGGGTATCTTTATGGATAAGTTCCGAACGGTTGCGCCCATCATCCTGATGCTTCTTACCGCACTGGTTGTGTTCTATGCGAATGTCAGCCTTTCCGGCAGCGGATTTTGGCGGTACCATTTTTGTTTGCCATGATCGTGGGCTTTGCCTGCGTGATCTATGTACTGGATAACCGCGAGTGATAACGCAAAGCAAAGGAGTTGCATGGGTATGGCCCGCCGGGAATTGATTTATGATATTGAGCGTTACTGCCCGTTCAATGAGCAGGAAGAAAAGGACAAAGCCCTGATTTTGAATTGGATCAAAACAAATGATAACGCATTCAGCCGCGAAAACGCCGTGGCACACATGACGGCATCCGCCTGGGTGGTAAACAAGGACCGCAGCAAGGTGTTGATGGTATACCACAATATTTACCACTCCTGGTCCTGGCTGGGCGGGCACGCGGATGGCGAAACCGACCTGTTGGCTGTTGCCATTCGCGAGGTAAAAGAGGAAGCAGGAATCCGGCACGTACAGCCGGTTTCCAAAGAGATTTTCTCGCTGGAGTCACTTACCGTGGATGGGCATGTGAAGCGTGGATGCTATGTTTCCAGCCATCTGCATCTGAATGTAACTTATCTGCTGGAAGCCGACTCTGAGGAAGCGGTTGCCATTAAGGCGGACGAAAACAGCGGTGTGGCCTGGTTTACGCCGGAAGAAGCACTGGTAAAATCCACCGAGCCGTGGTTCGTGGAGCATGTGTACGCAAAGCTGCTGGAAAAGATGAAAACGATTTAGGGCAATACCGCACAATTCTAAGTGCCGATACGGCGAGCGAGGCACGGCAGCTGCTAAGCCAAAAGCGCAGATAATACTTTGTGTATTATCGAGCATTTTGGCAACGCAGATGCCGTGCCGCAGCGCCGGAGCGGTGCTTAAGCCGTCAGGCGGGAATTGTGCGGTGTTGCC
>ENA-OQAR01000616-OQAR01000616.1-human-gut-metagenome-genome-assembly--contig:-NODE-616-length-10620-cov-2.720194_pt1 | contig 10620 bp, 14 predicted proteins | sample MGYA00242738_ERZ504533 | MGnify/ENA primary metagenome ERZ504533 (study PRJEB26092, sample SAMD00036276) | human gut metagenome | host: Homo sapiens | study: EMG produced TPA metagenomics assembly of... | reverse complement strand
TTTTAAATTTATAAATTTAAAGTTTTTCTATTATGAACAAAAAGTTTTTAAGTGCAATCCTGTTCGGAGCCTTAATGGTTTCGTCAACAGGAACATTTGTGTCTTGTAAAGACTACGATGATGACATTGACGAGCTGACTTCGCGCGTGGATGGCGTTGAAGGTCAAATCAAAGACCTGGAAGCAAAAATCAATGCTGCCAACTGGATTACTTCTGTAACTCCTGCCACAGGCGGTTTCACTGTTGCTTTCAATGACGGTAGCAGCTACACCATTACCAACGGTAAGGACGGTGAAGCAGGTGCTGCAGGTACAGAATGGACTATCTCGGAAGATGGTTTTTGGGTATGCAACGGTGAGAAGACTACCGTTAAAGCTGTAGGCCAGGACGGCGCACAGGGTGAACCGGGCAAGGATGCTCAACCTGAAGTGAAAAAGGAAAACGGCAAGTGGTATTTGTGGAACGGTACAGAATTTGAAGAATTTGCCGGCGCTACTCCTGCAACAAATGTTCCTTACTACTACGCTGATCCTACTGATCCTAACAACTACGTTATCATGGTTGTTTGTGACAAAGACGGTAAGAATGAAAAATCTGTTCGTCTGCCCTTGAACGAAGGATTGGCTCAGATTACTGTATTGGAAAACAATTTCAATATTGCTTATAGCATTGCTAAAGAAGGAACAGCATGGCCGAAATGGGAAGGTGGTTCTAAAGAAAAACCTGCCAAAGGTGAATATATGGTAGGACAATCTACCAGTTCTATTATAGTTCAGATATCCCCGGTTTCTTACGATTAATCAGGAAAAACCGTTAAGGCTGTAAACTCTAAAGGTGAAGAACTGCCTATCAAATTAGGAAAAGTAGTTCCTTTTAGTGGAGTATTAAGCAGCAGCAGAGCAGCTTCTACAACCGGATTGTATGAAATTCCTGTAGAAGGTATTACTGTTAATGATGAAATAGTTGAATCATACGGCAATAGCAATGCTGTAGCGTCATTGGTTGTTAACGAAAATGTTTACTCTCCATTCAATGGTGATTTTAATTTTAGTTTGGTGGATGCCCAAGATGTTAATATTCCATTCGGTAAATACCAGATTAATGAGCAAGGTGATACTTATCTCACATCATACGTGGATGCTAAGCCAGGTGAATCTGTAACAATTGTCCCTGAAAAAAATGGGCAGGTCAACTATTCGATTCATACATCACAATGGCTGATAATGCTCAAGCAAAAGCAGACTCTATCCGTTATGGCGTATCATTCGATGGTATGACTATCAATCTTAATGACAAGGCTGCAGGAAATGTTTACTTTACAGTTCATTATATGAATGTTTTCGGTAAGGTTAAATCTGACAATGTAACCTTGAACTTTAATGAAAAAACTCCTGATGCAGAAGAAATTACTTCTATCGTAAGCAAGAAGCATGTTGTAACAGAAGTGACTGAAACTGCTGAACAAGCATTTATCTCTGACTTAAAGCCCTACTTCGATGCCATGGGTGCAGACAAACGTGTCGTTTGGAATGCTGAATATCAAAGAAATGGTACTTTGAACCCCAAAGTAGAAATGGGTATATGAAAATGCTGAAACAGGCAAGATAGAAACTGAAAATCTAACCGATCTTGTTAAGAATATCGCTACTGTTGACTCTGAAGGTAAAACAACAACTGAAGCAGCCCAAATAGCAGGTATCAAAGTTAACTTCAACACAAATTACGGTAGTCAATTAGCCAAAATCATTGAAAATGGTGGTGAGTTTACAGCTAAGGTAAATGTTGTTGCAGCTGTTAAAATTGGAACACTCAATTATTTCAGAACAATTGCTGTTATTAACTTGCCGTTCACTATTGAAAAGCCAAGCGATGCAACATTGGCAGCAGCTATACATTTAACCCGTCATACTATTTGAATAAGATTGTAACAGTTTATGCTAGTGAAATCACTAAAGCCAACATTTTCTCTGCTGGAACTGTAAGTGGATACAAAGCTATTGAAGATGATGCTGACAAGATTGCTGTTAGTGACAACGGTACTATCACATTAACTGAAAAGGGGGAACTAAACAAGGCTTATACGTTAACAGGTGGTAAGGTTACCTATGCAGGCGTACAGTTCCCGATTGCTGACTTCAAAGTTATGTTTGCTGAAAGCAAAAACTATACAACAATTATGCCTGCTGGTATTTTCTATCATCTCTGGTAGTGGTAACATAGTAACTGTGAAATATGGTAAAGCTGCTGATAAGAATGACAAGAACATCTATTACCGTGTAGATAACATTTCTGGAACACAAGATGATATTCAAAATGTAGTTTGCGAAGTCGAAGCTAAATATACCCAATATTTGACAGCAAATATAAACGGTAAAGATATTAAACTTACAGCAAATGCTGGTGATGCAAACAAAGTATCTGTAGCAACCCCAGTCAAAGTGAAATTGACTATCACTACTTCAACAAATGAAAAAGTAGAAGACACCATTACTGTAAACCTGACTCCCTATCCGGCACAGTAATCAAAGTCTAAACACACAGAGATAAGGATTTAATATCCTCCTCTCTGTAGAACTACTCCCAAGCAGAGAGAGAATTATTTTGAGTTATTCAACTCTCATTCTCTCTCTGCTTTTTTATTTATGCCAAACAATCAGTACTATGTCCAATAATTTTTATCAGGCATTCAATAGCATCAGCGATTCGATGACAAAAACCGTTCCTAAAGAAATCAAAATGACAAATGAGGTCGTATTTACAGAATCCACTCCATTGATTTCCAAAGATATTTATCGCACCTACCGACATTGCCGCAATATTGAAATAAGCCACCTATGGCAATACTCTATCTCTCCTATTACATTTATAGTATTTTGTCTTTCAGCCTATGGTTATCTACCTGTATAGATATGCTATCAATGTTACTATTTTCTACCAAAACATCTCCGAAGATACGCTGAACACTTATTGGAAGTTTACTAGTTGTGGTGCTATTTTTTATCTCTCACATAGGTACTGTACTCTCTGTTTTATGAATTTAATGGTCGAAGATTCAAAGACATGGTTTGAAATTTATGAAGTTGCCATTGCTGTTTATGAAGAAAATGACAAGTACCTGAACAAAATAGAAAATAATAATAACGAGGACAAAATAGGTGCTTTCCAATTTCAACAATTAGAAAGTTTCGAGACCAAGTTAACTGAAAAGATATTCGACTTGCCTATCCTCAATGTCCAAGGCGGGACTTATCCATCTTCTAAAATCAATTGTGTTATTGGACAAGTAATGCTATCCGTTTGGGGAACTTGCCACATTTAGAATAAATACGACCAAACTCCCAAGGTTAGAGCTAATACTTACTGAAGCACGGAATAACAGTGAATACACTTATATTACATTTGCTGGTATTATTGTAATCATATCTCTACAAGTTCATCACTTCCTGTTCAAAAGTTTCCTTGTTTCCTATCGCCTTATTACGCATCTTGCTGCGATAATTATAAATCGTTGCCAAAGAATACCCCAAGAAATGGGCAATCCGATTACTATCAGTCACTCCCAGACGGATCAAAGCAAATATACGCAATTCCGTAGTCAGCAACTCGCCCGATTTGGGATATATTCTTCCTTCCTCTACCAATAACTCATTAAAAGAAGTAATGAAATGAGGAAATAACTCCAGGAAAGACTTATCAAACTCATTATAAAAATCCTTCCGTTCATCTCGTATGAACTGCTCGGATTTAATCGCTTTAAACAAATCGTCTATACGGGAGGCCATTGCCAGTTTCGCCAAAGAACGACGATAAAACTCCAACTTGTCCAGATAAATCACACATCTGTCCAAATAACGGGCAATGTATACTTCCTTGATCTTCCCCGTCTGTGCCAACTCAGCATTTACTTCCTGCATCTGCTGATTAGCCAGACTCAGATTACGGCGCATCACTGATAATTTCTTCATCCATCGGTACAGATAAAAAAATAGCAGCAAGCAAAAATAAAGAAAGCAAACTGACACTGATTAAAAGAGTACGGGAAATCTGCCTCTCTTTTTCTTCTTTCAATTTATATGCTTTATCAATAATAGGAAAAGAACTGCGTTACCTCAATAAACCGCAAACGGGCATTACAAGCTACCGCATCCTCCATTGAACAATTCAAATACTTATAAGCACGATCCAAATCACCTACCTCATACATCAGTTGAGCCAATTTCTGTAAGGATGCATATTCACGAATAGACGATTTCAAATCTGTAATAGCGGTCAAGGCCAGATAATAAATTTCTTTCTGAATATCTCCCCGCATATCGTAAGCCTCGGATAAAGTATAATAAAATATACCCTTTTTGCCGTTCATCCGGCGTTCTTTCAATAGGTCCGACAATATAACCAAAGCAGAATCCACCCTGCCATTAATAATCTTTTTCTCGGCCCATACAATGCTCCTGTCCACACAAGGATCAGTAGCAATAAGAATAGAATCCCTGTAAGCATCGGTCTTTTTCAAATATTTCACTTTTTCGGCATCATTGGTGGTATAATCGGCCACCCAACCATAATAAGCCCGATAGGTCCGGTAATAATAAGCCAAAGTCTCCCGTTCCAATTCCAACGGGTCTACCCGCTCCAATTGTTCCAAAGCCTCGTTATACATTCCCATCACCCCCATCACCTCGCACGGTTAATGACAATCTCATTCTTTAACTCCGGATGATTCAACAGAGGCAACAAATTCATTTTTCCATTAATATAATACAATGCGGAATCAGCTTGATAATGCAGATAAGCGTTAAACAAAGAACCGCAAAGTTCATATTTCTCCCTATTATCTTTAGAACGGTGAAGACGTTGCTTTAAATCCACAATCTCTTTTTCCTTCTGCACATGATAAGCGGTCTTATTATCAATGATCCGATCCAACCTTTTCAACACTTCTTCATTGCTGTTTTTATCAGCAAACAAAGGAGGTGTCAAAATCAACAAAAACAATATAAAGAAATAGGTTACATTCTTCATCTTATATACTTATTATAGATTCACAAATATATAAATATAAGTAATTAGAATAAAGTTTTCAACGAAAATATTTTCATTGACGTTTATATTTTCAGCAATACAGCAGAGATAAATACACCTAGTTATCAATAAGTTGAGTCTATAAAACATTTATATTTTTATTCTAGTACTCAAATCTCATCTATTCCACTCCTACATTTGCAACATCCAAATGAAATGAAGATATAAACACTAATTTCTATATATTATGAAAAGAACATTCGCACTTATGGCATTACTCGCGTTATTCGGTTTGCAACACACAGTGTCCGCAGCCATAATTAAAAAAAGTAGCCCCAACCTTCTGGTGGCGGATATGAAGAATCCCGAACTACAGATCCTACTGTATGGCGACAATATTTCTTCCAGTGATGTAAGCATCTCTTCTAAAGACATTCTTCTGAAAGATGTTGTGAAACAAGAAAATCCCAAATTACCTAATCTTATATATGGATTTATCGGAAGCTACTCCGCAGACTTTTCATATTACATTGAAACAAGGTAAAAAGCAAACTGTTGTGCCATATGAAATAAAACAGCGTAAGGCAGATGCTTCAACGTGGAAGGCTTCAACTCGGGTGACGTATTATATCTGATTATGCCAGACCGCTTCGCCAACGGAAATCCCTCGAACGATGTCGTACCGGAAATGTTGGAAGCAAAGGTAGACCGTAACGATCCGTTCGCCCGTCACGGGGGCGACCTCGCAGGTATTGAAAATAATCTGGATTATCTCTCCAACTTGGGAGTTACGGCAATCTGGCTGAACCCCATACAGGAAAATGACATGAAAGAAGGATCCTATCATGCTATATCATTACCGATTATTATCAAGTAGACCGCAGATTAGGTAGCAATGAAGAATTCTGCAAGCTGGTAGAACAAGCACACAGCAAAGGAATGAAAGTTGTTATGGACATGATTTTCAACCATTGTGGCAGCGAAAACTATCTTTTCAAAGATATGCCTTCCAAAGACTGGTTCAATTTTAAAGGAAACTACACACAAACTTCTTATAAAACAGCGAGTGTACAGGATATCCACGCTTCTGATTATGAACGCAAGATAGCCGTAGACGGATGGTTTACAGAATCAATGCCCGACTTGAACCAACGCAACCGCCATGTAGCCCGCTATTTGATCCAAAGCAGTATCTGGTGGATAGAATATGCAGGGATTAACGGCATCCGTCAAGACACACATCCTTACGCAGATTTCGACATGATGTCAGAATGGTGTAAAGCCGTGACCGATGAGTACCCTGATTTCAACATAGTAGGTGAAACTTGGTTGAACAGTAATGTGCTAGTTTCTTTCTGGCAGAAAGACAGCAGACTGGCTGCTCCCAGAAATTCCAATCTCCGTACCGTGATGGATTTCCCGCTGATGGAACAAATGAACAAAGCCTTTGACGAAGAAACAACTGACTGGAATGGCGGATTATATCGTCTTTACGATTATCTTACTCAGGATTTGGTATATGCAGATCCAATGAATCTGCTCGTTTTCCTTGATAACCATGATACTTCACGCTTTTATTTAAATGAAAAAGCCACGCAAAATATTGACCGCTACAAACAAGCACTTGTATTCCTGCTGACTACACGTGGCATTCCCCAGATTTATTATGGGACAGAAATTCTGATGGCTGCAGATAAAGCCAATGGCGACGGTCTGTTACGTTGTGATTTCCCCGGAGGTTGGAAAAATGACTCACGCAACTGTTTCAATGAGGCTAACCGTACTCCGCAGCAAAATGAAGCCTTTACTTATATGCAGAAACTACTCCAATGGAGAAAAGGTAATGAAATCATAGCCAAAGGCAGATTGAAACACTTCGCTCCCAACAAAGGGATTTACGTTTATGAACGAAAATATGGAAACAAATCGATAACGGTTCTCATGAATGGAACAGACAAAACGCAAACCATAAACCTGACTCCATACAAAGAAGTACTTCCAACAACATCAGCCCATGATGTTTTAACGGATCAAAATATCGACTTGAATAAAAACCTAACACTTCCGGGGCGTGAAATGCTAGTTTTAGAATTTTAAAACAACCAGTAAAAGCTTATAATTTAATACCAGTACATATTATGAATTTAAAAAAGAATCTTTCACTTATCGCATTTCTCTGTATCTCATTCATTGCAAATGCACAACAAAAACTGAACTCTCCGGATGGTAATCTGGAGATGACATTTACTCTAGATGGTCAGGGCACTCCCACGTATGAACTGACCTATAAACAAAAGGAAGTTATCAAACCCAGTAAATTGGGATTGGAATTAAAGAAGGAAGACGCAAACGCCAAAACCGACTTCGAATGGACTGATAAAAAAGACATAGACAAACTGGACATCAAGACAAACCTTTATAACGGTTTCGAGCTAAAGGATGTCCAGACATCTACCAACGATGAAACATGGCAACCGGTATGGGGAGAAGAAAAAGAAATCCGTAACCATTATAATGAATTGGCGGTCACATTGAACCAGCCTGCCAATGACAGATTTATAATCATCCGTTTCCGCCTGTTCAACGACGGTCTGGGTTTCCGCTATGAATTTCCGCAGCAGAAGAACTTGAACTATTTCGTGATCAAAAAAGAACATTCACAATTTGCCATGGCAGGTGACCACACCGCTTACTGGATTCCGGGAGATTATGACACACAGGAATATGACTATACCGTTTCCCGCCTGTCGGAAATCAGAGGATTGTTTTCAAAGGCTTATACGGAGAACTCCTCGCAAACCGCATTCAGCCCCACCGGTGTACAAACTGCCCTGATGATGAAAACAGACGACGGTCTGTACATCAATCTGCACGAAGCAGCTTTGATAGACTATGCCTGCATGCACCTCAACCTGGATGACAAGAACATGATTTTCGAATCATGGCTGACTCCGGACGCACAAGGTGACAAAGGATATATGCAGACTCCCTGCACTTCACCATGGCGTACCGTCATCGTTAGTGATGATGCCCGCAACATTCTTGCCTCACGCATTACGTTAAACCTGAACGAACCTTGCAAAATAGCAGACACTTCCTGGATCAAGCCTGTGAAATACATCGGCGTATGGTGGGATATGATTACGGGAAAAGGCTCATGGGCTTACACGGACGACTTATCCAGTGTAAAACTGGGTGAAACAGATTACAACAAAACAAAACCTAACGGCAAACACTCTGCCAACACTGCCAACGTAAAACGTTACATTGATTTTGCAGCAGAGCATGGATTCGACCAAGTATTGGTAGAAGGCTGGAATGAAGGTTGGGAAGACTGGTTCGGAAAAAGCAAAGATTATGTGTTTGATTTTGTAACTCCCTATCCCGACTTCAATGTGAAAGAACTTCAAAGCTACGCTGCAAGCAAAGGCGTAAAACTGATGATGCATCATGAAACTTCGGCTTCTGTACGTAACTATGAACGCCACATGGACCAGGCATACCAATTCATGGTAGACAACGGATATAATTCTGTAAAAAGTGGCTATGTAGGCAACATTATTCCACGTGGCGAACACCACTATGGACAATGGATGGATAACCACTATCTGTATGCGGTGAAAAAAGCAGCGGACTACAAAATCATGGTAAAACGCCCACGAAGCTGTACGCCTTACCGGAATATGCCGCACCTATCCCAACCTGATCGGTAACGAATCGGCACGCGGAACTGAATATGAATCATTTGGCGGTAACAACGTAAACCATACTACCATCTTGCCTTTCACACGATTAATAGGTGGTCCGATGGACTACACTCCGGGTATCTTTGAAACCCACTGTAACAAAATGAATCCTACCAACAATTCACAGGTACGTTCTACTTTGGCACGCCAACTGGCCCTGTATGTAACAATGTACAGCCCATTACAAATGGCTGCCGACATACCTGAAAACTATGAACGCTTCATGGATGCCTTCCAATTCATAAAAGATGTAGCCATTGACTGGGATGAAACCAAATATCTGGAAGCCGAACCGGGAGACTATATTACCATCGCCCGCAAAGCTAAAGGAACCAACGACTGGTATATCGGCTGTACGGCAGATGAGAACGGTCATTCTTCAAAACTGATATTTGATTTCCTTGATCCGGACAAAAAATACATCGCAACTGTATATGCAGACGCAAAAGATGCCGACTGGAAAGATAATCCGCAGGCATATACCATCCGTAAAGGCATTGTGACCAACAAAAGCAAACTGAACTTACACGCAGCAAGCGTGGTGGTTATGCAATCAGCATTAAAGAGGTAAAAGATAAATCAGAATTAAAAGGTATTAAGAGGTTATAGAAAAGCAAGTAAAAAGGTTGAATAGTTTTCAATAGGTATTTTTCCAAATAAAATGAATAATATTAAAGCATTTATATACAAAGACATGAAAAGAAACGCCACGTTTAAAGTCCTACTGATGTTCATTGTGGGATTATTCTTGTCCGTCAACACATTTGCCCAACAAATAGTTGTCAAAGGAATTGTCAAAGATACTACAGGTGAACCAATTATCGGGGCTAATGTTATAGTAAAAAGGAACGACTAATGGTACCATCACCGATTTTGATGGCAACTTCCTGTTAAACGCCAATAAAAGGTGACATTATCATCATTTCGTTTATCGGATATCGGTCTCAAGAAGCACAGGCAGCCGCTTCTATGAATATTATATTAAAAGATGATACAGAACTTCTGGATGAAGTGGTTGTCATTGGATACGGTTCTGTGAAAAAAAGATGACCTAAGCGGTTCTGTGGTAGCTATCAAAGCTGAAGAGATGAACAAAGGTGCTGTTACTTCTCCTCAAGACTGATTATGGGTAAGTCCGGACTTTCTGTTAGTCAAGGTGACGGTGCCCCTGGTGCCGGTTCGACAATTCGTATCCGTGGCGGTGCATCACTAAATGCCAGCAATGATCCACTTATTGTTATCGATGGAATTCCTGTTTCAAATGATGCCGCTCCAGGCACTCCCAATGCACTTGCCACCATTAATCCCAATGATATTGAAACTTTTCACTGTTTTGAAAGATGCTTCGGCGACAGCCATTTACGGTTCACGCGCTTCGAATGGAGTTATTATCATCCAAACTAAAAAAGGGACACAAGACAAAATAAAAAGTTAGCTACTCAGGAACTTTCACGGCAAAAGACCCTTATAAACGTATAGAGACATTGGACGCACAATCATTCCGCGAAGTAATGCAGGCTCAATATCCGGAAGGAACCGCACAGTCGGCGGACATCCAACGGATTCTGAACGTATACCCTAACCAAAGCACCGATTGGCAAGATGCTATTTACCAGACAGGATTAAGTACAGACCAAAACATCGGAATTGCAGGAAAAGCAGGATTTATGCCTTTCCGTATCTCTTTAGGTTATAATACAGAAAAAGGTACACTAAAGACTTCTAAATATGAACGTTATACCGGTGCTGTCAATCTAAGTCCTAAATTTTTCGACAACCACCTGAGTGTAGACATCAATGTAAAAGGCACCATCAATAAAAACCGATTGCAGATTCCGGTGTGTAGGTGCCG
>ENA-OQAR01000615-OQAR01000615.1-human-gut-metagenome-genome-assembly--contig:-NODE-615-length-10627-cov-1.673524_pt1 | contig 10627 bp, 7 predicted proteins | sample MGYA00242738_ERZ504533 | MGnify/ENA primary metagenome ERZ504533 (study PRJEB26092, sample SAMD00036276) | human gut metagenome | host: Homo sapiens | study: EMG produced TPA metagenomics assembly of... | reverse complement strand
CGTCTTTCGGTCATCATACGCTGGATGCGCAGGTTTTTACCCAAGACCAGGGTGATGGACAGCAACGCGAGAGCACAGACGGCGCAAAGAGCCAGCCATTCGAGCCGTCCCAATATGCCCGATAGCAGGACCCCCGCTACGGATAGTGCCAGGACCTGTAACAGATGACGGAGAGTAATCTTAAGTGGTTGCAGCATATTTTATGGTGGCGATTATATTTTGCAATGTATCCTTATCCGACGGTCGCAGCATTGAACTTCGAGGGGCGCTATTCGCGGCCTGTGCCCGCATTTGCAATGCAGCCCTTTCTAAATCCTCTTCTCGGAGAGGGCTTGGGTCGCTGTGCTTTCAGAGAGGTACTCTAACGCGTATAATCAGGTTTAGAAGTTATTATGCTTACCACAAAATCGGTGCCTTTCCGATGCTTTGCAGATATTCGTTGGCCCGGGAAAAGTGTTTGCTGCCGAAAAATCCCCGGTAGGCCGACAGCGGGGAGGGATGGACGGCTTTGAGGATGCAGTTGCGCTGGGGATCGGCGATGGCGCCTTTGCGCTGGGCGTAACTTCCCCACAGCATGTAAACGATGCCTTGCTTGCGCTGTGCGATGGCCCGCACGACCGCATCGGTGAAAGTTTCCCAGCCGTGTCCTGCGTGGGAGGCCGCTTCGTGCGCCCGGACCGTCAGCACGGCATTGAGTAGCAGCACGCCCTGTTCGGCCCAGCGGTCGAGGTTGCCGCTCGTGGGAATCGGCGAGCCGGTGTCGTCGGCTACTTCCTGGAAGATGTTCTGCAGCGAGGGTGGGAACGGCACGCCGTCCGCCACGGAGAAACAGAGTCCGTTGGCCTGTCCTTCGCCGTGATAGGGGTCCTGTCCGATGATTACCACTTTGAGTTTGTCGAACGGGCATTTGTCGAAGGCACGAAAAATGTTGCTTCCTCTGGGGAATATCCGGCGGGAAGCGTATTCTTGCCGTACGAAGTCGGTGAGTTCTCGGAAATAGGGTTTTTCGAACTCTTCGGAAAGAATCTCTTTCCAGTCCGAAGCGATTTTAACATCCATGGCTGGTATTGAATTAGGCTGTTATATATTTCGAGTACCACGACCGTTTTTGTTGATCTCGGCAGGCAGCCCTCGATCCTGCGGGGTGTCGTTTCGTTCTGACCTTTCTTCCCGGGAAGAGTTTCGACTTTTTCGTCGAAGCATGTCGGTCGGTTTCGAGCCGGAGCAGGTCGGTAATCGAGCTATATAATCAGGTTAAATTTTTGCTAAAATACAAAGAAGTTCGAAAACGGCGTGTCGGAAATGCGTAAAATTTGAAAAGTGGCATCAAAAGAATATATATTATTTGTTATGAAAAAAAAATTGTAATTACCATGCTCGTCCTGTTGTCGGCGGCCTATGCGTTCGGGATAGGAGGCGGGGAGGTCGCCCGTAAACTGAACCTTCGACCGTCGCAAATCGTTCCCGCAGCCGACACGTTGCCGGTTCGGAACCTGATCTATCTGATCGGGGACGGTATGGGATTGAGTCACGTGTCGATGTTGATGCTCGAGGAGGGATACGGTACGACCGCTTTCGACCGGGCGCAGAACATCGCATTGATTACTACTTATTCAGCCAACAACCGGGTGACGGACTCCGCAGCGGCCGGTACGGCGCTGGCGACGGGACATAAGACCGGCAACGGTATGCTCGGTGTGCTGCCCGATTCGACGGCTGCGGAGTCGATTATGGCGGATGCGATCCGAGCCGGGATGCCGACCGGAGTCGTCGTTACCAGTACTCTGCAACACGCTACGCCCGGCGCTTTCTATGCCCATGTGCCTTATCGGCGACAGTATCAGCGAATCTCCGATCAACTGGCCGGAAGCGACTTGACGGTGGCCTTCGGCGGCGGATTGAAGTATGCCGAAACGTCGGAGCGGGAGGACGGTGTACCGGGCATCGAGCGCCTTCGGGATCGCGGTTTCCGGGTGCTGACCGATCCCTCGCAGCTCGATACCTTGAGCCGGGGACTGTGATGGGATTCTTTGCCGACGGTCACCTGCCGAAAATGTCGGAGGGGCGGGGCGATTATCTGGAGCGGGCGATCCGCAAGGCGCTGGAGATTCTGTCGCGAGAAGCCGGCGAGCGCGACCGGGGCTTATTCTGATGGTCGAAGGATCCCAGATTGATCTGCGGGCTCACGATAACGATGCCGAAGGCGTCCTGGCGGAGATGCGTGATTTCGACCGGGCGGTTGCCGCTGCGATGGATTTCGCCGACCGGCATCCTGGGACGCTCGTGGTCGTTACGGCCGATCACGAAACGGGCGGTCTTTCGATTCCTTCGGCCGATGTCGATTTCGAGCACGAGGAGGCCGGGATCGAGTACCGTTTCAGCACCGGCGGACATACGGCGGCGATGGTGCCCGTCTATCTGTACGGGACAGGCGCCGAACGGATTAACGGCGTACTGGACAATACGGAGCTGGCCCTTCGGCTGGCAGGGACGCTCGGTTTGAGATAAGACGATGCGGAATTTCGTGCGGACTTCGCGAAATGTTGCGAGGGAGAATGGAGTAATTTAATTTATAGCGTATTAAATATAAAAATTATAAAGATGTTACCACTAATTTTCAAATAATAGTTATCTTTGTAACATCGAGTATTCGATGACATATTTTTGATGAAAGTGTATTAGTTTCAGCCTTGGTTCGAAATCTGGTAAATGCTATTTTGTTTATTCTGCTGTATATTAATAAGATAACAATTATAACGCCTTGCAAAAGAACCAGAATAGAAACAAAATCGGTATTTTAGGAGATTCTTTGGTTTTTACTTTACACTTGATTTCATCCCTTGCACTTGGTTGCACACAAAGTGTTTCTTAAAGCTACTTTCCCCGCTACTGACCTCTCTCATCAAGAATATCGATTGGTGATCTATAGCGAATTTTGCAGTTAAAAGAGAAAATAGGCAAATGTACATTTTAAGATTATACGTTCATTGAAACTTTTTGCACTATGCAAAGGTAAGTACTTCTACCAAATCATAGGCATATGGAAAGGCAAATATGCTTACCTAAATTTAGTTTACTTTGGTTTTGCCTACATATAGGCTAATAGAGTAAACTAAACTGAATTTTCAACGATTTCTATCATCTAACTAAATACAAAATATACAGCATAAGAGGAAGCAAATCTACTATGTATTTCTCTTTTCGCTGCAATCCTATTCACACAGCAGGACTACTTCAAGGCCCACCGCAAGGCGAGTCGCGAGGAGGAGATTGCGCACCATGGCAAGCCCGTCGGTCCGTGCCGGTACGTCGCTACGGAGTCGGCCGAGTTTCCGGATTCCGGACCGACTTCAAGCCATTAACAAAAGGGGCCGTATAAACTCGTTATACAGTCCCTTTACTTATTCTGCGCGAAAAATATTCCGACGCTATGTCCCGGTTAAGACTATTCGGGTATTACTTGCCAAGCCTGCTGTCCGTTGTAGGTCGTTTCTACCGACTTGTAGCCCGGAGCGACAAACGTATCGTCCGCTTCGCCCGTGTTGTCGCCCGTTGCGGGGTTGTAGTTAATGAAGATTCCTCCGTAAATTTCAACCGTGGCACGGCCGGCTTTCCGGTCGGCATCCTGAATGTTGATGACCGGATACCAACGTTGATGGGATTGCCCTTCGTTTCGAATACACCGCCATAAAATCTTCAGGTGAGCTTTTTGAGAGGGGCGTGCCGTTGCTACCAAAATACACGAGTTGGCAATTCCGGAAGCATCCGTACCGACGGTGAAGTATCCGTCCTTGATCGTCGTAGTGCCCTCCGCAATACGGATCGCTGCATTGGTCCCTTTGCTGCCGCTGCTGCCGTCAACGGTAATGGTGCCGTCGATAACCAGATCGGGGCAACCGCTATAGATGCCTGCAACGTTTGTGGCTGTACTGTTTTTCGGTCCGACGATGAAGCCTTTTCCGCTAATAACCATCTTTTTGCACGATTTGCTCACTTGGATGCACTGTTGCAATTCGGAGCCTTCCTGCGCTGTCAATACCGCACCCTCTTTCAGAGACAAGGTGGCGGAAGCGACCGAGGAGATATAGGGAGAATCATCGATAGTCATACTGCGCGAAACGATGGCGATATCGCCGCTTTTCAAGGCTGATTCCAGATCCGCAGGCGCTGCTACCTCCGTACCCTTCACCACCGTGTAAGTTCCGTTAGGAGCCGGTTCGGCAGAGGTCTTGATCGCCGTGTAGCCCTCCGCAACGAAGTTTTTTCACCGGATTTTCCGTCATCGAACTCGACGGATCGTAATTTGATGAACGTACCGCCGTATACGTTGATGGCGGCACCCGAGCCGTCTTTCAGGTTCAGCACCCAATAACCGCGGTTGTTGGCGCTCTTCGACTCGAACGTACCGCCGTAGATGTTGATAACGGCCTGCTGATCCGCGTAGATAAGGTCGAGCTGTGCATTATGGTCATTATAGTCCTGATCGTTGACAAAATTACCGCCGTAGATGTTCACCTTCGCATCGCCGTAAGCATATACGGCCATGCGGTAGCCGTCTTCGTTGGGCTTGGTTCCGATAGCCTTAATGTTGCCGTCGCCTTTGATATTCAGGGTAGCGCCGCCTTTCACTTCGAATACGGTGGTGTTGCCATAGCGTGGATCTGTATCAGGAAGCGAGGTCGTGTTGATGATGTCCTTGCCGTTCAGGTCGATCTCGACTGTCTTGCCGGTTTCCACGACCAGCGGGGCTTCGACCGTCACGTCTTCCGACAGGGTGACGCTGCCGCCGTTGGCGAACGCTGCATGCAGTTCCTCCGCCGTGGTGACAACTGTGATGTCGGGTTTGTAGAAATTCGGATCGATCTCGACGGTGATATCGCCTTGCTTGGTCAGCAGATTACCCGATACCATGGTGCGGTAGTTGCGGCGGATGGGAATGCTCTTGAAATCGCTGTTGGCCGAGATCTCTTTACCTGCTGCATCGAGGAACGTCATCTTGAAGTCGGCCAGCGTAGCCTGTTCGACAGGCGCCCAGATGTAGTCCACCGTCAGCTCGCCGGTGGCGTTGAGCACGTCGGCCGTGTATTCCACGGTAGCCTCGCCGCTTTCCTCGCCCGTCAGTGCGTTGAACGTGTTCGGAAGAGACGTGAAATTCACTTTCACCTTCGCGGGTTTCAGGTCGGCCGCGTTGTCGGGAATCGCTGCGAGGTCGAGCGTCTTCACGTTCAGCTGGCCGAAGGGACGGCGGAGCGTGAACGTCTCCGAGAAGGACTCGGTAACCGTGTAGTCTTTCTTGCAGAGGAAGAAGGCGTCGAACTTGTCGTCGTTGCCGGTGTAGTCTGCATCCGATCCCAGCGTGATTGCGCTCAGGTCATCGGTCTCGTAGCCGGCCTCCGAGCAGTCGGCCCAGAATACGAAGTCATACTTCTGCTGAGCCACCAGCCGCAGGTTGAACGTTGCGGTGTTGCCCGTTACCGTTGCGGTCTGCTGCTCCCCGTAGGGCTGGCCGTTCCGGTAGATCTGGAGCAAGCAGCGGTCGATCTGCGAGCCGTCGCCGAAATCCGCCGCTGCGGCACGGGTCTGTACTCCTTGCGGAATAGAGACGGTAATCGTCTGAGAGGTCGCTCCTGCGGATGGAGAGACCTCGTCCTTCTGACATGCGGTCAGGGTCATCGCAAGGCCCGCCGCCAATAGGAATAATTTTCTCATAACTGATTGGTTTTTAGAGCCCCCCCCCGAAGAAGCCCCGAAGAAGCCCCGGAGAAGTTGAAACTCAGTTGGTTTGTAAAAAAATGTTATTAATAGAACTCGTTTCGTGTTCCTTTGTACCCGCAGGAGCGGTCAGGCTCCTGCGGATTGTTTATGTTTTATCGAAAGGCGTTCCGACACCTTTCGTTCGTTTTATATCTGAGATCAGCTATCGGGTGGCAGGGACAACAGCCCATTTCAAATTGTCGCCGTCTGTTATTGCTTGCCATTGATATCCGGCAGCCGGAGCATAAACGGTATTGGTTACGTGATTGTAAGCCTTGCCGCTGAATTTGCCGCCTTTGAGAATCACACTTCCGCTCGGCCGTCCGGTGTCATTGTCGCCTGATACGACCGCACTGGTACCTTCGATCTGCAATCCCGTCCTGACGTTGGGAGCGGAAAATTCTCCGCCCGTGATCGTGACTTCGGCGCTGCTGCTTACATATAGCGCGTAAAAGGCATCCTGCTGTCCAGAGGTATTGACCGTATAGAACTTGCCGCTGCGAATCTCGGCTTGGCATTCTCTTCGATTGAAACAGCGCCCTGAATACCCTTGACCTCGCAATTCTCGATCAATACCTCGGAGCCGAACAGACGCATCGCGTATGCCCAGTGCTGTTTATTATCCAAATTCGAAGAAGTGGACTCGAAAAAGCTGTCAATCAAGGTAACAGTCGCGGTATTCGCACCGTTACGCCCCATACCGCAGAGGGTGAACTCACCTGAGATAACCCGGGCATTTTCGGATAGTTACGTTCGCATCGTTCCAATAGGCGATCGCTGCAGTGTTGTAGGAACTTCCGTGCCAATGGTATTCGGGGTCGTTGATTAGTGTGACACCGTCGATCAGCAGATCGCCTCCCGTAACATGAATCAACGATTTATGTTCGTGTACATCGGAAGCAGCGGCAACTACGGCCGTAGAAGCTGCCGCACTGTTGTCGAGCGTACCTTTGCCGGTCAGCGTAAGACCCTTTTCGGCAGTCAGGAAATTCGCACTGCCAAGCTGGAGGGTCACACCTTCCTTGATGTCGATGGTCTTATGCTCTTCGAAAGTAAGTTCTTCGGAGCTCTTCGCCGCAAGGTCGATATCGGAAGCAACCTCGATATTGGCTATTTCGGGATCTGCCAAAGCTCCGATCAGTTTCATCCGCATTATCCACTTTTGCATTTTTAACAACCTGGAACGTGCCGTTCGGCGCTGGGGTCTCTGCAATTTTTGACTGCTTTGTAACCCTCGTCCACAAGTTTGTACCGGCTCCTTCGGCCGCATTGTCGGCGGGATTGAAATTCTCGAAAGTACCGCCCGTCACTACGATGGATGCCTTGCCAGCCTGACGGTTGGAGTCATAACAATTGAGCAGGAAGCGGTAGGGGTCTCCCTCCGTCTCGGTCTGGACAATGCTAAACGTACCGCCTTTGATTTCGGCCTTGCTTCGTGTACATAAACCGCCGAAATATTTCCGACGAAAGTACCGTCTTCGATGATCAGGGTTCCTCCATACTGCACGTCGCACGCGTAGCAATCGTTATCCTTGGCCTTTACCGTACCGTTCTTGATGGTAAGTGTTCCTCCGCGAACGGAGAACAGCGACCAATCGTTTCCTGCCCACACATCAGTTTCGTTCGTAATCGTATGCCCATTCAGATCGATCTCGACCGTCTTGCCGTTTTCCACAACCAGAGGCTCCTTGACCGTCATATTGTCCGACAGGGTGACGCTGCCGCCGTTGGCCAGTGCGGCACGCAGTTCGGGATAGTCGTTGATGTCGGGCTTGTAGAACTCCGGATCAATCGTCACGTTGAACGTACCCTGTTTGGTCAGCAGGTTACCGGATACGTTGGTGCGGTAGTTGCGGCGGATCGGAATATTCTTGAAGTCGCCGTTGGTCGAAATTTCAGTCGTGCCGTTGAGGAACGTCATCGAAAAATCGGCCAGCGTAGCCTCCTCGACGGGGGCCCAGATATAGTCGACCGTCAGATCGCCATCGGCGCTGAGTACGTCGGCGGTATATTCCACCGCAGCTGTCGCCGCGCCGATCTCGCCTTTTTTGGCGTTGAACGAAGTCGGAACGGCCGTGAAAGCCACTTTCACTTTTCGTTGGCTTTAACGTGGGATCGGGAATCGCAGCCATGTCAAGCGTTTTGACGTTCAACTGACCGAAAGGACGACGCAAGGTAATGTTTTCCGAAAAAGCTCCCTTTACCTGGTAGTCGAGCAATGCGCCGGTAAAGGCATCGAATTCGTCATTGTTACCCGCATAGTTGCCTTTCACCGTGATATTGGTCAAATCGTCCGTATTATAATGATCTCCGGTCGAGCAGTCGGCCCAGAATACGAAGTCATAAGTCTGCTGGGCCACCAACCGTAGGTTGAATGTTGCGGTCAGTTTACCATCGGCGCCTTTCTGCACGGTGGCGGACTGTTGTTCGCCATACTTCGCCGGAGTCGTCCCCGAATGGTAGATCTGGAGCAGGCAACGGTCGATTTTCGCCCCGTTGCCGAAGTCTGCCGCCGTGGCACGGGTCTGCATCTTGCGGGATGGTAACGGTAATGGTCTGGGAGGTGGCTCCGTCGGAAACGAGCCCTTCATCCTTCTGACACGCGGTAAGGGTCATCGCAAGGCCCACCGCCAATAGGAATAATTTTTCTCATAACTAATTGGTTTTTTAAGGAATTACCCCCCCCCTCGAGGAGGTCCCGAAGAAGTTGTAACTCAGCGGTTTGTAAAAAAAATGTTATTAAAAAGAACTTGCTTCGTCTTTTGCCTTTGTACCCCGCAGGAGCGGTCAGGCTCTGCGGATTGAAAGTGTTATTGAGCCACCACCTCGTAGTTGTAGGTGATGCCGTCTACTGTCTGTACATTGTCCTTATAAACGTATCCGTCGGCTGCGGCAGTCTGGTTATCCTCGAAATAACGCCCTGAATTGCTACCGTACCATCGGCGATATACACGTCTTTCATGCCCGGGTAACCGGAGAAATACCCGCCTGTAATCGTGGTCTTACCATTTTTGATTGTAGAGTGCGTAATATTTGCAGTCGTTCAGAATCGTACCGCCGGATATCGTCACGTTGGCTCCTCCGATTGACTGGATGGCTTCGATCCGACCCCCCTTGACAGTCAGCTTGGTACCACCGCCAGCTGCCATCAGCGCATAACCCGTCGGAGAGTTCCGGTTAATGACGTTACCGTTCTCGATGGTCATATCGGCGCTGCCGGTATTCATCAGCGTAAAGCCGGGACCGTCGAACGTTCCGTTCTTGATGTTGCAGATACCTTGGTTATAAATGACGACACCGTTGGCGTCCGTAGCTTTCGTAGCGGTGAAAGTTCCTCCTTCGACAGTCAGTGTAGCTCCCTGTTCGTTCATGAAAATATAATCGCTGGCAGTCATCTTTCCAATACCTTTGACGGTAAGCTCTTTCTTGTTGACGATCTGTTGTTTGCCGACAGTCAGAGTAACAGCTCTTTTAAAGTCGATGACGGTAGGTTTCTCGATTGGAATCTCGCCACTCGTTTCCGGAATTTTCGTCAAATCATAATGATACCATACATTGACGTTACCACCGTCTTTCAAGAGGGCAACGAAGCGTTTTCAATTCGGTCCAGCGATCCTTAACAACGCCATCCACGATCAATTTTAGCCGTGCTTATGTATCCCGGCAGTGAAAATTGGAAGCCCCGCCAGCCCATATATTCATCGGTGAAATAGCCGGTTGCTACTCCGTCTGCCTGTTTATCCACCTTGTTGTTGCGGAGTTCCACGGTGTACTTGTCGTAAGTGTCGGCTTTTTTTCGACACATTTACCATATTGCCGATAAATGCGTGGGAGAAACTTTGCTCCATAGCATAGAACAAATCGCCGTCGCTATAGGAATCCGCATCCTGACCTTTGTAAGTATTGTTGAGAGTAATGCCGCTGACCGAGCAGCCCTCAATAAGCACGTTGCGCTCGAAAGTCTGGAAATAACCGATAAGGCCGGCAGCTTGCGAACAGTAGGTGAACGTTTTCGGGATTAAATACGTCGATAGAGCAAGCGGTTACCGAGCAGTTGCGGACCGTGACATCTTTCGAGCTTGTGCTGACGAAACCGATCAGGCCGCCGATTTTCTGAACGCTCTTAATGGCCGTATTCTTCATATGGCAGTTTTCCACCGTACCGTAGTCCATGCGGCCGACCAATGTACCGCCGCGATAGCAGGTCACTTCGCGCCGTCGATCGTGAGGTCTTTCACGTTGCCCTGAAGCACATAGAAGAAACCTCCGTAGTAAGTGCCTTTACCATTAGGTTGACCTGTGGCGTTGTCAACGTAGAGGTTCTTGATCGTATGGCCGGCGCCGTCGAATTCCACGAAGCCTTTGCCTTCCGTATCGATCGGAGTCCAAGGGTTATCGGCAGAGCCTTTAAGGTCGATATCGGCCGTCAGCACGATTCGGGCACACTTGCCTTGGGCAATCAGCTCGATCGCTTTTTTCAGCGTAGCGACATCGCCTGTAGCATAAGTCGTAACAGTACCGGCTCCTTTCCCGAATGTAATTTCCGTAACCGTACCGTAGATCTCCACATTGCCTTTCACCACGTTCAGTTTTCCTACGGTAACGCCCTCGGGGACAATCAGGGTGTTGCCGGCAGTTGTGGCTTCGACAGCGGTATAGCTCGTGCCGTTCAGCGTGACAGTCGATTCCGGAAGATTGATGATAAGTTTATTCGTAGTGGGCACTGTAATATTGACGGCCTCGGGAGCCTGGCCGTTCTGTTCGGTGGTGTAGGCGAGAGTCACCTGCTGGTCGGTCTCAGGCAGCGTAATGGAGATCTCCTTGGCAGCCTGCTCGGCAGTCAGGGTGTGCGGAATCTCGATGGTCGCCGCAG
>ENA-OQAR01000614-OQAR01000614.1-human-gut-metagenome-genome-assembly--contig:-NODE-614-length-10650-cov-2.582629_pt1 | contig 10650 bp, 9 predicted proteins | sample MGYA00242738_ERZ504533 | MGnify/ENA primary metagenome ERZ504533 (study PRJEB26092, sample SAMD00036276) | human gut metagenome | host: Homo sapiens | study: EMG produced TPA metagenomics assembly of... | reverse complement strand
AATTCCGGCCCGCATACCGGATTCGACGACCTCAACGTGCCGGCACGGCAGGCGGGCAGCAGCATCATGCCCGGCAAGGTGAACCCGGTCATCCCCGAATGCGTGAACCAATGCTGCTTCATGGTGTTCGGCATGGACACGACCGTCACATGGGCCGCATCCGAAGGGCAATTGCAGCTCAACGCCTTCGACCCGGTGATCATCCACGAACTGCTCAACGGCATCGAGCTGCTGACCCGCGCGATGGCGATGTTCCGCGAGCGCTGCGTGTCCGGCATCACCATCAACGCCTCGACGGGGCGCCGCTACGCCGAATACTCCCCGTCGATCGCCGCCGCACTGAACGGCGCCATCGGATACGAACACGCGGCCGACATCGCCCAGGAAGCGGCCAACGACAATCGCACCGTGCGCGATGTCGCCGGCGAGCACACCGACCTGCCCGCGTCGACGCTCGACGAGCTGCTCGACCCGATCGCCCTGTCGCGCCGCCTCGGCCAGACCTGCCGGGAGCATCAGTAGACGGATATCGGCTCGGCCGCCGCCGGCTGATACAAGCCAACGGCGGCCCGAGCAGTGCACAGCCGGCAGAAAGCCGGATCAGGTGTCGATCTTGGAGCGGTCGAAATCGTCGGCGTTGTCGACGATGAACGCCTTGCGCGGCGGCACGTCATCACCCATGAGCAGGCTGAAGATGTGGCTGGCCTGTTCGGCGTCCTCCATGCGGATACGGCGCAGCATGCGGGTGCGCGGATCATGGTGGTATCGGCCAGCTGGTCGGCGTCCATCTCACCCAAACCCTTGTAACGCTGGATGTCCTCGTTGTAGCCGATGTGCTTTTTATCAAGCTCGGCGAGTTTGCCTGCCAACTCATCATCGGAATACGTGTAGATGTACTCGCCCTTATGCGTACCCGTCAACGCGATACGATGCAGCGGCGGCACTGCGGCATACACATGACCGTATTCGATAAGCGGCCGCATGTACCGGTAGAACAGCGTCAGCAGCAGGATGCGGATGTGCGCGCCGTCGACATCGGCATCGGTCATCATGATGATCTTGTTGTATCGGGCCTGTTCGATGTCGAAGCTTGCGCCGGATCCTGCGCCGACCACCTGGATGATGGCTGCGCATTCCTTGTTGGACAGCATCTGCGCGAGCGATGCCTTCTGCACGTTGAGGATTTTGCCTCGAATCGGCAGCAACGCTTGGAAACCGGAATTACGGGCGGCCTTGGCTGTGCCCAATGCGGAATCACCCTCGACGATGAACAGTTCGGCTACATCGTCATTGCCGGGCTGGCAGTCGGACAGTTTCGGCGGCATGGACGCGGATTCAAGCGCGTTCTTACGGCGTGTGACTTCCTTGGTCTTGCGCGCCTGCACGCGGGCATGCATTTCGCCGACGATTTTCTCCAGCACGCGGCCGGACTGTTCCTTGTAACCGCGTTTGGAGCCGGTAATCATCTCACCGAACTGCCTGTCGGTCATTCTGGAGACGATCGGCTTGACTTGCGCGGTGCCGAGCACGTCCTTGGTCTGGCCTTGGAACTGCGGTTCGGCGATGCGGACGGTGACGACGGCCACCAGACCGGCGAGAATGTCGTCACGTTCCACCTTCATATGGGAATCCTTGAGATTCACCTTGAGTTTGCGCGCGTTGTCCTCGATGGCCTTGCGCACCTGCTTGGTGATGCCTTGGAGGAAGCCGTCCACGTGCATGCCGCCGCCGGGCGTCTCCACCACGTTGACGAAGCTGCGCATGGTGGTGTCGTAGCCGTTGGTCCATCGCATGGCGATATCGACTGCGCAATCACGCGTCACCTTCTGCGCATGCAGTTCACCATCGTCTCCGACCGCCTGCGTTTCTTCAACATACGTGTCCTCGCCGGCGATGCGCCAAATATCGGAGACCGCTTCGCCTTTGGACAGGAAGTCGACGAAATCCTTCACGCCTCCGGTATGGCAGAATTCTTCGACGCGCGCATGCGGATATTTCGGCTGCACGGGTTGGGAAACGGTTTCCTGCGATTGCGTGGCAGCATCGTTTTCTTGCGATTCGGCTGATTCATCAGCTTCGGCTGAATCCTCCTGCAGTATGTCGGCAGAGGTTCCGATATCATCCGTTTCAGCGGACGTGTTCTCTTCCGTCACCTGTTCGATGACATTGTCATCGACTTCCAGCATTTCGTCAATGGACTCGTCGCCGGTTTCGGGAATGTTCTCGTCGATGACGGTGATTTTCAGCCCTGGCACCAGGAAACTGGTCTGCCGTACACGGTCGATGAGCTGGTCATAGCTGAATTCAGCGGTGTCGTTGAAAATCTCCGGATCCGCCCAATAGCGGATGCGGGTACCCGTGGTCTTCGGACTGACTTTGCCGATGATCTCAAGTTCGGTGGGACGGTTCTTGCGCGTCTTCTTGAATGGCGAATCGGGAGACGGGTGTTCCGGATCAACGTCGGAATACACTCCGGGGTGGCCCTGATGGAAAGCCATGTGGTGGGTTTTGCCGTCACGATCCACTTCCACGTCGAGACGGGAGCTCAATGCGTTCACCACGGATGAGCCGACACCATGCAGACCGCCGGAAGCGCCATACGAGGAATTGCCGAATTTGGCGCCGGCATGCAGCTTGGTCAGCACCACTTCCACGCCGGTGAGCTTGGTTTTCGGCTCCACGTCCACCGGAATGCCTCGGCCATTGTCCGCCACTTCAACGGAACCATCGTCATGCAAGGTCACGATGATGTGGTTGCAGGCTCCCGCAAGAGCCTCATCGACGGCATTGTCGATGATCTCCCACAGGCAGTGCATCAGGCCCTGGCTGTCGGTCGTGCCGATGTACATGCCCGGACGTTTGCGCACCGCATCCAAGCCTTCGAGCACGGTAAGACTCTCAGCACCGTAATTATCCTTAGCCATGTTCCCTTTCAATTGTCGCCTTACAAGACATGAAGTCGAGAAACCCTGCGTTCATGCCGGTTTCTCGACTTCATTTACTCGCGTCTGATTACTATCACTTGGTCCAGGAAGTCGCGCAGCGTCTGCGAACGGGACGGATGGCGCAGCTTGGACATGGTCTCGATCGATTTGGCGGATACGTTCGCGCGTCACGCCTACACACGTCCGATATCATCCAGCGTCTTCGGCTGGCCGTCCTCCAAACCGTAGCGCATCTTGATGACGCCAGCTTCACGCGGAGACAGCGTTTCAAGCACCTGCTTGAACTGCTCCTGCAACAGCGAGAAGGCGACGCATCGGACGGTGCGATGGCGTCGGTGTCTTCGATCAGATCACCGAACTCGGAATCGCCATCCTCGCCCAGCGGCGTGTGCAGGGAAATCGGCTCACGCCCGTACTTCTGCACTTCCTGCACCTTCTCGACCGGCATGTCGAGCTCACGGGCCAGTTCGTCCGGCGTAGGTTCGCGGCCGAGGTCCTGAAGCATCTGGCGCTGCACGCGGGACAGCTTGTTGATGACTTCCACCATATGCACAGGCACACGAATGGTGCGGGCCTGATCAGCCATGGCACGGGTGATGGCCTGGCGAATCCACCATGTGGCGTACGTGGAGAACTTGAAGCCCTTCTTCCAGTCGAACTTCTCTACGGCACGAATCAGACCAAGATTGCCTTCCTGAATCAAATCGAGGAACAGCATGCCACGGCCCGTATAGCGCTTGGCAAGAGAGACCACGAGTCGGAGGTTGGCTTCCAGCAGATGGTCCTTGGCGCGCTTGCCGTCGTTCGCGGCCCACTTCAGTTCACGCCGGCGCTTGAAATCCATCTTGTCGGATTCCGTGTCCAGCAGATGTTGGGCGTACAGGCCGGCCTCGATGCGTTCGGACAGGTCGACTTCCTGTTCGGCGTTCAGCAGGTTCACTCTGCCGATCTGCTTCAGGTAATCCTTGACCGGATCTGCGGTGGCGCCGGCTGCGATCACACGACGCTTCGGATTGCCGGACGGCGTCAGATTGTCGTCGTCATCATCGTCACGCACCACGAAAGCGCCTTTTTCCTTGGGCTCTTCCGGCTTTTTGCGCTTGTCTTCGTCATCGTCTTCCAGTTCGGAATCGTCATCCTCGTCGATATTGTCCTCGTCGAGGTCGTCATCCTCCCCTTCGTCGTCCACGTCATCAAGGTCATCGTCGAAATCATCAAGATCGGCATCCTCGACGGGATCGTCTTCAGGGGCGTCCTGCTCGATCAGGTTCTCTTCTTCTTCCGCTTTCTTGCTTTTCTTGGCGGCGGAGGTCTTCTTCGCGGCCGTCTTGCGCGACGTCTTCGTAGCGGTCTTTGAGGACTCACTCTTCTTGGCAGCAGGCTTGCGCGTGGAGGCCTTTTTTCCGGAGGTGGTCTTTTCGGTCAGATCAGTCTGTTCCGTATTTACCGTCGTTTCCTTGGTGGCCAAACTTATCCTCCTATTGATCCCGCCGGAAGCGTATACCATATGGACCCACTTCTGGCAAGGGCAAATCGTCAACTATGTGAGTTAACCATCTTGCAAGGACGATTATTCCCGCGTGTTGAGCTCACCATGCGCAAGTACCGCTCCTTTCGGAGTGTTGCTCTATGTCTCTTCGGCCCATACCGGTCCGATATGACGATGTGCCGCGGAGCAGATGATCGCCGCGAGCGAACAATTCTCATCCACGCGAGCGCACGCATCGCGCACAGCATGGCGCGCTCATCGCCCATCCACCACAGCACATAACTGATGATGGCCAATGGCTGCACATGATACCGTTCGGGGACCATCCCGATGATGTCGAACATCATGTTGACGCCGTTGTCGCAACGTTTCGTGTCGGGTTTTCTTGATGCGTCACGGAACGATCCGTTGAGGGATTCCTCCAGATGACGCGTGTTGCCGGGAAGTGTCGGATTGGCCATGAATCCCATGAGAAAGTCACGTGACGAACGTCGTTCATCCACGATGATGGAGACCAGCAGCGCGTCACGCACCGCCATGGTCTGCTGCATGGCGATGGCAAGTGCTCCCGCACCGTTTCTAGACAGTCTGCATTCTGGCGATGAATCGTCATCTCCCGACGATTCATCGGCCAGCTCATCCATCCATTCCGAGAATGGCTCCTGCAGGAAATCGCGTATGCTCTCCGCCATGCCCAGCGATTTGCAATCCTCCACCAATTGGTCTTCAAGCCGTTCCATCTCGGCTTCGCATATCGGCATGGGCTCGTCGATCGTCTTCATGTCTCGTCCTCCTTGGCGTATCGGAGCGGTCGCTTGATGCAGGCCGCTTTGTTGGAACTATGCATCATCCGGCAATGCAATGAGGCGTTTCGGCACCCCTGTGGTCGGAGAACGTGAAGCTCGGCGTGTCACGAACGTCCGGCACCGTCTCACCCGCTGCAATCATTATGTTTTCCTCTTGTCGAATGTGTGTGGATAACCTTGACCCATGACTAGCTCTTCCGATTTGGAACAGATTGAAACGCGCACGCTCTCGCTGGTAAAGGATTTTTTCGTTCCTGCATGCGGACGATCCGGTGGCGAATTCCTGCAAAGCCGTCGCTGATGCGGTGGCGCAGCAGGCGGTCACGTCAAGTGAGGGCGGCAAACGTCTGCGGGCGTTGCTGACGTTGGATGCGTTCCGTGCGTTCGCGCCGCAGGATGTGGCGGAACGTGATATGGATGCGGTGTTGGATCTGGCATGCGCGATCGAAGTGTTTCAGACCGGCGCGTTGGTGCATGACGACATCATCGACGATTCCGATCTGCGCCGTGGCAAGCCGTCCGCTCATCGTGCGCTTGCCACGGATACCCATAGTGATGCCATCGGCCATGGTTTGGGCATCATGTTGGGTGATATGCTGGCCACCGCGAGCGTGGATATCGCCAATAAAGCGGCTTGCCGGCTTGGCTCCGGATCTTCCGTGGTGTCGGCCTTCCTGAATATGCACCGTGAAGTGGAAATCGGCCAAGTACTCGATTTGGCCGTGGAACTCAATACGTTAGACGATCCTGAAGAGCTGGCGTCGGCCTCTTTGAATGTCTTCCGTTGGAAGACCGCCAGTTATACCACTATCGCACCTTTGGAATTCGGTATGCTTGCCGCCGGCCTCGCCCCTGCGGACGCGCGCAGGCTCGCACTGGCGATTGGATTGCCTCTTGGTTTGGCGTTCCAGCTCGCGGATGATCTTCTGGACGTCATCGGGTCGAGCCGCAATACCGGCAAACCGGTGGGCGGTGATATCCGTGAAGGCAAACGCACGGTGTTGCTGGCCGATGCGATTGAGGCTGCCGGTGATGTCGAACGACGTGAACTCATCGACATGTGGGAAGCCGAATCACGTGACGAGGCACATGTTAGGCGTGCCATCGCATTGTTCGAGTCCACTGGTGCCATCGCACGTTCCAAGGAACGGATCGCCGGTCTGTGGCTCGAGTCGAAGGCCGCCATCGAGCGCTTGAACTATCGCAGGATCGCAAAGACATGCTTACCGAAGCATGCGCACGTTTCGTACCGATTGTGCGGGAACAGGGCTGATGCCGCCGCACTGTGAAAGACCCGTGTTCATCGCATCTTCCGCAAACCATTCCTTGTAGACTACAAGTGAACACATCTTTGTCGCGAAACGTTTTTTGAAGAAGGAATCGTACCGATTAGCCATGAGTGAAGCCCAGCATGCCCCCGAAGGCCAGGTCATCGAAGGCCGGTACCGAGTCGTCAGCAGAATCGCCGATGGCGGCATGGCCACGGTGTATCAAGCTGTTGACGAGCGTCTGGGACGCACCGTCGCCATTAAGATCATGCACACGCAGCTGGCACAGGGCCCACAACGCGACCAGTTCGTGGAACGTTTCCATCGCGAGGCCCGTTCCGCAGCAGCAATAGCCAATCCCCATATCGTGCAGGTGTATGACACCGGTGAGTTCGATGGACTGGATTTTCTTGTCATGGAGTACGTGCATGGCGTGAACCTGCGGTACGAAATGAACCAGCAAGTCACGTTCAGCGTTCGTGAGACGCTACGCATAGTCGGTGAGACGTTGGACGGCTTGGCTTCGGCGCATCGCGCAGGCGTGGTGCACCGCGATATCAAACCGGAGAATATTCTGCTCAATGACCGAGGACATGTGCAGATCACCGATTTCGGCCTGGCCAAGGCGGTGTCGCAGGCCACGCTGTCCTCCACCGGCATGCTGCTGGGCACGGCCGCCTATCTGGCGCCAGAAATGATTCAGTACAATCAGGCAACGCCGCAGGGAGACCTGTATTCCGTAGGCATCATGGCTTGGGAGATGCTGGCCGGCAAGGTGCCGTTCACCGCGGACAATCCGGTGACGCTGGTGTTCAAGCACGTGCATGAGGATGTGCCGGATATCACGACCGCTTGTCCGGGCATCAATGCAGGCGTGGCCGCATTCCTCGCCCGTCTTACGGCGCGCGCGGTCGAGGACCGTCCCCAGGATGCGTCCGTGGCATTCGACGAATTGCAGCAGTTGCAATCGAACCTCACCATCGACGACTGGCAATACCGTCTGTCAGCCGTTTCCCCGGCCGCAAACGATGCCGCCGACACCATGCCCGGCGATGGCACCCGGCAGATGCCGCTACCGCCCGCTCCCCCAGCACCGCCTGTGCGTCAGAACGACGATCGTACACGACAGTTCAATCCGGAAAACCCGAACAAAACCACCGTCATGCCGGCGCAGCAGGCAGATCCGGAGGCAACCACCCGCTTGGCTTTGGAAAAGAACGACGTCCCCGCCAACAACGTTCCAGCTTCCCCCTCGAACGGTCCGGTCAGTGGTGGACAGCCGAAACGCAGTGGCAAGCGTGCACCTGTCATCATCGCCGTCGTAGCAGCCATCGTGCTTGCCTGCGCAGGCGGTGGAGGCTATGCCTGGTGGTATTTCCGAGGACCGGGCAGCTACTGGACCATGCCTCAGCCGGCAGATCTCACATGTTCCGATTCGGAGCCCTGCCGTATTTCCAACATCAAATGGAACGCCTATGAGGAACTGCTGAAATTCTCCAACATCGAGTACGAAGAGACCGAGGCGTTCAGTGATTCCGTCAAGGCTGGCAATGTCATCTCCACCGACCCGGAGAATGTCGGTTCGCATGTGAGCAAACGTCATCATCAGAAGGTCAAGGTGGTAGTGTCCAAGGGTATTAAGCAGGGCACTGTTCCCACAGACATTCTCGATGCCACCAGTGCGAACGGCAAGGATCCGATCAACGCGTTGAAGCGTGCCGGCTTCGACAACATCGAACAGACTCCGGCCAATGATGACGCGTATTCCATGGACGTACCTCAGGGCGCGTTGCTTGATTTAAGCGTGGATCCCGGCGCGACTCTGCCCCATAACGCGAAGATTACCGTCACGCTGTCCCAAGGACCGAAACCGGTTACCATGCCGGACGTCGTGGGCAATCGAAGGATGAGGCGCAGCAGACGCTTGATGCGCTCAAGCTCACCGTCAACTGGACCGAGCAATTCGATGACAAGATTCCGCAAGGACAGGTGATTTCCGCTTCCGCGAAGACCGGAGACGAGTTGCACTGGGGCGATAGCGTCAATGCGGTGGTGTCGAAGGGACCGGAAACCGTAACGCTGCCGAATTATGTCGGACAGAAAGCCGCCGCTGCCAAAGCCGCATTGGAGAAGCTGGGATTCAGTGTGAAGATCAGCTCGCAACTGACACTTGACTCCAGTCAAGACAAGAAGGTCGCTTCGCAGGATCCGGTAGGAGGCACCGAGGTGCGACTGCGTCAGGAGGATGGCACGCCGAATACCGTCACCTTGAAAATGTATTCGTCGCTGTTCGACTGATTATCCTGATTACAAAATAGAAATACAGGGGTGTCTGTTCCGAAAACATTCTTCGGAACAGACACCCCTGATTGGTTTGGAATGAACCTCGCTGAAAACTTATGCCTTCTTGGCAGCGGATTCGGCTTGTGCCTGCGCTTCGGCCTCCTGCTGGGCTTTGAGCTCGGCCTTGACCTTCTGCGCGTATTCGTCGACGTATTCCTGTCCGCTCATCTTCTGGATCTCACGGGTCACGCGGTCGGTAAGCGAACGCAAATCATCGTGGGTAATCTGGTCGGCGGATTTCTTCTCGACTTCAATCGGCTTGCCGTAAATCACCTTGGACTTGCCTTTGTTCGGAATGACCTGTCCTGGCTTCTGCAGTTCACGCGAACCGATGATGGCGGCCGGAATAATGGGGCAACCGGTTTCGAATGCCAGACGCGCCGCGCCGGTGTGTCCTTTGTAAAGACGTCCATCGGGGCTGCGAGTACCTTCGATGTGAATGCCGAACAGATGTCCGTCCTCGATGATCTCACGGGCGTGGTTCAGTGCGCCAAGTGATTTGGAACCGCCGGAACGGTCCACGGGGAACACGCCGACTGACGTGAACCACCATTTCTTGAATTTGCCTTTGATGCCTTTGCCTTCGAAATATTCGGCCTTGCCCATGAAATGAATCATGCGCGGGCAGGTCAACGGCAGCAACGCATCGTCGATGACGGCAAGATGGTTGGCTGCGATGATGGCGCCACCTTCGTGCGGAATGTTCTCAAGTCCTTGCGCGGTCGGTCCCAAACGGTGGATGGCGATTGGTCCCAAGCCTTTGACGAAAAACCAATAGAGCATTCTTCACGATCCTCCCGGCGGATTGGCCTCCGCCCGATTAGAGTATAAGTATGACTGACCTCAACAATAGCAATGACGATGAAGAACGCCCAAATGACGCGTCGCATGGTGGCGGCTCTCCAATGGACGACTTGGATGCGGCTTGGGCCGAGTTTGCGGATTCGCATGCTGACGATTTGAAGGCCGTGGAACGTTCGCGTAGTGCGAAACGTTTCGAGAAGCATGCGCAACGTCGGGAAAAAGAGGCTTTGCTGTCCATCGATGACTTGGATCAGGGCACGTTCACCAATGATGCGCCGGCGAATGGTCGTGGGCCGCGCGATTTCACTGGTTCGAGCTGGCTTGACACGGATCGGGTCATGGACCGTTACGGTGACGACTTCGTGCCACCGAATCCTGAAATCGGCCATGTGAAACTGTCAAAACTGGTGTTCTGGATATTGCTGGTGGCCGGCGTCATCGGCATTATCGCTTCCGTGTTCGTTCCGGCGTTGGCTTCGATTCTTGGTTCGATTTTCGGTTTGTGTGCGCTGGTCGGCGCCGCTGGCCTCATCGTGCAGCATAAAGGGCATCGTGAAACGCGTACCGACGAATTCGATGATGGAGCACGCGTCTGACGATTCTTTGGCGACAAACTGAATACATCCATCTATGTGAAGGCCCCGGCGGTTATTGAACTGCGCCCCGTTTGTTGGACGTTGTTAATTGGGATACAGGGTCAGACCGCGAGGGACATGCTCCGGAACTCCTCCGGGGTGCGTCCCTCGAGTCGTATCTGGCGTCGTCTGGTGTTCCAATGGATGATGTAGCGTCCAGCTCGCGTTGAACTGTTCGTACGAGTCGAACACACGGCCGCGGTAGAACTCGTCCTTCAGGTGGCCGAACACCTGCTCGGTCGCCGCGTTGTCCAGGCAGTTGCCCTTGCGGCTCATGGACCGGCGGATGCCGGGGCATCGAGCTCGTCCCGCCACCATTGGTGCTGGTACTGCCATCCCATATCTCCCGTACCATCGGCT
>ENA-OQAR01000613-OQAR01000613.1-human-gut-metagenome-genome-assembly--contig:-NODE-613-length-10668-cov-3.148752_pt1 | contig 10668 bp, 10 predicted proteins | sample MGYA00242738_ERZ504533 | MGnify/ENA primary metagenome ERZ504533 (study PRJEB26092, sample SAMD00036276) | human gut metagenome | host: Homo sapiens | study: EMG produced TPA metagenomics assembly of... | reverse complement strand
GAGGGGAAAAAAAAACACGCACGAGGCCGAAATGCTTACCACAAAATCAAAGCTTTCATTCCCTTCAGATGATGCTGTAAAAGAAAAATGGTATACCTATCGCTTATGGAGATTGAGAAGAAATGGACACAGCCTATTCATAACTGGGGATTGATTATGAATCAATTTATGCTTATGTTTGAAAACAGAATCCAGATATAAAATCAACTTACAGCTGAATCCTGTTTCCATTTACACAGAATTTTGGACTGTGTTTCCAGATTCTATATCAACAAGCACATTATTATCCAGATATATCTTCATGTTCTATCCCCCTTCTTTTATATATCTCTCTATGATCTTCTTAAATCGCGACGAACTTAACGCATCCAAATTGTCAGCATTTGCCCAATCTATATATTCTTTGATAACCTTCAACAGACCATACACTTGCTCTATCTCTTTCAATTTCATTTCTTCAGGCTCAGCCATGTCGGGATCAAGGTCCCGTAACTTTTCTACTATCTCTGTTTGTTTATCCTTCTTCTCTTTCCAATGCTTAACCAGTTCCACATAGAAATCGTCATCTCTTATCGTATCATCAACCACCACAGGCAGCATCCTATCCTTATAATTGACATTTTCCATAATGCCCGATAGTTCATACATACAGTTTTTCGATCTTAAGTAAGGCCTGCTCAGTACCACTATTACAGTTTTCCCAGCCCTTATGGCATTCATAAACTCCTTGATGTTGACCGTATAAGGACAATCTTTCTTGTCCAACTTAAAAGGAATCCCTCTATTCTCCAATACAAATCCAAGATAATCCACTATATGTGCTGAATGACCTTCCCAATTGTAAGATATGTAAATACCTTCATCCTCTCTCCACGGAATCTCTTCAGCTTTTTCCTCTTCTGTTTTCGTTAAGCGTCCTCCATCTGCTATACGCATAGCTTCATTGATATCGCTAATACCAGAATAAGCTGCATAGTACTTATCTTCAAACCCGATAATATAGCGGTTCAGATATTTATACATTTCGCCCCTTTGGGTTAACTGCCGTAAGTATTGCGTCACCTCCATCAATACATCCTTGCTTTTTATGGCAATCCTTTCCAAAGAAATTAAGTATACTATTCAGCATAAAATGACCATCAATCTTATGCTCATAGCAGTAGCGGATAAAATAGCATAGCGATGAAATGGCGTTTGGATTGTCATAGTTAAAGTGGTAGTCATCCCTATATTTTATCATTTCTGGGCGCGTCACAAGATAGTCCAGCGCATCCATGCTGCCAATACTTATCAACAGACGTACCGCATGTTCTAAATCATATCCGTTAAAACTCTTGTATTCTCCTTCCAGCCTTTCTCTCACCCAAACCGATTCCTGCGTATTCCTTATAAGTGTTGAATAACAGAATAGTCTGTCAGACACTTTCAAGCCCGATGCAGCTTTCTTTATCTCTTCTATTTTCATTCCTTTCTTAACAAGAGTCTCCATTACGTTTGCAGACAATGAATAACCAGACAATGCGAAGCAAAGCACAAGACTATACCCCTCCTCTATTTGGTTTTCTATGATATAGTTCGAGAATGAATACAACAAAGGGTATTCTGCATTGTCAATATTTGCCCGTAGTTTTTCTATCACCTTAGGAGCTAGGGTTACAGAATCTACTCTCTCTGTTATATATTCAAACAAGGAATACTCACGGCTATAATATTCATCAAAATCCTTTCTGGAAATTGTATAACTGCCAAAACAAAGCAGTGAGAGCAGTTTCTCAGAAGGAATCTCAAACTCACCCTTCAGCATTAGTCCCAAGGCTTCTCGCCAGAAGAATATGGGCTCTCCATCGCTCAGTTTCAAGACAGATGCTTTAGCCCATTTTACAACCCGAATCTTGATTTCCTCTGTTACAGACACATCCATATCAGACCTATCCATCATTCCCGACACTTCCTTCATGAAGAAAGATTCATAAATATCCATGTTCTTAACACCTTTGACAATCTCTCCAATATTGTAATAATTATTGTCATCAACGAAAGCAACAAAAAACTGAAAGCATACTGATTGTATCCTTCGTCTTGATCGCGCAGTTTCTTATAGAACTCTTTTCTGGAACTATGATTGTCCAATCCTGTCACCATTTCTAGCACAATCTGCTTAAATACAGGATACTCTGTAAAATCCATAAATGCTTGTTGCCGTCTCTCCCGCCCTTTGGTTATTATTTCAGGCTGTGGAAACTTCTCCTTGTAAAGTATTTCTGCACATTCCGCCACTTCGGCATAGGGTATTTCCTGATACCAACTGGCCTTGGCCCAGTCTGTACTGTTGTCTACTGCAAACTTCTTAAAATCATCCTTTACATCTTCTGCCGTCATCCATAAAGCAGCCATAATATAGGCTTGTCTGATATCTTCCCACTTCGAGGATTCTTCTTTTGGAGCAAACAGTTCTGCCTGTCTCTCATAAAAGGTCTTTCTTCCTTTTTCTCGTAAACTGGCGGTCAAATAACAATCCCTAATAACCATCAACAATTCTTGTGTCTGTCTATTATTATCAAAATGACGGTGATATTCTTTAAAGGCCTTTTTATAATAAGCCTCTATAATCCCTATCAGTTCTGTATGTCCTTGTTTGATGAATTCACTTGCCCTTCCAAACACTCCTTTTATCATGTTGGAATATTCTTCCTGCTCATCATGATATTCATATTGGGAATGATAGAACGTGTGAGTAAGGATTTTTTCTACACTCTGAAGAGAACGAACTTTGGCAAGGGTTGTATAGATGGGCGTTCGAGTTACCATATGTGTAGTATGTCCCTTGTGTTGATTATGAACATACCCTTCTTTATCGAGTATATAGTCTATATATCCATCGGCCTTGTCCGCCTCCCCTATCAGCCTTATCATCGATTTGATGGCATCATAGTGGTTTGAGTCCTTTACAATGGCAAACAAGCGTTCTAAATAGGTCTGCTGAGTAAAAAAGGGATTATCGAAATACAAGAATGACAAATCGTGGTATTTGTCTTCTTTCTCTAGTGATTCAGCTGTCTTTTTCTCCAACACGCTGAAAAGTTTTTCAGTCAAATCAGCGCTATCAGACTTCAAACTATCCCATTTCAGGAAATAGCACAGGCACATCAAGTCTGAATAATAAGTCGTTCCTGTTTCTGTATCACTTAATTCATCCACAACGAACCCCACTGTATCTGTCGAATATGCAAATCGCCACAAATCCTCATAATCGTGCGTCATAATGTTCGACATTCTAATGCCTAGCGATTTATACTCCAATAAAAGCCCTTTGAACACTTCGTTTCGAGTTTCATAGTCTAGCATATCTCGGTCAATGTAGATGATTAAATCCAGACTGGCTTTCTTCAACCATTTTAATATGGCAGACACTTCTTCTTTCTTATCTTTCCCATACATTGACAGCCACAGCATAATGATGTTATACCATTCTGGCTTGATACGTCCATTGGGATGTGTGGCTAGTTGCTTAGCTCTTTCTATACCATATCTGTTCAAATAATTGGCAACAAGCCATTCGCGGAATGCGTTGTGTGCAAATGAATACTGACCTCCCTCATCGCGAATAAGATCATATCGCAAACATTCTTCCACATTGTTATCATCGTTTTGCAAGCATATACGCAGTTCCTCCTTGTTCAGACTTTGGGCATTCATCAGTGATAGCCCAAGGGCTACTCTTTCCAGTAGCCGAACAGACTCTTCAAACTATGTTGTGCAGATAGTGATACGTTCTTTTCTTTTACCTCTTTATCGTAACTGCTTTTTATAAATAGTTTGTATATATCCGCCTTGGTCTTAGGAAGTTGTTTCCCCTTTCCTTTATATGCATCAATCAATACACTCAAGAAGAAAGGATTCTTGATGAAGTCTTCCAACTGATTGGCAAAGACGCTTCTCATAAACCTATCACTATTAACCTCACGTTTGGCAGCATAGTCTCTGGCATCGTCTATACTTAACTCTTCCAGAAACAATTCTGTAAATAACTCCAATTGGCGTTCCCTGCGGAAGTTACTACGGCACGAGAGCACCATTTTCATTTCTGGGTGTTCGTAAGCATAACCTCCTATTTCCTCCAGCAAGTCTTCATATTTCTGGCCGTTTACCTCATCCAGCGCATCAATTACGAGAACTACCTCCCTGCCATCTACGTATTGTGATTCCGGCAAATCGTCTCTCTTAAGTTTCGTATTGGTTCTAACCTCAAAGCTCACGGGAAGGTAAAGACCACTTTGCTGCAATTCCCAGCATAGTTGTTTCAGTTCTGTTGTCTTACCTGTCTGAGCACTGCTATACAGAACAATCTTATTGGTAGAAGTCTCCTCTACTCCCGTAACATAGTCAGCCAATGTATGACGTTCTTTTTTTCCCAAGCACGTAATATATGAAGTTGTTCTCCGATTGGTCAGACGTGCAGAAACGGCGAATATAGCCATCTACGCTTGTGTTTGTTCAGTCCTCTACGTATCCGTTGCCCATTCCTAGTTTCTTGATTTGTCAGGGACGCAGTCAATTTGTCTAATTTTTCATCTTTCAAAATAATTCCTTGTGTGGTAATATAATAGGATACTTCTTCATCCTTACTTAATTCCTCAATCCATAAATTAGCAAGACTACTCAGAATCACGCCCTCCTTTTCCCACTTTTCTGTCAAGTAAAGTTTCTTTACTTGTTTAAGGTCATTAAAGTGTTTTTGGGCAATGCGCTGCCTGACGGCATCGTTTGCACACCATCGTCCCAATGCTGTCTGATAGCATTGTTCAATCCTTTCATCCAACGTTGTTTTATCCTTCGTTGAAATGAATTCTCTCAAAGAAGGTAACGATCCTGCCAAATAAGAGGCTATGAAGCCCCATAATATAGAACTAATGTCCATTATTATTCCTTTCTCTAATATAAAAATGGGCGACTTTCTACTCCCCGCATCGCATTGCAGTACCATCTGCTCTTTCGGGTTTTACTTCTCTGTTCGGAATGGGAAGAGGTAGATCCACCACAGATATAATCGCCCTCGATTAATCTTAATAATACCAAGCAGCGAAGAATAGCACTAATGATATGATTGTTGCTATGTTCACCAAGGTAATCAGTAAGTAGATACCGCATACTGACAATACCGCAATAATAAAACATAAAAGCAGCAGTATTTCTACTACAATTATAACAATAACGGCAAAATTACTTCATATTTGCCGTTATTGTTTTACTTTTAGGACTAAACATCGTCAAGCGCAATATGCACAAAAACACAAGCGTTGCCTCTATCATTCCGTAATCTTGCGGTATATAGAACGCATGTGCTACGTAATTGCGAATATTGTATCCTTTAGCTGTGAACACATACTCAAAGAATTCAATATCTTCTTTTCTGAATATTTGCAGTAAACATGGTTCTCTCAGTAGATCATCAAGTAATGCCTGAGAAATACTGTTATCTCGTCCTACTTTTGTAACACAACCTCCATAATCACCAACCATATCACGCAGAATGCCTTCAAAACGTATGGAAAGAATATCCACAGGCAATCGCCAATCAGTTGGTTTTCCTTGCAAAAAACGATTATACTGTTTAATGAGTGCTTCAACTCCGTAATCAATCTGCGAAAACCATGTGGTCGTAACTACTTGACCTGATCTAGTATATTCCAGTTGAATACCAAAACAAGTGTTTTTTAGGAACCATTTCCTCAATTTACTATAGGTTAATTGTTTTATGTTGACTGCTGTAAGAATCATATTTTATAACAGTATTTCTCACAATATTCATGAGCCATATACCGTATTTCTGACGCAAATCGAAATCCTTACCTGCGTCCTTGCTGTTTCCGTTGATGTCCATAATCTTATTCTCAAAGCCAAGTTTTTTCTACCGTAGATTTGCTTGCAGACATTCGTAGGCGTATTTGTTCGTAAGAGGGAAACAAAAACCTAACGGGACATGAAAGATTCTCCAATAGCCAACTTAGTTTCCCTTCAAGTAGTTCCTTTTCCAAGTTGCCAAAATACTCAACAATCTTCTTATCTGTTTTCTTCTCAATTTTGAAATGCAGCATTACCATTTTTTTTCTTATTTTCTTCGAAATGCCAGTTCTGCCCTGTTCCTTTTTTGGGTCAACCCCGCCTTCTGATAAAAACGCCATAGCTTTTTGGGAATGATCTTCGTTCATCCATGGGATGGCAATATTATTTGGTGCAGTTGCCGGATCAACTAATTGCCCCATTTCCATATCTCCCAACGCTTCATAAAAAAAGTTCATGTACGGCTTTGCCTCTCCCTGAATCTTTGATGAATAGAATAAACCTAACTCACAGCAGTTCTCACGCCAGCTATCTTTGACTAATGACAACAAATCCTTGCACAAACATACGATTTTCTTTGCATCACGACTTGGAAAGAAACCCTTTTCCTTAGCCAACCTTATGCAAACCATTTTTGTGCGGTATCCATAGTCTGATTCCAACACGCCCCAAATCAAATCGGTAGCCTCGGGTATCTTATACTTCACTCTTTTTATCAGTGACATCAGAACCTCTATAGCCTTTTCTGCTACATGCGGATAATCTTCTTTGTCTTTTGGCAATAAAGTGTTAATCACCGCTATCAAAGCATCAATAGATTGCTTAGCATAGCGGTTGTCATTCGTTAATAGTGAAATAAAGTAATTGTATCTGTATTTTAATAACTGGTTATTCGTAGCTTTAACACGTTCATCAAAATAAGATACAATAAAATTCTTATCAAAATTACAATTCTCATCCTCTATCAGCCGTTCAATTTTCCACCATGTAAGAATCTCAAGACGTGCTTTTGGCTGTTCTACCGGTAAAAAATGCGTCATACGAGAATCTACTGTCAAGATGACTATCATCCTGTTTTGTTTCAAGGAATTCGTACAATTCAGCTAAAGTTGCCATAATAATTTTACATCTATCCGTTAGACCTCAGATATTACCTGGCCATTTTTTAACAAACTATTGAATATATTATTAATACATTTTTGCGGAATCTTCTCTTGCTCTAGACGTAGGTTGTGAAACTTGACATGATCGTACAGTGCGGCTTCCGCAGGGGTAAGATGGAGAGGCTTTGATACATTGCTTGGTGTGCCTTTGTCGCCTTCAAAATATGTGTCAAAGGTAGTGCGATCCATCAGAAGGCTTTGTGTCTGGGGAAAATAACTGCGGAACTGCGAAAGAATTTCGAAGCCCTGTGCATCAATGTCGCCCCAATAATATAGTGAAGCGTGCCGCATGAACGGAACAGACTTGAGGATGCCAATGGTGAATCCATGCCCCCAAATCAGCAGACTTCCTGCCAACTTGGGAAAAGTCAGGAAGTTGATTTTATTCTCCACCACAAACACCTTTTGCACAGGCAACGACAACGCACAGAACTGACTCTGAGGCATCGTAAGATCGTCTACACCAGAAAAGTATTCATTCGCAATCGATGCTTCCAGCACACGAATCCGCACCCATGACTCATCGTATCGCAATCCAAAGCGCTTCTCGAACACCTTCTCATCCGAACAAACATGCTCTACAATGACAATATCCAGCAACTCACGAAGCACTCCCTTGTTACGTTCAATAAACTTGGTATGCACCTCAATGGGCAATTCACGAATGTACAACCTAGGACAAGGGTTTGCCACAAAATAGCGCAAAACTTTCAGCAAATCAGACCAAAAGGAAGCATTTTCCACCACCTTCAGCGGATAGCGTTCCACCCATGAACGAAGCTGCGGAAACTCATCAAGCAACATTGCCACATCCTTACGAAACTGTGATACTTCACCACACTTCTGCAAGAAGCGCTCAATGTCCGATGCACTCTCGAATAACACGCGCTCAGGCAGATCCTGTTCGCCCAATGCTTTTCGTTTTCACTGTTTTCCACTCAATCGTGTAACCAAAGCCCTTCACCTCTTTCGATTGCGAACGGATGTCCGTCAGTTCACGTTGATACTCGTCCATCGATGCGCTAGCCTTCTTGTCGCAAGGGATCACAATTGGCTCAAACTCAGAGCCAGCTACCACCGAACGCAAATAATCTACATACTTGCGTTCAGTCTTCTTACGTATTTCTACTGCCGTTATCATACTTCCATACTCCTTTCACGTTCTGCCTTAAACTCACTGATAGGCATATTATAGAGCACAGAACAGTTGCCCTTGCGCTCCACATAATGCACATACGAAATATCGTTCTCCACGATGTGAATATTGTCGCTCGGAGTCACCACGAGCAACTGCAGATGGAGTTGTTTGCAGAGCGAAATCAGATAGCGTGCCTTGTCCTCGTCCTGTGCGCGAAAAGCTTCATCTATTGCAATGAAGCGGAACGAAGAATCTAATCCACTCTTGGTTAATCCGAACTGGTAAGCGATAGCCGATCCCAGAATCGTGTATGTTAATTGTGCTTTCTCGCCACCAGACAGCTGCCCCATCGCCTCATAGGTGTTACGCTTCTGCCCATCGTCTTGGTAAAACTCCTCCGACTTATATGTGTACCATCCACGCACATCCATCACCGACTTTCGCATGATTCGACCTGTAAGCGAGACATCAGCGGTTCAATATGCTGTTCGAAATGAATCTTGCTTCCATCGATTGTTGAATTCATCTCATGAATATTAGGTATTGCACTGCTCAGCAGGTTTTGAAACTCCTTCACATCCACATTCAATCGTTTGGTTGCTACCAACTGGATATAAGTCTTTGGAGCATCTTTGAAATCAATGCCTATAAGATACGAATTCAATTGGTCGATGGTCTTGGTGATAGACTGACACCAGTTTGGAAGAATACATTGAATGCACTGACTTTGTTGATGATATTCTCCTGCAAATACTTGTTGAAGCGCGATTCAAACCCTGGTAAATCTTCGTCAAGCAATCGTTGGTAATAGGCCTGATATTCGCCCATAAACTCCACGGCTTCGGGCAAACGGCTCACATCCGAACGCCAATCGTGATACTTCATGGTAATTTCCTCTGCGGGATTCTTGAAGCGATAAATCAGGTTCTTCAAATCGCTATTCTTGCGACTCTTCGTTTCACGCTGTTTCTGCAAAGCTAAATCGATCTCATGTTGTAACGTGTCACGCTTTCCGTTCAAATCCTCCAATGCCACATTCAGTAAATCTGTGTGTTGCGACTCAAAAGTATCCGTATCAACTACGCCTATTTGAGCCAAAGCTGAATTACTTTCGTTTCTCCTTTCTTTGAGCTTATTCTCACGATTCTCCGATAATGTTTTCTTTTTGATAGCTTCATTGTTCTCATCATCAAGTAAACCGATTTCTTTTCTCACCCCCGCCAATTGCTCCTGTAAAATCTTCACCCGATTATTGGCTTCCTCCAGTTGTCGTTTCTGTTCTTGCTTTTGCTGAATGACTAGTACACACGACTGCCAGTCGATATCATCAAATTTATCGTATTTACTAAACAGCGTCAAATAGGTTTCCCGCTTCTTCTGAGCATTCTTTATGTCTTCCTCTAGCTTACGGACTTTAGCTGCTGTCATCTTTTCTTCCTGCTGCAACTGACGCACCTCTGCCTGTAACACGGCAATTTTCTCCTTGTTATCCCAGCCAAGCACATAGTGTTCCTTGCCTCGTATCTCTGGTCGGTCGTCTTTCTCATGCTTACCACCTCTCGCCTTTATCAGCCCCTCTTTTGTTACTGCTTTCTCTTGCAGATGGTTGAAGTCCGCAAAGCGAATCAACACAACTATAGTTGAACTCAGCAAATAACCTGTCCTCAAGCCAATCCAAATACAAACACATTGGCTTGTATTCAAGCTTACGGAGCAACGAATCCGCTTTCAATGTCCTATCCAAACTCACGAATAGTCTCTGCGCCCTGGTATCGCTGATACACGATACGACCTCGCAGATTATGACCATTCACATACTCATTTACCTGCTTGTAATACTTCTCCGGCACTACCAACCGCAATGCAAAATTGTGAAGAATACGCTCAATGGAATATTCCCAATCACGCTCATCATCCTTCACACATATCAGTTCACCAATGAATGGAATCTCTTCGGTAGTTGCACCAACAGCTTCCAGTATCTCATCACGAATCTCAGCCACACGACCGGATATATTGTTCTTATGCTGCTGCAGATAGCGTATGGTGGCCATTCGTTCTTCTATGTTGCTACTGATTTCATCCTGACGGTTTTGTGCCTGACGCTTCTCTTCCATAAGTTGCCTGTCAATCGTCACTTGCAGAGCATCTTTCTCGCGTTTGGCGGTCGCACGATTAATTTCGAATACCTCTACATCAGGACTTTGTTCCATCTTCACCAGCTTTGCCAACTTATCGTATTCTTCGGCTTTGGCCTTGCGGTTATCACGTATCCTCACTCTCTGATTGATTTCCTTTCAATTTCATGTATCTGCTGACCCACCTCGTCCTTCTCAATAGCCACCGTCAAGCGCATTTGCTCTTGTTCCAGCTCACCCTTCTGCACCTTCAACTCCTTCAACCTATCTTCCAGTTTCCTCAAGTCGCTCTTGCAGCACACCAACTCCTTGTCGCACAAATCCACCGTTCGCGAGCAAACCAATAGGCTGCCACACTCTTCTCCTGCTCCATTCAACTATGCGTATG
>ENA-OQAR01000612-OQAR01000612.1-human-gut-metagenome-genome-assembly--contig:-NODE-612-length-10698-cov-2.592848_pt1 | contig 10698 bp, 11 predicted proteins | sample MGYA00242738_ERZ504533 | MGnify/ENA primary metagenome ERZ504533 (study PRJEB26092, sample SAMD00036276) | human gut metagenome | host: Homo sapiens | study: EMG produced TPA metagenomics assembly of... | reverse complement strand
TCTTTTGTCATAAGACCGCCGATCCGTCCGGTTTCTTTTGCAGAGAGGCTTTTCCACCCGTCTTTGATCACTTTATCCAGGACTCCCATCTCATCGGCAATCTCGTATTTCAGTTTTTTCTGCCTGGGAAAGTTTCCCCTCCAGGTATGCCTTTTACTTCTTTTCTCCCCTGTTCATCTTCCACACTCCTCATCTTTTTTTATGGAGTATGGGACGTTTTTCCGGAGAAAATTATGCATTCTGAAAAAATATGTCCGTTCTTTACGGATGTTGTCATTTTTTAATCCGGGATAATGATGGCCGCAATGATATACGCCAGGATTCCGGCTCCGCCCATCAGCGTGATGATCACCCATACCAGCCGTACAAGAGTCGGGTCAATATCAAAATACTCTGCGATCCCGCCGCAGACACCACACAACATACGGTTTACTGATGATTTGTAAAGTTTTTTTGTTGCTCATAATGCTTCCTCCTTTAATCTTCTTCAAATTCCACCTGAACGTTTTCCCATTCCACAATCCAGTTTTATATTTTTCGTGGCACCTTCATTTGTGATCTGTTTATTTCCGGAAGTGATGGATGTTTCCTGAGAATCATCCACCTCCAGATTTCCAAGGCCACATTTCAGCTCATAATTATAATCCTCTGCTTTTCCTGCAAGTGTAAGATCCATATTTCCCATGCCACAGCTGCCATTTAATTTCTCTGTCTGAATTTCACTGATGTCAGCAGTTCCCACGCCAACTGTAAAATTTGCCTCTTTTACATCCAGACTGCCGGAATTCTCAAGGGTTCCTGCCCCCACATTCACTTCCATCTGATCCGCTTTAAAATCGCCATCCAGTTCGATGGTTCCGGCTCCCATCTGAAGTTTTATCTTCTGAAGGCTTAAGTTTTCCGGGCAAAAAATTTCTACGGAACGGTTTCTTACCTTCTGGCTGCTGGCGATTGTCAGACTGCCGTTGTCATTGCTGATCTTAACACGATTGTGATTCTTCCCTGTAACTTTCACCTGGACTTTAGCCTCATTCCAGGTCTTCAGGACCAGTTCTTCGTATCTCAGATCACAGGAAAGGTCTGAAACAGCAGAAGCTTCATATACTTTCGTATATGCGGAACCGTCTGCATTGTCTGTCAGAACACCTTTTTCATTTACTGCCTTCTCTGCATCTGCCACAAGATCCTCATCCTGCCCATCCATAGCTGCTTCGGAATTCTCTTCATCCCAGCCGTCTTTATGATCCAGGATATGAAGTATCTGGGTGATTCCGTTATCCAGAGCACCTATATCTCCCATAGTCGCTCCCATGGCAGCTCCGCCTGCAGTAAGTCCCAAACCCGCCGCACCGAATACTGCCGCAAGGATCAGGATTACCTTCAGAAAACGTTTCATACTTTTTCCGCCTTTCTTCCATTCAGGAGATTACTGCAGAATCCTGTAAATTTCCGCAGGATCGCCGGCAGTATCTTACCTGTGAACCACACCGTCAGTGCCAGTAACAAAAGTCCAAGTGCCATCATCAGAAATCCGATACCGATAGTCAGGATCCCGGCCGACGGAAGAGATACCACCATGGCAATTCCAACAGCAATACACGCAACTGCACCGATTACAAGAATGATCGATCCCGCTCCCGCAAAAATGTCAGCAGGAAGGGCAGTAACGCCAGTGTCACCAGAATTCCCAGTGCTCCGCCAAACAGTCCTTTAATCAGTGGAGCCGCAAAAACAAGAACGATCAGCGCAAGGATGATCCCTGCCTTATTCTGCTTCTTCTCTGCATGATAGCCACGCTGGGCCCGACTTTTCCTGCGGTTTTCGGCACTTCCTGTATCATGAGGCTCTTCTTCCTGTCCATCTCCGCGTACTGTTATTTCTGTGTACTGATCTGGCATCTCCCCGTTCTCTTTCACACGGGTGTCCTGATATCCGTTCTCTGTGTATTCCCCGTAATCTTCACTGTTCTCCTGAAGATCTGCCTTGATGATCGCGGCAACCTTCCCCGGATTTCCCAGTTCCCGGATCACTTCTCCTTCATTCTCCGGACCTGCATCATCAAAATATCCTTCATAATATTCCAGTGCCTCCTGTCTCTCCGCCTCTGAAATATCGGAAAGCAGCCGTTCAAGCTGTTCCATAAACTGCTTTCTGTTCATAATTATACTCCCTCCTCAAACATCCTGGTAATCTTGGATGAATAGATCTCCCATTCACTTCTGTAAAGATTCAGCTGCGCTGCGCCCTTATCTGTCAGCTTGTAATATTTCCGGTTTCTGCCTGCATATTCCATATTGTAGGCTTCCAGGCATTCATCCTTCTGAAGCCTCCGAAGAACCGGATACAGCGTGGATTCTGAAACTTCCAGAACACTTCGCACATCCTGGGTGATCTTATACCCGTAGGTACCGTCCTTCTCCCTGGAAATAACAGCCAGGACGATCGCATCCAGGAGGGCTGCTCCTGTATTAAATACCATCTGCTCACCTCTCTATAATATGTCAGGCGGACATTCGCAATCCGCCTGACTACATGCTCATGGAATGCGACTGCTTTCTGCATTCACATGATAATTCATGTAATATTGTTCTGTGAATAATACTATATATCGTATAATATAGTTTTGTCAATAGTATTTAGAAAAATCCTTTCATCCTTTATAATATTTTCAGCAGTTTGAGATTGATATTATGGAGGAAATTATGACAGATTCAGATAAAATACAGACATTACCGCTTCCTTTTCTGGAGCGTATGAAAGAAATGCTTGGAGATGATTATGACGCTTTCCTTGAAAGCTACGAAAATCCCCGCACCTACGGTCTCCGTGTAAACACCGCAAAGCTCTCCTGCCAGGACTTTCAGGAACTTTCCCCTTTCCCAATCCGGCCGATCCCGTGGATCAGCACCGGATACTTCTATGATGAGGAAAGCCGCCCCGCCCGATGTCCTTACTACCAGGCAGGACTTTATTATCTTCAGGAGCCAAGTGCCATGACACCGGCTTCCCGACTTGCCATCGAACCGGGAGACTTTGTCCTGGATCTCTGTGCGGCTCCCGGAGGAAAAGCAACGGCACTTGGAGCTGCCTTAAATGATACCGGATTCCTTCTTGCCAACGATATCAGTACTTCCAGGGCCAGAGCCCTTCTTCGGAACCTGGAACTTTTTTTTTGGCATGAAAAATATGCTCGTCACCGACGAAAAAACCCGCCAACTTGCCCAGCGTTTCCCGGCTTTCTTTAACAAGATACTTCTGGATGCCCCATGCTCCGGGGAAGGCATGTTCCGAAAAGAGGAGGCACTTGCCCGTGACTGGACACCGGAAAAATCCGCGGAACTTTCCGATATCCAGAAAGACCTGATCTTAAAAGCAGCCGATATGCTCCGTCCAGGCGGAATGATGCTTTACTCCACCTGCACCTTCTCCCCCTGCGAAGATGAAGAGGTTGTGGCTTATCTTCTCCGTGAGCGTCCGGATATGGAACTTATGGAAATGCAGGGATACGAAGGATTCTCTCAGGGCCGCCCGGAATATGCCGGTATAGCCGATGATTCCGATTCCGAAATCACATTAAGCTTAAATATATTTGATCCGGAAGAACTTCAAAAATGCGTTCGAATCTTTCCACACAAAATGGATGGCGAAGGTCATTTTCTCGCCCTGTTCCACAAAAAAGGCGATTCTCTTCCACCTGTTTTCCGTTTCTCCGCAAAAGGGCCGGACAAAAACACTCGGAAATGGCTGGAGGAATTTTTCTCGGAGATCGGCCTGAAAACCATTGGCGGCCAGGAATTTGACTGGAACCGTGTGGAAGTCCGCAAAGATAAAGTGTACTATCAGCTGCCTTTCCCGCTGGATCTCCGTGGGATCTCCTTCCTTCGAAACGGTCTCTATCTGGGTGATCTGAAGAAAAACCGATTTGAACCGTCTCAGCCACTGGCGCTGGCTCTTCATAAAGGAGATGTGGAAGCCGTTATCTCTCTGCCGGTTTCTGATGAGCGGCTTACCCGTTATCTGAAAGGCGAAACTCTTATGATCGAGCCGGAAGAGGCCGCTCACAAAAAAAGGCTGGCATCTTCTCTGCGTGGACGGTTATCCTCTTGGCTTCGGAAAACTTGTAAACGGAATCCTGAAAAACAAATAATCCTGCAGGCTGGAGAGTATAAGCGCTCGCTGCAGGATATTTCCCCACATCAATATAATATCACATTTGCCAGTCAGAGACCGAACCTTTCTGCAAAGTAAGTATTCGGTCTCTGACTTTTATTTTTCACAACAATATTTCTTACAACAGAATTTCTTTTCCCAGCGTAAACGAATAAATATACCGTTCCTTCACTTTCCGGCCTGTCATCCGCTCCAGCGCCTGGGCATAATCTTCCAGCTGAACACGATAACGATCGATCAGTTTCTGTTCTTCTCCACGTCTCACAAAGTCCGTTTTATAGTCCACCAGAACGATCTCTTCGTCCTCAATAAAATATCCGTCAATGATTCCCTGCACCAGAACATCTTCCTCGCACTGCCACTCCGGTTCCAGCTCCGAAGCTTTTCTTGCGATCACAAACGGCTGCTCCCTAAACAGCAGCTTCTTCTCTGAAGCCGCTTTCATCCTCTGGCCGAGAGATGATTCCACAAAGTTCCAGATGTCTCTTACCCGGACAGACTCAGCCTCTTTTCTTTCCATCTTCTTATTATCAACCATTCTCTCAGCTGACTGCGGATTTCCTCCTGGCTTCCGGCATGTCCGTAATCCAGGCACTCCATCACCCGATGATAAGCCGTTCCGCGAAGTGCTCCTGTATAACCTTCCTCTTTTTCTCCTCGATAAACCGAGGAACTATCGGCTGAATTTCTTCTTCCGTCTCATAATCCACCGTCTCTTCAAGATCCTGTTCACTGTGGTAACTTCTCTTTTTCAGTTCTGATACACTGACTTTCACAGGAAGATCTTCCAGATATTGATATGGATATATGAAAGAAAACCGTCTCTCGATCTCTTCCCGGATCTCACTGTCAAAAACTCTGCCCGGATTCCAGTTTTCCAGAGTTTCTTTCTTCATTTCCCGCTCTGCCTGTTCCACAATCTCATTTTCTGTAAGATCCTGTGCTGTGATCTTCGTCACCACAAATTCCGAAGGATCCCCATACAGTGGATTCATCCGGTTCATAAATATTCCATATTCATGGAAAAGTGACGACATACACCTGTGCCTTGCAAGAGATGGAAGTACATAATCCCAGTAAGTTTTTCCACGCATACGCAGTCCCAGAGAAAGCAGCTCTTCTTTACTGTCCCTTAATACGGACAGTGATGTCAATTTTTGTTCCAGATCTCCCACTGTTCCACAGAGAATCAGTTTTTCTTTTGCTCTGGTAAGTGCTACATACAGCACACGGAGTTCCTCCCCCAGACTTTCTTTAAGAAGTTCCCGGCGATGATCTGTTTGCACAGGATGATGCGATGATCCTCTTTTCCGGCAGTATGCGTCCGCACCGATGCCAAGATCCGGATGGATCAGGATACTTGCATTCATATCCCGGAAATTAAACCGTTTCCCCATTCCTGCCGCAAACACGACAGGAAACTCCAGACCCTTGCTCTTATGAATGGTCATGATCTGCACAGCACTTTCTCCTGCTCCGGAAAGATTCACCTCTCCGTAATCCACCTGATACTGCTGCAGTTTCTGGATATACCGTACAAAATTAAACAGACCACGATAACTTGTCTTCTCGTATTCCATGGCTTTTTCCACCAGCATGTTCAGGTTTGCACTTCTCTGTGCGCCATCTGGCATAGCCTTTGCATGGTTTCCATATCCGGTACGTTCCAACACTTCCAGGATCAGCTGGTGGACCGGCGTATATGCAGCCATATCCCGGAGTCCGTTCATTGTGTCCCAAAAACGGGACAGTTTCTCTCCCAGAGTTTTTTTCTTCTCCTCAAAAATCCGGTGTTCCCGATAATCCTCCACAAATGCCCCGCACACATTCACAGATCATTCCCTCCGGATATGCGATCCGAAGCTCTGCCAGCTCCTCTGTGGTGCATCCCACAATGGGAGAACGAAGCACACCGGTCAGAGGAATATCCTGAAGAGGATTATCCAGCACCCGGAGATAATTCAGAAGTGTAACAACCTCTGTTGTGGAAAAATATCCGGTTCGGGACGCCGTATAGGACGGAATCCCTCTTGCAGCCAGCACTTCCCCAAAAGTCTCTGCCCATCCGGTGGCAGAGCGGAGCAGGATCACAATATCTCCATACCGTACAGGACGGTACTCCCCGGTTTCCTTGTCAAGCACAAGGTCATGTCCCACCATGGAACGGATTTTTCCTGCAATGGCCAGAGCCTCCAGCTCCCTTTCATTTTCCGGTGCGTCCACATCGGAATCCTCTAGGATCTCCCCGTCTTTTTCCACAAGAAGAACCTCAGTTTTTACAAATTCCGCATCCTGTCCCTCCGGAAAAGAGGATCCCGGATACAGAGCAGCCGCCTCATCATAATCAATTCCACCCAGATCCGCTCCCATGATCTGTCGGAAAATAAAGTTGACACTTTCCAGAACTTCCTGTCTGCTTCGGAAATTTTTGTGAAGATCGATCCTCTGCTCCAGGCTGTCTGTCAGAGAATAGCTTTTGTACTTCTCCATAAACAGCTCCGGACGAGCCAGTCGGAACCGGTAAATACTTTGCTTCACATCTCCTACCATAAAGATATTTTTACGGTCATTCACCCAGCCGGAAACATTCTGCATCAGGATTTCCTGAACCAGGTTGCTGTCCTGATATTCATCCAGAAGAACCTCATCGTATTTCTCGGAAAGTTCCCTTGCTGCCTGGCTTGGCGTACAGATATCTCCTTCTTTTTTCAGAAGGATCTCCAGGGCAAAATGTTCCATGTCTGAGAAATCCAGGACATTTTTTTCCCTCTTCTTGTCACTGAAACGCTGTGCAAAATCTTTGGTGAGTTTTACCAGCATCTTTAATGGTCCTGCAGATGCCAGTGTAAGCTCCGTCAGCTCCTCAAGACTGCACTGAAAATACCGGCTTCCCAGATCTTTCAGGATATCCTTTGCATCTTCCCGGATATCTTTTACCAGACTTTTGAGCTGACTGGATACCCCTTCCATCTTTTTTGTGGAAAGCCTTGCAAATGAAAGATTCTGCAGAGTCTGTACCATCTGATCATAGTCCTGTTTATCGGACAGTTCCTGTAACTGCCGGATCAGCACAAGATCTTTCTGCAGGGCATCCAGATACAGTTCCGGTCCCTCACTTTCTCCACAGATCTCCATGGCACTCCGGTTCAGTTCTTCTGCTTCCTTCAGCGCACTGTCCACAATTTCCCACAGAGACTGGTACCACTTTGTTTCCACAATTCCTTTTTCCGGGTCCAGGCAATAATTCTCCACACAGCCATCCAGCCACTCTTCGGGCCAGGGATTACTCATGGACGCATCATACAGATCCAGAACATGCTCTTTCAGGCTTTCATCGGATTTCCCTGCCGCATAGCATTCCACAAAAGTGGTAAAATCCTCATCGCCCTCTGCATAATAATCTTCAAAAAGCTCCTTGAGCACGTCTTCCTGCAAAAGCTTCAGTTCTCCTTCATCTGCTGTCCTGTAACCCGGGTCCAGTCCGATCAGATGAAAATAATTCCGGATCACATAGGAGCAGAATCCGTCAATGGTCGTGATCTGTGCAGTATGGATCAGTGTCATCTGTCTCTGTAGATGCTCATTATCCGGATCTTCGGCCAGTGCCTGATCCAGGGCACGTTCAATACGTTCTCTCATCTCTCCGGCTGCGCCCTTGTAAATGTCATGATCAGAAGGCGGTCAATATCCACCGGTTTCACAGATCCATGATCTTACTTAAGATCCTCTGTACCAGTACTGCGGTTTTACCGGAACCGGCTGCCGCACTGACCAGAATATTCCTGTCCCGGAGCGTGATGACTTTTTCCTGTTCTTCCGTCCATTTCACAGCCATTTATTCGTCCTCCTTCATGATTTTTTTTCCACAGGTCACTTTCTGAGAACGATGGTAATCTGCGAAACTCATATCCCGGTATCTTTCTGTCAAATCCGCACACTGTAATATACGGACAATAGGTACAGGCGTTCTTTTTTTCCAAGCTCATAAGGCGCCACTGCCGCGTTTTCCGTCCAGAATAGACTCCCGGATGTCGCAGATCTTACGGCGCACATATTCCCCCAGTGCATTAAACTGCTGCCTGGATGCCACCGAAGACCGCCTGCTGAAACTTCCGTCCTTATTTCTGGACACCGGTATGGATGCAAGGGTTTCATCAATCTTTATGCTTACATCATCATCCGCCTGGACCAGACCGTTCATTTTCAGTTTTTTCATCACCTGTTCCTGAACCCGCTCTACATCCGCATGGATCTTCTCCTGGATCATGGGATCTTTCACATTATAATAAAAAAAATTCCTGCAGGAACGATCTCCCGTTCCGGATATTTTCTCTGTTCCACCTTCAGCGCACCATCCAGATAGATCATCAGCTGAAGCTGCAGTCCATGATACAGTGCAAGCATATCAAAGGAAGTATTTCCTGTCTTATAATCAATGACCTTTACATAGACCCGGTTCTTCTCCGGCTCCTCCATAATATCCACACGGTCGATCCGGCCACCCTCAAACTTCACCTCAAAGCCTTCCGGCCGGAATTCTCCATGTTTCAGCTGTTCCTGCAGTGCCCACACCGTACGCCTTAAGATCCGTCTGGTACGCTCGATCATATATTCATTCCTTGCACTGCTTTTGAGAACTGTATTTCCGTAATCTGCGGAAACCTGATCCAGACAGTCATCTATGATACGGTTTCTCTCTTCCTCTGTAAGATCCGCCCAGTCCAGTCCCTCTTTTCGGACTTCCGCCGCAAAATTTTTCCAGTGCCATGTGCATCACATTTCCCATATCCATAGCACGGAATTCATATTCCGCCCGTTCTGTCACTTTCAGGCCATACTGCAGAAAATGTGCAAATGCACAGGCCGCAAACCGCTCCAGCCGGGTAGCACTGTATGGAGAAACTTCCCCGTAAAGAATCCCTGCCACAGTTTTTCCGATCATATCCGATGGACGTTCCGAAAAAGATACTTCTGTCAGCCGTTTCACAAGTGTCCTATATTCCGGACTCTGAAGGTACCAGCTGTACAATTCCTGGAACACTGCATCATCCCGATACTCTTCTCCCGCAAGACCTTTCAGCAGATAATCCAGACTGATTCCCGGAAGTTCCAGAAGCTCCATGGAGTCCTGCACTTCTCCACACTGCCGGATTTCCATTTCCGGAAACATTTCCCGGATATTATTAATAAGAAAGGCCGGGCTTAAAGCTTTTCCCTGACTGTCTGACTGACAGAAAGAAAGACAGAGCAGTTCTCTTGGCTTGGTCATGTTCAGATAGAGATAAAATCTCTGCGTATTCATCAGTTCTTTCGGACCAGGTGCCAGCTGTATCCCCTGATCCTGAAAAACTCCCTGTCAAGCTCTGTTAAAATCCCCCCACCGGAAGTATTCTTGGGGATATTTCCCTCATTGACTCCAACAAAAAACAGCGCCCGGATATCTTTTAGCCTGGTTCTCTCCATATCTCCCACAAGTACCTGATCCATGCTTGGCGGGATCAACGCCACCTTGGCCTGGTTAAGACCGGTCTCCAGAAGCTGCCGGAAATCCTGGCGGCTCACTGTCTCCTCACCCAGGATCTCCACCATGTTGTCCAGAAGTTCCATAACGATCCCGTATATCTGAGCATACTCCTTCTCCATGGCCTTGTCGCCCTGTTCCTTAAATTTCAGTTCCTGATGTTTCAGTTTCTGCTGCACCTGGCTCTTCAGGGCAAACTCATAGAGAATGGTACAGTATTCCCGTACCGTCTTCTTCCCGCCTTTAAAACTTAACGCCAGCTCCCTGGTCTCATCCGCAAACCGCTCCCGGATCTCATTAAGCCTCTGAATATTTTCCGGAGGCATCCCCCGATAGATGCGCACCCATACTTCATCCCATTCTTAAATCCCCGGATTCCAAGTGCCAGCACATAATTCTCCAGAAGATCTGCTTCTTCCCTGGTCACACAGGACATTCCACATCGGAGATAACGAAATACACTTTCATAGGAAAAATCCTGTACTGCCATCTCAAGAGCTGCCCGGAAATATTCCACAAAAGGATTCATCAGAACCGTATGTTTCTCATCAATGAAATACGGGATCCCGGCTGCTGTAAACACCTGCTTCGCAAGATTTCCGTACTCCTCCAGGTTACCGGTGATCACCGCGATCTCACCGTAGCGGCAGTCTTTTTCACGGACAAGTCTGGCAATCCGCCGGGCAGTTTCTTCCATCTCTTTCAGAGGACTCGTTGCGGAAAACATACAGATCTCATCCTGCTTCTTTTTATATACGTTTTTCCGGTAACGGAAGATATTTTTTTCCAGGAAATGAAGAGCCGGGGCCTGGGAAAACCTGGGAATTTTCTCATCATCTTTCAAAAGAACCGGCTCCTACAATGATCTCCTGGTCAGTTCCGAAAGTGCTTGTAGGATCGATCTGACGGCTCATGTAAAAAGACTGATAGGGGCTTCCCTCTGGTACTTAAATTCTCAGCCGCACCATGGTCACCGTTACCATCACTTTTTTTCACAGACAGCAAGC
>ENA-OQAR01000611-OQAR01000611.1-human-gut-metagenome-genome-assembly--contig:-NODE-611-length-10707-cov-2.392722_pt1 | contig 10707 bp, 12 predicted proteins | sample MGYA00242738_ERZ504533 | MGnify/ENA primary metagenome ERZ504533 (study PRJEB26092, sample SAMD00036276) | human gut metagenome | host: Homo sapiens | study: EMG produced TPA metagenomics assembly of... | reverse complement strand
ACGGCCCTTCCATATGTCCATTCCAGTTCTAGAGGTCAGTTATCTTGCGCGGCACGCAGTTTCATGTCGAGCACCACACGGGTACCACCACCGCGACGTGGCTCCCAATGCACCGTTCCGCCAAAATCATTGGTGACGAACGTGTTGATGATCTGTGTTCCAAGCCCTGATCCGGAAGAGCGAGCCATGCCATCATGCTCCTCATCCGCCAAGCCGGTGCCATCATCCTCCACCACCACGTTGAGGTTATTGCCACCGCGGCCCACGGAAATCGTGATATGTCCTTCCTTACGTCCTTCGAAACCGTGTTCCACCGAATTGGTGATCAGTTCGGTAAGCACCAACGATAGCGGCGTGGCATCCTGTGCCGGCATCATGCCGAATTTGCCTACGAAATCGACATCGATGTGCTGGTCGCGCATCGTAGCCAAATCGACGGCCATCTTAAGCAGGTTGGAAATGACCTTGTCATAGTCGACGATCTCATCGGCGGTCTGGCTCAATCCCTCATGCACCATGGCGATGGTCTGCACGCGGCGCTGTGCTTCCTTGAGCTCCTTTTTGACCTCTTCGGACTTGGTCTTGCGCGCCTGCAAGCGCAGCAACGCGGATACCGCCTGAAGATTGTTCTTCACACGATGGTGAATCTCGGAAATGGTGGCGTCCTTGGTCTGCAATTCCTTCTCGCGGCGGCGCAATTCGCTGACGTCACGGCACAGCACGATACCACCCACGCGACCATTGGCGTCCATCAACGGCAGAGAGCGCATGGACACCGCGGCTTTGTTGGCGTCCAATTCGGAATCCACCGCGGCTTTGCCGCTCAGTACCAATGGCAGCGTTTCCAGCACCGGATCGTTCTCATGCAGCAGTTTGGTGCCGATCTCGCTCAGATACTCCCCCTGCATGGTGCTGACCGATCCCAAACGACGGAAACAGCTGATGGCGTTCGGAGACGCGTATCGGACGATGCCGTCGACGGTGAGCACGATGAAGCCATCCGCCACACGTGCGTTATGGCGCTGGTTCATAACCGGGTTACGGTACGGGAACTGGCCGCGCGGAATCATCTCATACAGCTGTTTGCCGGCGCTGATGCTTTCGGACTCATAACGGCCGTTCGATTCGCGTGTGGCCATGTTGGTCTCGCGGACCACCAAGCCAAGCGTCTTGCCATTATGACGCACCGGGGCGTACACGTTGCAGACCTTGGCCTTGCCGACCGTACGCAGTTTCGAGGAGCGGAACACCGATTCGGAGTCCATGGCCGCGTCAAGCTCGGCGCACAGGGATTCCGGGACGACGTTGCCGACCACATCCTCGGCTCTCAGACTCATCACCGTGGACGGACGGCATTGCTCGGCAATGATGTACTTGCCCTCGCCGTTCTGCAGGATTAGCAGCAAGTCGGCGAAACTCAAATCGGCAATCACCTGCCAATCGGCCACCAACTGGTGCAACCATTCACGATCGTCGTCACCGAAATCCGGACGGGTCATCAGGATATGTGAGAAATCAGCCATGCAACCATAATACGCATCAATGGCGAGGTTGCATACCATATGCCCACGTATAATGCGGAAACGCCGATTGACATATCCGACGGTTACGCTAACGTAGGTTACGGTTCCGTAACTTATAGTGGAGGCATCCGATGGCGAAACCTACAAACGCAGAAATCGAGGCGAAACGCGCGGTCATCGCCGAAGCACGCGAGCAGGCCCTGCAGGCGAAAGCTGAGACCATTCGCGTGAAGGCGCACAATAAGGCCGAGAACATTCGACGCAAGGCGGATGCAAAAGCCAAACGTGCCATCGCCAAAGGCGAAGCCCATGCCGCAAAAATCGAAGGCATCGTCCCCGCCGAAATCGAACGCAAAATCAGACTCGACGTGCATGGCAGGCCAAAGCCGCTCCTGCGTGGCTGGATCCACGCCATCGCCACTCCCCTGGCTCTTGCCGCGGGCATCGTGCTGATCTGCCTCACTCATGGCACCGGGCTCAAATGGGCGTGCGCCGTGTTCATGACCTGCTCGCTGGTACTGTTCGGCAATTCCGCCTGTTATCATCTGGGAGATTGGTCACCACGGGTTACCGATGTGCTCCGTCGCATCGACCATATGAACATCTTTTTGCTGATCGCCGGCACTTATACGCCCGTTTCCTTCGCGCTCACGCCATTCTGGCGTGATTCCATCATCGCGGGCATGTGGATCTGCACCACGGTGGCGCTCATCATCCATGTCATCTGGATCAGCGCGCCTCGCTGGCTTTATGTTCTTGTCTATATTATTTTCGGCGTGTCCGGCGTCGCGTTCATGGGATTGTTCTGGATGTCCCCCTATGCCGGACCTACCGTGGTGATACTGCTGTGTGCCGGCGGCGCCTGCTATATCGCCGGAGCATCGTGTATGCGCTGCGCAAGCCCGACCCCTGGCCGAAGGTGTTCGGCTTCCATGAGATCTTCCATACCGGAACCGTGGCGGGATACGCCTGCCACATGGTGGCCATCTACATGGTGATCGTGCAATTGTGGCCCTAAGGCGTAATCAACCCCACATGGACAAAACAAAATAAGCCCGTCCCCTCATCGTACGAATGCGATGGAGGAACGGGCTGTTGTTTTCGTCACACGTATGTCAGGCGAGCGGCTTGGCTTCCTTGATGGTCACGGAAATCTCACGGCCGTTCGGAGCGGTATAGGTCACCGTATCTCCGGCATGAGCGCCATTGATGGCGGCGCCAATCGGCGATTCAGGACTGATGATGCTGTAATCCGTGGCGATGGACAGGTCTCGCGTGCCAAGCACGTACACCATTTCACGTCCGTTGACTTCAAGGGTCACTAGGGATCCGTCACCGACCTCACCGGCCTTGGGCGCAGTCAGAATCTTCGCATTGCGCAGTTTGACGGTCAGTTCGTCGATGCGTCCCTGATTCACGCGCTGCGCCTCACGGGCAGCCTGATAGCCGCCGTTCTCGCTCAAATCGCCTTCGGCACGCGCGCGGAGACCTTGGACAGAATCTCGTCACGGTACTCGCCCTCACGCCAGGCGACGTTCTTCTTTCATCTTGTCGTACGCCTCCTGCGTCAGCAGGATCGTCTTTTCTTCGGCCATGTTATCCTCCTTGACCTTGGAAGAATGATACCCGTCAATCAGCGGGTGGAGATGATGTCGATCACGAACACCAGCGTGTCCTCGCCGCCGATGCCGGCCTGCGGAACACCACGGGAGCCATAACCGTACTCCGGCGGAATGGACACCACCAGGCGGGAACCGACGTTGTGTCCCGGAACGGTCTGATCCCAGCCCTTGATGACCTGTCCCACACCGATGCCGAACGTGGCCGGCTGGTGACGGTCGAAGCTGGAGTCGAACGGGGTGTCCTTGCCCCAGACCACACCATGGTAGTTGACGGTGACGGTGTCTCCACGGCGGACCATCGGGCCATTGCCTTCAAAGAGCTCCACGACCTTCAGGCCGGCGGGAGCGATCTCAGTCGGGAATTCGATGGTCGGGCGATCGCCGAATTCGGCATTGACAACAGGCATTTCAGATGCATGGTGAACCTCCTTGAAAAAACACAGTGTCACCAAGATTAGCACCATCCATCGCTAGCATTCAACAACATTGACCGCAAGACCGCCTTTCGCGTCTCCTTGTACTTGGCCATCATGTCCTCGCCGGTGTCCTTCATGGTTTTGATGGTTGGTCAAGACTCACGATATGCGTGCCGTCGCCCAGCATGGCCATACGGACCGCGTTGATGGCGGTATTGGCCGCCATGGCGTTGCGTTCGATGCAGGGAATCTGCACCAGACCACCGACCGGATCGCAGGTCAGTCCCAGATTGTGCTCGATACCGATTTCCGCGGCATTCTCCACTTGGTGAGGCGTGCCGCCCATCACGGCGCACAGCCCCGCCGCGGCCATGGAACAGGCTGTGCCGACCTCGCCTTGACATCCGACTTCGGCACCGGAAATGGACGCGTTGCGTTTGAACAAGTATCCAATCGCCCCTGCGGTCAGCAGGAACGTCACCACACCATCCTCATCCGCATGATCCACGAAATGCCAATAATAGTGGAGCACCGCCGGAATGACGCCAGCCGCACCGTTGGTAGGCGCGGTGACGATGCGTCCGCCTGCCGCGTTCTCCTCGGAAACCGCCAATGCGAACAGGTCGACCCATGCGGCGTCCGATGATTCGAGTACGGCGTCGGAGCGCCTGCCGTCCCGTTTGAGCACGTCGCTGTTGGATGCGAGCCTTGCATACATTTTTTGGCGTGCGGGCGACGGCAAGGCCGCCAGGCAGCAACGGGTTTGGTTGGTATTGCAACCGTGCTGCACGCAGCGGCGCATCACATGCCATACAGTGTCCAAATCGCTGCGCACCTGCACGGCGGACCGCATGGCCGTCTCATTGGCCCACACCACATCGGCCACACTCATGTGACGTTCATCGCACAGCGAGATCAGTTCGTCGCATGTGGTGAACGGATAGGGCATGTCCATATCGATATCGGTTGAGGAATCGTCGGTCTGATCGGCGAAGGCCGTTCCCGCAGGGGGTTTCTCATGGATGCCGATCATCAGGTCGTCGGCGTCGCCTTGTCTGACGAATCCACCGCCAATGGAATACCAGACCTGTTCATCGATGAGATTGTTCTGCCGGTCGAAGGCTTGGAATCGCATGCCGTTGGGATGGGCCGCCATGCGGTGCCATACATCCATCACCACATCGCGTCCGTAATCGAAATCGATGCGATGCGTGCCGTTGAGCATCAGCTCGCCGCCTGCCTCGCATTCCATACGGATATTGCTCATGTGATCGGTATCGACGGTTTTCGGTACGTTGCCTTCCAAGCCCGCCACCGTGGCGCGATCGGTACCGTGCCCAAGACCGGTCAGGGCGAGCGAACCATACAGTACCGTTCGCACGCGGCCGACCCGGTTCAGTATGCCGTCACGTTCAAGGGAGGCAGCGAATCTGCTGGCCGCGACCATCGGCCCTACGGTGTGCGACGAGCTGGGGCCGACGCCGATGGTGAACATCTCCAGAATGCTGAACATGTATATTGCGCTCTCTTTTCCGCGTCTTCGCCGTCACGCCGCGTAAAGCACGCTGAACATGCGAATCATGATGAGTAGGCCGATGATGGCAATGACGATTTCCGCGATAAGCAGAATTATCGCAACGGTTTTGCGATTGCCGAGTTTGCGTCGAGCAGTTTTGCGAAAAGGAAAGCGACGAAGCCCAAGGCTGCTCCGTTCAGCGCGATCGCGCCGACCTGGCCGTTGGTAAGAACGCTTTCCCCGACTTTGGCGAGTATCGAATTGATGGTGGCGGTGAACACCAGCAGGCTCCATACGCCGTATCCAATCAATCCTACCGCCGCATAGCCGAACGGGCGGAATCGTTCCTTGAGTTTGAAAGTGAACGATTCGGCGCACCACAACAATGCGAAGCCCACAACGAAGGTGAACGCCACGGCAAGGAATGCGGCTTCCAATGCCCACGGAACGAGTGCCAACGAATGGTCCATCAAGGTAAAGTACAGCGGAGAACATGCGATTTCGCCGATAGCGAGCACGCCGGCAACGATAATCACCTGCGCAAGCATCAGGGGGATTTCAGTGGCGGGCTGTTCGATTACAGGCTTGATGTCTTTCGAAGTCATGCGTCATCCGTTTCAGTCGGTGTCATACGGTTTGTAATGTCCGACAGTGTACCTACGGAATGTTTCGGGAACGATATGCCACATTTTGCCTACACATTGCCCACATTTTTCCATAACCCACCGTGGAAAAGGGTTGAATCGCAGTGAATCGCGATGATGCCAAAACCGTTGGAGAATAAAGGAAAACCGCCATCTCTGGCGGTTTCCAAAAGTGCCTCCAGCGGGACTCGAACCCGCAATCCGAAGAGGTCGATTTTAAGTCGACTGCGTATACCGATTTCGCCATGGAGGCTTTGCGCCGGCCAGAAGAAAAAGCCGACGCCAAGCTATTATGCCACGTCAGCGCGCAGCAAGCAATCTCTTGCCGTAATCCAGCACGATGCCGTCCAACAGACCATGCTCGCTGGCCATGAAGGAGTCGATGCGCTGGCCATGATCCTCATATGCGGCTTCAGACACCTTGGCAAGCACACGGTTCCACACCAATGCGCCGCCGCCGACCACATCGACGCGTCCGGGATGAATGGTCTTGTAGGTCAGACGCTCCTCACGAGGCATGTGCAGGAACCGGTCGTCAACGGCATAGGCATCTTCCAGCGTGCAGCGTGCGCCGTCCACGGCGGTGTGGTCGTATTCCGTCAATCCCATAGCCAATGCGGTCATGGTGGTGACCGTTCCGGACACGCCGATGATGGTGTGGGTCTTGCCGGCGGGAACGATCTTGAACGCCTCGTCGATATGCGCGTCGATATCCGCGACCGCCTCGGCGATCTGCCCCTCGGTCGGCGGGTCGTTTTTCAGATGACGCTCCGTCATACGGACAGACCCGATATTCATGGAGAACGCGGCCTGCACCTGCGTGCTCGGATGGGTGACGCCGTCGCCTCCCAGCACCAGTTCGGTGGAACCTCCGCCCAAATCGACCACCAGATAGGGGGCCTCGACCTCGCGATGGACGATGCTGGTGGCACCAAGGAAGCTTAAATCCGCTTCCTCCGTGCCTGGAATGACTTCGGGACGCACGCCCAAGATCTTCTCGATGTTGTCTTCGAATTCCTCACGGTTCTCGGCATCACGGGTGGCCGATGTGGCCACGAAGCGGATGCGTCCACGGGATGTTCGGCAAGCACGCCGGCGAATTCTCGGGCGGCCTCATAGGCGCGCGCCAACGCCTCGTCGGCGAAGCGATGGGTTTTGTCCACGTCCTGACCGAGACGAATCACCCGCAGGATGCGCGGAACGATGTCTTCCACACCGTCCTCGCTCACACGCGAGACTTTCAGACGAATCGAATTCGTGCCGCAATCAATACCGGCAACGGTTACCGACTTCATTACTCCCACCTTCTACTCTTCGTTTTCCACTGCGCAACGGCATAGGCCGGATCGAACTCATGTTTGATGGCGGACAGGGCCATATCACCGATGGGGTTGGCGCCCTCACCCATCACCAGCGTCTGGGCCAACAACGCGTGCAGGCATTTGACACGCACCGGCATGCCGCCGGCACTGGTGCCTTCGATGTGTTCCTCGCTGTCTTCCAAGGCCAAAGCGATTTCATGGCGGAACGCGAGGTACAGTTCGTGGGCACGTTCGTATCCGGCACGCAGATCCTCGTTTTCGGCCAGCATATCGTTGTATTCCTTCATCTTGCCTTCGGCTTCGATGTGGGAGATGGCCTTCACCGCTTCGGGCCCGGTCAGATAGCAGGTCGTCGGGAACGGGACACCGCCTGGAAGCAACGGCCGGGTGACCACAGCCAAAGGCCGGCCGCATACGCAACGGGCTCCGACGGCGACCATGCCGCGCGGGTAACGTCCAAGCTGACGCTCCACCACGGCGATATCATGTTCGGTGGCGGGTTGGGCAAGCACTTTGTCCGCCAAACCCTTGGCCTGTTCGATAATCGTCATGTCCATGTCACTCCTGTCCGTCTTCCGACGGCTGCTGACCGTCCTGTTGCGATTGGCCAGTCTGTTGTTGACTGTCCTGTTTGTCTTCTTCGCCGGCATGCTGCGACTGTTTCGTCGAGTCGGCCTTCACGGGATCCGACCGATCCGCCTGCTTGAAGGAATATGCAAGTTCCTTATACCACGGCAGGGCGGTTTTCGGTGATTCGTCGTATGTCGTCCCTTTTTTCGGCTCGCTCTTGCCGGTCACCGCTTCGGGATGCTCGACACGAATCGCCTGTTCGCCGGGGAAGACGAATCCCAAACGATCCCTGGCCTGGGCGGTGACATACGCCTTGTCATCCCATCTTGCGATATCGTTCTCCAGCTCGCGTTTCTGCGCGACCAACGCCGCTTCCTGTTTTTTCAGTCCGTTAAGCTCTGCCAGATTCAACGCATAGGTATGGAATGTCGATGCCAACTGGATGGTTCCCAAAGCCACGATGAACAATGCCACGAAGAACGCGACCGGGCCGGCGCCGCCGCGTTGTGATGGTTTTTTTCGTGCCTTCGAACTCATAGCAACGAAAATACCCGTCGCGTTCGACTTGGAACACGACGGGTATTTCTATGTCAACGCATTCATGATGCGCTGGCTACGCTCACTCAGCGATGTACTTCTTGCAGGCCTTGAAAGCGCTGTAGCCGGCGTACTGAGCGGTGGAGCCGAGCTCCTCCTCAATCTCGAGCAGGCGGTTGTACTTGGCGATACGCTCGCCACGAGCCGGGGCACCGGTCTTGATCTGGCCGGTGTTCTTTGCCACAGCCAGGTCGGAGATGGTGGTGTCCGGGGTCTCGCCGGAACGGTGGGAAACCATGGAGGTGAAGCCGTTCTTGGTGGCCAGCTCGATGCGTCGAGGGTCTCGGTGAGGTACCGATCTGGTTCAGCTTGACCAGCAGGGAGTTGGCGGCGCCGAGCTCGATGCCCTTAGCCAGACGTGCCGGGTTGGTGACCAGCAGGTCGTCGCCGACGAACTGCAGACGATCGCCGAGCTTGGCGGTGATGGCCGCCCAGTCGTCCCAGCCTTCTTCCTGGAACGGATCCTCGATGGAGACGATCGGGTACTCGTTGATGAGGTTCTCGTAGAAGTCGAGCATGTAGCCGGCTTCACGATCGTCGCCTTCGAAGTGGTACTTGCCGGTCTCCTTGTTGTAGAACTCGGAGGAAGCCACGTCGAGGGAGATGCCGATCTGCTTGCCCGGCTCGTAGCCGGCGGCGGAGATGGCGTCCATGATGTAGTTCAGGGAGTCCTTGTTGGACTTCATCTTCGGAGCGAAGCCGCCCTCGTCGCCGAGGCCGGTGTTCAGGCCCTGCTTCTTCAGGACGTTCTTCAGGGTGTGGTAGACCTCGACGCCAGCCTGCAGAGCCTCGCTGTAGGTGTTGAAGCCGTACGGGGAGATCATGTACTCCTGGATGTCGGTGGCGAAGTCAGCGTGGGCGCCACCGTTCATGATGTTCATGTTCGGGACCGGCAGGATGTGGCCGTTGGTGCCGCCGATGTAGCGGTACAGCGGCTGATCCGCGGACTCGGCGGAAGCGTACAGAGCGGCCAGGGACACGCCGAGGATGGCGTTGGCGCCCAGACGGCCCTTGTTCGGGGTGCCGTCGAGCTCGATCATGGTCTCATCGAGAGCGCGCTGATCGGAAGCGTCCATGCCGATGACCTTCGGAGCGATCTCCTCGTTCACGGCCTTGACGGCGTTGAGCACACCCTTGCCCTGGTAAACGGACTTGTCGCCATCGCGACGCTCCCAAGCCTCGGCTTCACCGGTGGAAGCACCGGACGGAACGAGGCCCAGGCCCTGAGCACCGTCTTCGGTGTCGAGAACGACCTCAACGGTCGGGTTGCCGCGGGAATCGAGAATCTGACGCGCGTAAACGCTTTCAATTACTGCCACAACTACTCCTAAAACGGTTGTGTATCTTGAATGACATTCTTAAGAGTAGTGCGATTTGTGGACGTTGTGAACAACACGCCCAAAATTTAGCGTTAGCGCTCACAATGCCAGTGTGCCGCCTGATTGCAAGGCAGTACGGACGAAATCGCTCAGTCAACGTCCTTGCCATTGAGGTAGCCGATCTCACTGTCGGACAATTTCAGTTCGCTGGCTTTGAACGAGTCCTGAATCTCCTGCGGGTTTCTGGCCGAGGGAATCGTGAACAGATATTGGTATTGCGCAAGTTCCCACGCGAGCGTGACGCGCTGGTAGGAGCAGTCGTGAATCTTGGCGACTTCGCGGAACCGGTCGAACAGATGCTCGTTGAACGGGTCGAGGAATCCGCCGAGTGGCGACCAGCAGACAAAAGCCAAACCGAGCTTTTCGCAGGTTTCCAACGTGTGTTCAGGGTCGCGGTGGACCGGGGAGAACTGGTTCTGGACGGCCACGAGACGATCGCCCAAAATATTGCGGGCGGTTTCGATGTCCGCGTTGTCGATTCTGGAGATACCAACCGCTTTGGCCACACCTTCGTCCACGAGCTGCTTGAGTGCGCCCATCTGGTCTTCGTACGGCACCTGCGGATCATTGCAGTGCGAGTAGAGCAGATCGAGCGTATCGACACCGAGGCGGCGGGCTGATTCCTTGGCATTGGCGATCATGGTTTCAGGTCGGGCGTCGGCCTGCCAGCCGTAGTTGCCGTTGCCGTCAAGCGTGCGCAGCCAGCCGGTTTTGGTGGCTACGAGCACCTGATCTTTGGGGCCATGCCACGAGTGCAGAGCATCGCGGACCAGATATTCACCATAGCCCATATCCTCCGGTTCGCCGGTGCCGGGTGCGCTGGGCAGATAATAGGACCAAGCCGTGTCCAAATAACGGACTCCGGCATCGAGCGCGGCATGGATGGTCTCGATTGCCTGATCACGGTTGGAGGGGCGCCCCTCGATGGCGAGCGCCATCGTGCCCATGCCGAGGCGGGGAATCTCATAGCCGGCAAGTGTTGCCGTGGTCGCGCTCTGGTTCGTGCGGTTCGTAGTCGTTTCGCCTCATAGCAGTCACTTAATCCCGCTCGCTGGACAGCCGGAACGATTCCGTCTGGGGTGAATCATCCTCACAAACGACGCATGAATATGAATATG
>ENA-OQAR01000609-OQAR01000609.1-human-gut-metagenome-genome-assembly--contig:-NODE-609-length-10711-cov-4.174414_pt1 | contig 10711 bp, 16 predicted proteins | sample MGYA00242738_ERZ504533 | MGnify/ENA primary metagenome ERZ504533 (study PRJEB26092, sample SAMD00036276) | human gut metagenome | host: Homo sapiens | study: EMG produced TPA metagenomics assembly of... | reverse complement strand
CCGTGATGCTGCTGCTCACCCTGCCCGCTCTGATCAAGGGCAAGCTGAGCCGCCCGCAGGGCATTGCACTGCTGTGCATCTATGCCGCCTTCTGCGCCGTGCAGTTCAGCATCTGATCTGTTGTAAACGTAAAATATTTAAGGCAATACCGCATAATTCTAAGTGCCGATACGGCGAGCGAGGTGCGGCAGATGCTAAGCCAAAAGCGCAGATAATACTTGTGTATTATCGAGCATTTTTGGCAACGCAGATGCCGTGCCGCAGCCGCCGGAGCGGTGCTTAAGCCGTAAGGCGGGAATTGTGCGGTGTTGCCTTAAGGCTGCTGCACAGGGGGTTGTGCAGCAGCCTTTTTATGTGGGATGATTTTGAATGCGCTCCGCGACATCTTCCCCCGGAGCGGGTGGAAGTCTTTCCTCAAAGGGAGAGCCAAGAGCACTGCCGAAAGTCTCCTCATGATGCCTAATACTTTAGCAATGGGCTTTAAACCTTGGCTATCCCTTCGGGGAGCTGGTGCTGCCCCTCATCCGGCGCTACGCGCCACCTTCCCCCGGTGGGTGAAGGCTTAAGCGGTGGCGGTACAGTTCCCGGCTGACCCGTAAAGTTTCCGGGCGTGTCCGCCCTCTCCTTGGGAGAGCTGGCGCGGGAGCGCCTGAGAGGGTAAAAAAGTGGGTCAGAAGCGCCCACAGGCGTTTCTGACCCACAAATAGAACGATATTTTTGTTTTACAGCTGGCAGGCGGTATCGTAGCCGGTGCGGATGGCGTTGGAGATATCCGCAGCCTTGCCGGCGGCATCGCCAATGGAATACACCGGGATGCTGGCAGCTTCCAGCGCAGCAGCGTCAAATTCGTTGGAGCGTGCGCCCATAGCCAGCACGATGTAATCGCAGGGGATGGTCACCTCTGCGCCGTCCTTGTTCTCGCAGACGACGGCGTCCATGCGGAACTCCTTGACCTTGTGGCTGGGGTACTGCTCCACGCCGTAGGTCTTATAGTTTTCCAGCAGGGTGGGCAGAATGGTGGTGCTCTCGCCTGCGGCGATCTTGTCCATCATCTCGATAACGGACACCTTGCAGCCGCGGGCAGCCAGATACTCTGCGGTCTCGCAGCCCACCATGCCGCCGCCGATGACGGCAACCGTGCCGTACACCTGCTGCTCACCGGCCAGGACCTTCCATGCATCGGCCACGTTCACGCTGTCGATGCCGGGGATGCGGGGTGCAGCGCTGTGTGCACCCACAGCGTTGATAACTGCTTCAAAACCGGCATCCTTCAGCTCCTGTGCGGTGGGAGCCTGTGCCAGGCACAGGTGCACCCCTGCATTGCAGACTGCATGGATCAGGTCCTGTGCGGCGCGGCGCATCTCTTCCTTGCGGGGAGGCACGCAGGCAATGTTCAGCTGGCCGCCCAGGGCGGTGGTCTTTTCAAACAGGGTCACATCGTGGCCGCGCAGGGCTGCCACACGGGCGGCTTCCAGGCCGGCAGGGCCGCCGCCCAGGACGGCGACCTTCTTTTTCTGCGCAGCAGGCTGGATGCTGCGGCTGCTCTCGTAGCCGTTTTCAGCGTTGAGCACGCAGGAGAGGAACTGGCGGTTCTGGATGGCATCGGTGCAGCCCTTGTTGCAGCTGATGCAGCGGCGGATATCGCAGGCCTTGCCGGCAGCAATCTTTGCGCCCCAATCGGGGTCTGCCAGCAGCGGACGGCCCATGGCAACGATATCGGCCATGCCGCTCTCGATAACACGCTCGGCCATCTCGGCATCCACGATACGGCCCACAGCACTTACCGGCACATTGACTGCCTTTTTGATGTCGCCAGCGATCTTTACAAAGAAGCCGTAGGGCTGCACACCCATGGGAGGAATGGTGTCGGCCATGTTGCCGGTGTGGTTGGCCTGCGCAACGTGGAACATATCCACGCCGTCCTCTACCAGCCACTGGGCAAACTGCACGGCGTCGGCTTCGTCAATGCCGCCCTTGCCGCGCTGCGGGGTGACGATGGACAGCTTGTAGTCGATGACCATATCCGGCACAGCCTTGCGGATGGCGCGGGTCAGCATGCGGGCAAAGCGGACGCGGTTCTCCAGACTGCCGCCGAACTTATCGGTGCGGTGGTTCATGCGGGTGGAGCACAGGCAGCCGTTCAGGCGGTCGCCGTGGATCTGGATGACGTCCACACCGGCCTTCTGTGCACGCACTGCGCAGGCGCACATCTTATCGATGATGGCCATCAGCATCTCCTCGCTGACCTCATCGGTGAAGAACATCATGTCGTGATGCAGGCGCTGACGCATCTCATCAAACTTTTTTCTGCATAAACAGACTGTTGATGGCGTCTACGTCGTACTCCGGGTGGAAGAGCTGGACGCCAGCTTGGTGCCGTAGGCGTGTACGCTGTCGGCCAGTGCCTTGAAGGCAGGGATCTGGCTGTCGTCAAACAGCTTGGGGGTGGGAGAAAAGCTGTTGATGGGTGCCACATCGCCCAGAACGATGTAACCCACACCGCCCTTTGCCAGACGGGTGTAGAAGCCCATGTCCTGCTCGCTGATCATGCCGTTTTTCTCGTAGCCGGTGGTCAGCGGGGGGAACATGATGCGGTTTTAAAGGTCTGTCCGCCCACCTCGATGGGCTGCAGAATCACGTTTTTGCATACGAAAGCCTCCTTGCAGATACGCTTTGCTTTACAGATTTGCTTTGATGAATGCTGCGGTCTTTTCCTCCACGGCGGCACGGGCTGCCAGCGTGGCAAAGTTGTGGCCGCCACCTGCAATGGTGTCCACATCGGGTGCGGTGTACACCTGTGCGTAACGGTTGCAGGTGCCCTCGTCCACCAGACGGTCATCGTCGGCGCGCAGCAGCAGCACCGGGCCGTTGTAGCCCTTGGCCTCGGTAAAGGGGTCGGGGTGCTTTGCCATCTCGTAGTTAAAGGCCATCTTGTAGCACAGACCCTCCATGTCGGCGTAGTCCTTGCCGGTCTGCATAATGCCGTCGGCGCGCTGGGCGCAGCCGAACCACATCCCGCGCCCGGGCACAGCAAAATCAGGCCGTGGGGCTGGATGACCGGTGCGCAGGAGGCGGCAATGTAGCCGCCCATGCTCTGGCCGGAGAGGAACAGCTTTTCGCTGTCCACATAGGGCTGTTCAGCGGCCCATGCAAAGATATCCTGTGCATCGGTGTGCAAGCCGTCAAAGCTCATATCCTCGAACTCGCCGTCGCTCTCGCCGTTGCCGTAGAAATCGAACCGGGCGCTGCCGATGCCCTGCGCTGCCAGAGCGCGGGACAGATGGGTGTACATGGACTTGTAGCCGCTGCAGCTGCCGGCAAAGCCGTGCAGATGCACCACAAAGGGTACCTTGCCCTCGGTGTCGGGCAGGGTCACGATGCCGCGCAAGGTGTGGCCATTGCGGTTTTTAAACTGAACCTGTAAGATCTTCATGGTTTACTTGCTCTCCTTTGCGGCGCGGCGAGCCTTCAGCTCGGTCAGCATCTCAGCAGTCTTCTGCTTGGTCAGGGGGTAGACGAAGAACAGGATGGCAACTGCAATGCCGTAGCCCAGGAAGTAGATGCCGGTGTAGCTCTTCCAGATGGCGTTCACAACGCCTGCGGTCTGCACAGCGCCTGCGGTAACGTTGTAGCCGATGGCACCCAGCACAAAGCTGGACAGGCTGCCGGAAATGGCGCTTGCAAGCTTGCGGAAGAAGGAGTAGGTGGAGTAAACGATGCCCTCGTTGCGCTCGCCGGTCTGCAGCTCGTGGTAGTCGATGGCGTCGTTGACCATAGCCCAGATCAGCACCTGCATGCCGGAAGCGCCCAGATAGCAGATACCGTTGATGACGATGAAGGCCACAGGGTTGTGGACGGGGAAGAAGAACAGGATGCCGAACACGATGGCGGCAAAGCCAGCGCCCATGCAGCACCACTCCTTCTTGCCGAACTTGTTGGCCAGAGGCTGGGTGATGGCAAAGGACAGCACAGCGTACAGCACGCTCAGCATACCGGAGACAGCCTGAATTTTAACGTTGCCGAAGAAGTCCTTATACAGGTAGGTGTTCAGACCGTTGACCACGGAAGCACCGATCATGCCGGTCAGGCTGAAGAACATAACGCCCAGCAGAGCCTTATTGTGAGAGATCTCCTTGAGCACATGCAGGTAGTTCAGCTTTTTGCCCTGCGGACGCTCGGGCACTTCCACGCGCTCCTTGCACCATACGCAGGTGATCTGCAGGCACAGCAGACCCAGCATAGCGCAGATGCAGGCCAGCATCAGGAAGCGGCCAGCCACGGGCTGGTTGTCCACATACAGGAACAGGGGGCCGATCATGACCATGACGGTCATGAAGATGGTGCCGCCAAGGCTGCGGTAGCGGGACAGTGCGGTGCGCTGGCTGACATCATCGGTCATCACGCTGGACAGAGTACCGAAGGGCACGTTGACGCAGGTGTACAGCGCCTCGTACAGAACGTAGGTGACGAACATGTAGGCCAGACGCAGGCCGTAGTTGATATTGCCTACATTGACAAAGCCAAGTATGCACAGCACTGCCATGGGGAAGGAGAAGGCGCGAATCCACGGGATGAACTTGCCGCCCTTGGTGGCCTTGCGGGAGTCCACCAAGGCACCGATGATGGGGTCATTCACGGCGTCCCAGATCTTGGTGATCAGCAGCAGGATACCCACGTGGAAGGGGTTGACCTGCAGGATCAGGGTGTAGAAGATCGACAGATACATGGCGCGGTACTGCTCGGTGAAGCAGCAGCCAGATCGCCCAGCGTATAGCCGATCTTGTCCTTCATGGAGAAGGGTCGGATGGTCTTTTTCTGGTCCATTGTGTTTTATCCTCCTTAAAAACAGTGAAACCACGAGACTTTTCGCACAAGTCTCTTTTCTACGTTTACATTATACGTTGATTTTTCATCAATACATATCCAAAAAATGATTGAAAACTATCGCAAAATTGATGTATTATGCAATTATAACAGTTGTATTTTTCTGTTGTGTACAACAATTTGTTATATATGACAGTTTTATGGAGGACTTTTTGGTGAATTATACAGCCAAGTGTTATCTTTTTGAGCAGAGCGCCGTCCGGGAATTTTATTCCGGCGCGTATTATGATTTGTTTCTGGTCATGCGGGGCAGCGGTGTGTTCCGGTGCAGCGAGGTGGTGCTGCCCGCACAGCAGCAGAATCTCATCATCTTCAAGCCCGATCAGGGCGGCAGACTGGAATACGCAGGTGCTTACGGCCCGCTGGAACTTATTCGGGTGCAACTGTCCCCCCAGACGCTGGCGCAGCTTTCGGACGCAGATACCGACCTTGAAAAAAGCTTCAACGTGGTGCCCTCCCGGCAGGTGGCTGTGCGCCCGGACAGCCAGATCTATATGCTGCTGAAAAACCTTGCCCGGAAGCTGCTGATGCTCCCGCAGGAGCGCACCCAGTTCGGTGCAGCGGTGTTCGAGCACGGTATTTTGCAAATGTTTGTGGTGCTGGCGCTGCGTGCCTGCATCCATGCGGAGTTCCACACCGCATCGGTCAGCCGCCACTACCTGATGCTGGACGAGGTGTTTTTGTTTATTCAGGCGCACCTTACCGAGGAACTGACGCTGGAGCGGCTGGAAAAGGAGTTTTTCGTCTCCCGGGAACATATTGCCCGGGAATTCAAACGCCAGACCGGGCAGACGGTGCACCGCTATATCGTAAAGGCGCGGTTAGACCGCTGCTGCACCCTCATCGAGCAGGGGCTGCCCATCACCGAGGTGTACAAGACCAGCGGCTTTGGCGGTTACAACCACTTTTTCCGCGCCTTTAAAAAGGAGTACGGCATGACCCCCAAGGAGTACTTCCACACCACCCGGCAGGACGCCCGGGGATGAATCTGGCAAAAGCAGCGCCGTCTGCGCCTGTGAAAAAAGCCGCCCGGGAAGATCCGCAGATCCTCCCGGGCGGCTTGCTTATCCTATTTTTTTTCTTTTACTTGCAGTGGGTGAGGCAGTTCAGGCCATCACAACCAGCACGAGAAAGCCGATGACCAGCAGGATACCGGTCATGCCGATGGGCATACGGTGAAAGAAGTCCGGCCCCGGTATAGCTGCTTTTATAAGATCCGGCATCCGGGTGACTGCGATGGGCAGTCCGGCTATGGCGTGTCTAAGCTGGATTCCATTGTAGAAGAAGTTGTCCGGCAGATCTTCGCACAGTTCCGCGAGGTTTCCCGGAAAAAGCTGCTGGAATCGGTCAAGACCAACGATGCCGCCCGCATCCAGAAGAAGGTCAAGAAAATCCAGAAAGACTTGAAAAGCAAAAAGAACTGGACGACCTGAAAGCCGAAACCATCCTCGTCATCCGGGGCGTAAGTGCCTTGGACAAAGAACTGCTTGGCACACTGGTGGCCGAAGCAAAAGACGCACTGGAAACCCTGGAAAAGCAGCTTGTTCAGGCACAGGAAGAATACGATGAAGCTACCAAGACGGCAAAGCGCAGTAACTACATCTGCAACGAGCTGTTCACATGGGCGGATGTGTACGATACAGCCAACCACGATGAACGGCGCGCCATTTTGCAGCAGTTCATTAAGGAGATTCGCGTCCGAAAAGACTATGAGATTTCGATTACGCTGAACGCCAGCTTCAACCAAGTGGAGCAGCTCAAGGCTGTATCAACCTACGATGGCGCGGAAATTTTTGAAGAAATTTCGAGAAGGGGGCATAAAAGCGATGCGATTGCCCGCAGAACTCTGCAAAATGCAAAGAAAGAAGCGTGAAACCGATGGATTTCAAAAAGTACATTGATGACCCCGCCCGGTTCGCATCCGACTTCAGGGTTCGGAGCCCGGCACAGTCTGCCAAAGTTTTTTTTAGGCATAAAAACGCCGCATCGTACAAAACGATGCGGCAAATTGGTGGACTCGAAGGGGATCGAACCCTCGACCTCTCGGATGCGAACCGAACGCTCTCCCAGCTGAGCTACGAGCCCATATTGTTGACTTAATTACTATACCGCAGCAGGGAAAAATTGTCAAGCTGGTTTTGAAAAAAGTACGCAGATGTTGTTCAGCCTGAAAAAGCGGCAGGAGAACGCCGGGAAAACGTGATCCCGGAAGTAGGCAAAGGCCTTTATCATGCTTACCCGGTCAAGAATATTGTGCCGGATGCAAAGCAGAGGTATGAAAACATGCTGCGGCATTTGCGGGCATAAAACAATTTAGGGCAATACCGCACAATTCCCGCCTTACGGCTTAAGCACCGCTCCGGCGGCTGCGGCACGGCATCTGCGTTGCCAAAATGCTCGATAATGTCGGGTTGCGGTACCCGCATCGTGCTTCGGTTCGCTGTTTCCGCCACTGGCGGCGCTCACCTTTGCAGCATCCAGTATTATCTGCGCTTTTGGCTTGGCATCTGCCGCACCTCGCTCGCCGTATCGGCACTTAGAATTATGCGGTATTGCCTTAGATTACGGAATAGCTGTTTGAGCTAACTAATCAGTGCACAAAACTTCGCAAATTTTCTACGATGTCTCTTGCGATACATATGATTACTTCCTATTAGGAACACTGTAAATACAAGGCTTTTCGGAGCTTGCAAACCAGAAAAAATAATATTTGATCTATCACATTACGCAAAAAGCCGTCCGGCATGAGAAACGGGCGGCTTTTTCGCGTGGATAGACGGAAAGGAGGCACAAAAATAACTACAAAATTTTAGCGCTCTAATTTGTGCAACTTTAACGAAAAGGAGGATCGTAAATGGCCGATGAAAAAATTGAATACTGGCCCTGCGGAGAATATTTCCCCGGAGGCCGCCGAGCCTATCGCCACACCCGAACAGGCCGCAGCATCTGAACCCCAGCAGGAACAGACCGGGCCTGCCATACCTGAGCCCGGCGATGTGGTTGTGTCCTTTGACAAAATCAATGAGCTTATGGCAGAAAAGAGACAGAACGCCCGCGCCGAAGTCGAAAAGGCGGAAACCCCCGAAGCGCAGGAGGCGGCAGCCCCCCGGAGAAACACCGCAGCCCGCCAATACGGAGGAACCGAAAAAGCCGCGCCGTGGCCGTCCGCCGAAAGCAGAAAAGGCTGCGACTGAAAATCAAAAATCGGAGAAATCGGCTGGGACCCGCAAGGGCCGCCCACCCAAGGCGGATAAGACGGCCCCTGACAAGCCCAAGCCGTCCAAACGAGACAAAGTGTCCCGAAGCGATGGAAAGGCCCCGGATGCCAAGGAGCCCATTAAGTCCGCACAGGATACGGCACTGAAGGAAACTGCTGCTGTGGAACAGACGGCTCCCGAGCCGACTACACCGCCCCGCCCGGTTGAGGAAGGCAAGCTGGTTTATCTGAAACTTTCCGAGGTTCATCCGTTTCACACATTCCGTCCGCACCCCTTTAAGGTACGGGACGATGCGAAGATGCAGGAAATCGTTGCTTCTATCCGCGTAAACGGTGTAATGGTTCCCGGTCTTGCCCGCCCGGAGAAAGACGGAAACGGCTATGAAATTGTAGCGGGCCATCGCCGTACCCACGGCAGTGAACTGGCGGGGCTGGAGGAAATGCCCTTTATTGTCCGTGAAATGACCGACCACGAAGCGGTACAGGCCATGAAGGACAGCAACAAGCAGCGTGACGGGATGCTCCCCAGTGAATTGGCCGCGCTGCTGGAACTCGAAGTTGAGGACATCAAGCATCAGGGCGGGCGGCTGAAAGGTGTTGCGGAAGGTGATGTCGGAAAACGCTCGGTTGAGATTGTAGGCGAAGCGCATGAGATGAACTATAAAAAGGTAATGCGCTACTTGCGGCTCAACTCCCTTGTGCCGGAGCTTCTGGATAAGGTAGACGATAAAAAGATGGGCTTCATGCCTGCCGTGGAGCTGTCCTATATCAAACCGAAAAATCAGAGGCTTATCGCTGTTTCTATTGACGGGGAGCAGGCTTCGCCCTCGCTGGCCCAGGCCAAACGACTCCGGGAGCTGGATAAGGAAGGCAAGCTCAACGGCGATGTCATTGACGGTATCTTATCAGAACAGAAAAAGGAGGATCGAGGCGTGATTATTTCTACTGCGGAACTGGAAAAGTATTTTGGCAAGGAGGTCACTCCCGCCAAAATGAAAGAACAGATTATGTCCCTGCTGGATGACTGGAAAGAAAAACAGCCGTCGGAGCTGGCAAAAGCCCCGAAAAAGCAGGAACTTGACAAGTAACAACTTCGAGACACTTTGTCCCGAGGGCCCCGCCCTCGCGCAGAAGCTCTGGTGGTATATATCCCCCCGTCGCCGCCTGTTTTTTAGTACAGCCGGGAGTGGGCCTCAAGGGTGCAGCGCACCGCCGTTTTTCGGCGGCTCGCCCTTGACGGTCTGCCCCGGCTGTGCTATTTCCCCCGGCAAGCGGCGGGGGTATATCCTTCAGAGCCGCCCCCTTTCCAAGACTGGGAAAGGGCGTGGGGTTTGGGTTGAACTTCTTATTAAAATATCGGAGGTATGAACGATGAAACGACCCCTTGCTTATATCACCGCTGCATGGCTCGGCGGTGATAGCGAAAACGCAGAACTGGCGGCGCAGTATTGCCGCACCGTGTATGAGGCAGGCTTTTCTCCTATTTGTCCGCCTTTGTACTTGCCCCTGTTTCTCAACGATGCTGTTCCCGAGGAGCATAAAAGCGGCATCGACATGAGCCGTGACCTGCTCCGCCGTTCTCATGTGCTGGTTGTCTGCGGGCACAGTATGACCGAATCCATGAAAAATGATATTGCCGTGGCCCAGCGGCTGGGAATTACGGCAACAACCCTTGAGGGTATCCTGACCGTCAAGGGACAGGGGCGCAGAAATGAATGAGCATCTTCTGCACCGGCTGGTGGTACCGCCTTAGTGTCCCCGGCATTCTCCCTGCAAAATCGGAGGAAAAGGAGCGTGATAAGTCATGCAGGAAGAAGTTGAACAGAGAATCGTATCCCTGATGATCTCCTGTGGGAAGCTGGGTGAACAGGAATTTCGTAAGGCCGTTGCCAAGCTGCTGGAGCAGCTAAAAAGCGGCCATCAGAAGCATCAGTACAGCAAGGCCAATCCCCACGGAAAAATGACCGTCAAGCAGCTTGCCGCCAAGGATAAGGGATTGCAGAGCATTGAAGTCACCGATCAGAATATCGGCTCATTCAACCGGATCGCCCGGAAGTATGGCATTGACTTCGCTCCATTCAAGGTCAAGGGCGAAAAGCGGTACATGGTGTTCTTCAAAGCGCCGGACACCGACGCATGACCGCCGCGTTCAAGGAATATACCACCAAGCAGGTCAGAAAGGCGGAACGCCCCTCGGTACTGGAAAAGCTGCAACACTTCAAGTCGCTCATTCAGGCGGCTGTGGTGGACAGGACAAAGAGGAAGGAGCTGGAACGATGAAGCAAGTCAACGTCAAAAAAGCTCATCCTTCCCAACATCCCGTATGTGTTCATCGCACTGCTGGCCACCAAGGTCAGCGAGGCGGTGCGGCTGGCTCCAGGCTCAGACGCTTCCACGAAGCTGCTGAACATTATGACCGGCCTGAACACGGCGTTTCACTCCCTTGTCCCCAGCTTTCATCCCATTGACCTGTGCGTGGGCGTTGCCGCCGTCATCGCCATTCGGCTGGCGGTCTATATCAAGGGCAAAAACGCCAAGAAATTTCGCAAAAATCTGGAGTACGGCAGCGCCCGTTGGGAACCGCCGAGGACATCAAGCCCTACATCGATC
>ENA-OQAR01000608-OQAR01000608.1-human-gut-metagenome-genome-assembly--contig:-NODE-608-length-10712-cov-1.427303_pt1 | contig 10712 bp, 19 predicted proteins | sample MGYA00242738_ERZ504533 | MGnify/ENA primary metagenome ERZ504533 (study PRJEB26092, sample SAMD00036276) | human gut metagenome | host: Homo sapiens | study: EMG produced TPA metagenomics assembly of... | reverse complement strand
CACCCCATCTTTGACGGGTTCTGCTCAGTCACATACACACCCGCCTGCGGATGTTCCTCACTGCTCGGAGTCTGTGCAGTGAAGCCTGCATCGCTAATAGTCTTCTCAGTACTCGTCAAAACGAAATACATTTGAGAAGCAACGACCTTCCGACATACTTCCCATCAGTTGCGCTACCTTGCTCAGCTTCGTCAAATCCAAAATTAGAGAACATGTTACTAACTGTTTGCTCGGCGACTTGGGCAAAATAGGTGTCCTGCATGTAAACCGGATAATCGATATACACCTTGTTTAACAGGAATTCAGCAGTGTTGCCTCCGGCGAGCACACGGCCATCAGAAAGCGTGATGTTGCCGTTGATTTTCACCAATTCCTGCAGAAACACCGGATCAACCATGAGCACACCATCCAATGGAGTGTCACGTCCCCATGATGTGCGCTGCCAGATAGACTGCATACCTTCTGCAACACGAGAGGTATCAGGATATACAGCCAAATCACGGATATCGAACGACATTTTCAGAGGCCCCCACTGCTCGAAAATACGCTGTTCATCTTCCGTTGGATCACCAGCACCATACGGGATGCACTCTTTGTTCGAGCGGAAATCCCCAATACTAATCTTGCCGTTGTCCGTAGTCACCACACCCACGGAACCAATCAGGCCACCGATGAGCGCTCCTCCGAAGTGGTCATGGCCATCAACGCGTATGTACGCGCTTGGCCAGAGCCGAGAAAATTCGGCGGAATCTGGAATGTGCCAGATAGCTGATCAACCCTATCGGCCAATTTCGTTAATTGAGTCTTGCCGGTGTTGTAGGCATCGTTGACTATGCCGATATGGGCCTTCGGCAGATTCTGATATTTCTGGACCTGCTGTTGCAGCGATTCATTGGCTGAGACAATGGTCTTCTGCGCCTCCAGAATCGGCTGAATATTCAGCTGCCCATCCCCTGTGCTCAGTTGCGCATTCTTCAAAGTAGTCAGCACATTCATAAACTGCGGCGCCGAGTCGCCAATCAATGAATCCACTACCGAAGTCATGCCCTGCACGGCGGTAATGTCATCGCCATACACTGGCAGTTTCAGGCAATGTTCCACAGCGTGCCATGCACAATATCGTTCGCCGCGGCGGTTTCGGTCTTCGCTTGATCGATCTGCTAACTCACCTTATCAACGTTGTCGAGATTGCTGAGATCGGATATGCCACCCAACAAATTGCAAAGCCTGCTCCTCATGAGCCTTAACCTGCTTGGCTTCGGAATACGGTTTCAATCCGCAGAATCCACACACGCCTAACAGCACCACGAGCAATGCCAGAATCGACACCACCCATGGCCAGACACGGTGCCTTCTGCTCGGAATACTTACTGCGTGCCCTGCCCTATGCCTGCTCATACCAATTCCCAAAATGTCTGAGCCAACTTGCATATCTATGCAATGACCAACCGCCTATTATGCCCCGGTCTCCTTGCGAAAAGTGGGTTCGCTCCCCCGCTTCTGCACATATTCCGAACCGACTGGGCACCCCCAGGTATAACGTATTGGGGTGCTTTTGAGAGGCTGCCCGGCCAAGCACATGAAGAGACGGTCGCCGAAACCATCGATTGTTGCGCGACATATGACGCCGCATGAAGAACCGACATGCCAACCGACACCGCCCAAAGCCATCAGGCCGAGCAACGGAAGTGGAGTGTGTGCGTGGCTGGAGAGAGCGGAATCAAGAACCGTCGTGGCGAACTGCAACGAGTGCTGAGCCAAGAGGAATCGTACGTTGACGGCAAGCTGAGTCATGCCGCGTTTATTTCGATCGCAATCCTGACCTTCATCACCTTCGTGGGCAACTTCACGCAGTTGCAGCTGAGTTCCGCGCTGCCGATTATCGTTTCCGAATTCCACATCTCCGTAACCACCGGGCAGTGGCTCACCTCCGTGTTCCAGCTGGTCATGGGCGTGATGGTGCCGCTAACCGCGTTTTCTGACCCGGCGCTTCTCCACCCGACAGATCGTCATCTGCTCGATGGCGGTGTTCACAATCGGCTCCGTGCTGGCATGGTTGGGGCCAAACTTCGTATGGGTGCTGGTCGGGCGCGTGCTCGAAGCTGCCGGCACAGGCGTGATGTGGCCGGTGCTGCAAATCACCGTGTTCTCCATTTACCCGCTGTCTCGCCGCGGGTTTGCCATGGGCACGGTGGGCATGGCCATGAGCGTGGCGCCAGCCATCGGCCCCACCTTGGGCGGGCTGGCAGACCGATGCCAACGGCTGGCGCTCGATCTTCCTGACCATGACCATCATTGGCGTAATCTCGCTGCTGGCGGCCATGTTCGGACTGCATAATTTCGGTTCACACGACCCTTCGGCCGCGCGGACTTCTTCTCGGTGTGCCTGTCGGTGATCGGCTTTGGCGGGCTTATGTTCGGCTTCACCAATTCAGAGACCTATGGATTCGCGGCACCGGTCACGTGGGGGCCCATGGTTGTGGGACTGGTCGGCATTGTCTGGTTCGCGCTGCGTAACCTGCGCGCCGGCAAGCGGTATCGCGAGGCCGTAGCCAAGGACGAGTCGGCACTCCCCCAGCCGCCGCTGCTGGACTTGGAAGTGCTGAAGAACCGTTCGTTCACCGTCGGCACCATTACCGCGTCGCTGGCATTTTTTCGCCTTCAGTTCGATTTTGGTCATCATGCCGCTCTACATCCAGACTGACCGCGGCTATTCGGCCACGATGAGCGGTCTGATCATGCTGCCGGGCGCTATCGGCCAGTGCGTCTCCCAGTTCTTCGGCGGCCGCGCGATGGATCGGTTCGGCGCGCGCCCGGTGGCTTTGTTCGGTTCGATTGTGTTGACCCTTGGCACCTTGGGCATGTCGCTGGTGGCGATGGATACGTGGATCTGGTGGGTATCGATCTGCCAGTTTCATCCGTCAGATCGGCATGGGTTTCCTGCTGATGCCGATTACCACGTGGTCCCTGAATTGCCTGAACGGGCCGAGCGAAGTGTCCGCCGGATCATCGGTGACGAATACCGCGCGTCAGATTGCGGGCGCTGTGGGCGCACCCGTGTTGGTGATTCTGATGGAAACGTTTGCCGCTTTGCATAAGCAGGGCGGCGCCTCCGCCGTCGCCGCTTCGATTTTCGGCATTCAATGGGCGCTGCGAATCTCCGCAATGATCTGTCTGGCAATGGTGTTGATGGTGTTCTTCGGCGTCAAGGGCGACGGTGCCGGTCGTACGCGAGACATTATTTCCTTGCGTGCGCTGCGCGAACGGCGTGCGCGGCGTATGGCTGCGAACTGACGGCAGATTCAACCATCTCAACATAATAAGAAACCCCGGTTCAACACCGGGGCTCTTATTATGTTGTGCTATCGCAGGATTTCAGCTGGAGTCTATTACGCCCTGCCCATCAGCGTCAGGACAATCAGCAGCACGTTGAGCGCCACAATCAGTGCCACCACAATCATAAAAATCACGTGCTTGACGGTTCCATCAGCCCACTTGCCCATGAGTTCCTTGTTATGCGTGTATCGCATCAGCGGAATCACGGCGAACGGGATGCCGATGGAAAGCACCACCTGGCCGATGACCAGCGCCTGAGTCGGGTCCTTGGCGAACCACAGCACAATCAGTGCCGGCACCAGCGTGACCACGCGGCAGGCCCACATCGGGGCGTTAACGTGCAGCAGACCGTGCATGATTTCCGAGCCGGCGTACGTGCCGACCGACGTGGAGCTCAGAGACGAAGCCAGCAGGCCGATGGAGAAGATCGTGCCGATCACCGGGCCAAGCACCTGCGCGATCGCCCGTTGTGCGCCGTCGATGGAATCCGTGCCAGACATGCCGTGCAGCGAGTTGGCGGCGAGCACCAGCATCGCCAGATTCACGGTGCCGGCCAGCAACAGCGCCCAGGCCACATCGATTTTCGAGCCTTTCAGCTGCGTTTTGATCGACGGCTTTTCGCCGCCTGCGTAATGGTCGTTCACCAGCGTGGAGTGCAGGTAGATGCGTGCGGCATCACGGTGCGCCCAGAATCGAGGCGGCCATCAACACCGAGTCGCGCCTTGGAAGCGTGGAATCATGCCTTTGACCACTTCGCCGGGGTTCGGCGGGGCTACGAACAGGCCTGCGATGAAGCCGAATGTGATAATCAGCAACATCACGATGATGATGCGCTCGAACGTGGTCTGCGTCCTGCCGCCCTGGAACCACAGCATCACCGTGGAGATTGCGCCGATCACCAAACCGCCGATGAACAGTGGCAATCCGAACAGCAGGTTCAGGGCGATGGCGCCGCCGATCACCTCGGCCAGATCGGTGGCGATGGCGATGACCTCGGCCTGCATAAAGAACATGAACCGGCCGCATCGCTCATACGCTCGCCCAGCAGTTCCGGCAGGGATTTGTTGGTCACGATGCCGAGTTTTGCGGACTGATACTGGATGAGCACGCTCATGGCGTTGGCGAGCACCAGCACCCACACCAACAGGTAGCCGTATCGCGCGCGGAGGTGATGTTGGCCGCCACGTTGCCAGGATCGACGTAAGCCACGGCCGCCACGAACGCGGGGCCGAGGATGCTGGCCAGCGCATGGTCATGCGGCTTTTTCTTGTCGTTCGCCCCTGCTCCGGTCCCGGTTCCGACTCCAGCAAGCTGGCGTTCCTTCTCGATTTCCGGTGTTTCCTGTTCGATGTCTGTCACAGCGTTCGTCATAGTGGTTGCCGCAATGGCATCTGCTGCGGTGTGTGTTACTGCCATATCGTCTGTTCCTACTCCCTTCTCCCTTCATACCGGGCTCAGTTATAGCGCGGGCATGTTTCCCCACGTCAACAGACGGACAATCTGCGGACGATTGATGGATGACTGGCGGACTGGCAGCTGGCATTTCCCGCCATCTCGCTCATGAAATGTGACAAACCGCCGAAAACTCGCTCATGAAATGTGCCAGACGGTAGAAAACTCGCTCATGAAAGTGTAAAATCATTGATATAGCAGTAATTCGGAAAGGGGCTCCTCATGTATCTCAAACGCAAAGCCGATGCCTATCTCAATGCATGGAAATCCGACCCGAATCGCTCCCCGCTAATCATCAAGGGCCCTCGTCAAGTAGGCAAGACAGAGACTATCGATTACTTTGCCGCACACAACTACCGTTCGGTAGTGGAAATCAACTTCGTTGAGGAACCGAAATATCGTGCAATCACTGCGGACGGTTATGGCGCGGATACCATCGTCCGCAATATTTCCCTGATCGACCCAGCCAAAAAGTTCATTCCGGGCGATACGCTCATCTTTTTCGACGAAATCCAGGCCCATCCTGATATCGCCACTGCACTGAAGTTCTTTAAAATCGACGGCAAATATGATGTGATTTGCAGCGGTTCAATGTTGGGCATCAGCTATAAGCAAATCGAAAGCAATAGCGTGGGATATAAGACCGACTACGAAATGCGATCGTTGGACTTCGAGGAATTTCTGTGGGCTCGCGGATACGATGAGCCGTCATCGAAAGCATGTTCACCCACTGTGTGATGCTACGCCATTCTCTGAAGTGGAAATGAACGTCTTCTCCACGGCATTTATGGATTACTGCGTGCTTGGCGGCATGCCTGCGGTTGTCGCCTCCCATATACGCACTGGCACGTTCGAGGGAACACTGCAATTGCAGCGCCAGCTTATTTTGGACTACCAGGAGGATATCCGCAAATACGCGCAAGGACTCGATCAGGCACGAATTCTCAACGTGTTCAACCATATTCCCGTGCAACTCGCCAAGGAAAACAAGAAGTTCCAAATCAGCAAGGTTGCCAGCGGAGCGCGTTTCAAAGACTATCGAGGATGCGTGGAATGGCTTGAAACTCGGGAATGGTGAATATCTGCCGATGTATGTCCTATCCTGAACTGCCGTTGAAAGGCAATTATGACGAAAACAAGTTCAAGATATATTTCGGCGATACCGGTCTGTTCGTAGCGATGCTTGACGACGAGGCCAGTGATGATCTGCGGGCCAATCGTAATCTTGGTGTCTATAAGGGTGCTATGTACGAGAGCATCGTCTCTGAAGCGCTACGGAAATCCGGCTATGACCTGTACTACTACAAAAAAGAGGATTCCACACTGGAACAGGATTTCTTCGTCCGCACGCGCGAATGGCTGGTGCCGGTGGAGGTGAAATCGAAAAAAGGCACCGCCAAATCATGCGGACGCTAATCGCTTCGGATTCTTATCCGGAAATTCAGTTCGGCGTGAAACTATCCGCCGGCAATATCGGTAGCAGCGAACACGTGTTCACCGCACCATACTTCACCACATTTTTGCTCCGACGGCTCCTGCGCGCTTATGACGAGGGGCAGGCACCTATGCTCAACAATCCTGAGCGGTAGCCCCTATTCGTCTGCGGGCACGGCCTGGCCCGGGCAGGTGTGGAGGACGGCGAGCATGGCGTCCTTTTTCTTGGGAGGTGACGGTGAGCTGGTACTTGTCTTTGACGCCAATCTGGCGGGCCACGTAGTCGCAACGGTAGTCGGCGTTGGTGGGTAGCCAGTAGGCGGCGGAAGCCGAACCCTTCTCCTGATTGGCCGGGCGTCGACGGCCAGCAGGTTGTAGGGGTCATTGCCGAATTCATGGCGTTTGGCAGTGGACCAGTCGCGCGCACCGGATTGCCAAGCGTTTTCAAGGGCCACCACATGGTCGATCTGCACTTTGGCGCTGGTGGCGCGGCCACGTACAAAATGGATGGTCTGAGCGGTGTACGGATCGGCCAGTGTGCCGGACTCGACCACACAGGAACCGGCGTATTTGTAGGTGATGTCCGTGAGATCACGGGCGAGCACGTCGTCGCGTACGTCGCAGCCATTGCCGTCGACGTCGGTGGTGCGGAAACCGAAGGATCGCGGTCGTAGCCGGAGGAGCTTTGGTTGTCGTCTACGGCGAGCGCGTTCAAAGTGTCGGCGGCTGAACCGGTGGCAGTGTAGCCACCGGTGATTTTGGCCGCGTCGGAGCTGACCTGCGGCAGTAGCAGGCCGATGGTCACGCCGATTGCTACGGCGAGAACGATGAGAATCAGCACGCGCTCCAGCGGTCCAGAGGCGTTGAAACGACGGCGGAAGTGGGCGTTACGACGTGCCATCAATCACGCATAGGTGAAGGTGAGGGGGTCGTGGCCGGCGCGGGTGGGGCCGTCGAGGGCGTCGATGGCAGCGTGTTCGTCGGCGGTCAGGGCGAAGCCGAACAGGTTGAGATTCTCCTTCTGACGGTCAGCATGCACGGACTTGGGGATGATGATCGTGCCGTTTTCGATGTGCCAACGCAGAATCACCTGGGCCGGGCTGACCTCATGGGCGGCGGCGATCTTCTCGATGGTGCCGTCGCCGGCGTGAGGTCGGCGCCACGCGCCATCGGCGAGTAGGCCTCCACGCGATGCCGTGCTCCTTGCAGAACGCCACCACTTCGCGCTGCTGCCACGTGGGGTGCAGCTCAATCTGATTGACGGCCGGCCATGCGCCGGTCTCCTCGTGCAGACGCTTCAGATCGGCGGGCATGAAGTTGCATACGCCGAGCGTGCGGGCCATGCCTTCGTCGCGCAGCTTGACGAACGCCTTCCAGGTGTCGGTGCTGCGCCAGTCGAACGCGTGGGCCAATGGATCATGTACATGTCCACGTAATCGAGCTGGAGGAGTTCCAGCGAGTTGTCGAAAGCTTTGAGCGCGGAATCGTAGCCCTGCTGGGAGTCGCGCAGCTTGGTGGTGACCCACAGGGTCTCGCGCTTGGTGCCCTTGTTGTATCCGGAAGCGGCGAGCGCGCGGCCCACGCCGGCCTCGTTGTTGTAGCCGGCCGCACCATCGATATAGCGGTAGCCGGCTTCCAACGCGGATTCGACGACGGGGACCACGCCCTCGTCGTCGATACGTAGCACGCCGAGACCGACTTGCGGAATGGAATGGCCGTCTTTCAAGGCGATGTCCGGCACGTTGGCGGGATTGATGTGTCCGTTGGTCATGGCTTGTGATGCTCCTTCATGTACTGCAACTACACGCCACTGTACACGGTTATGCAGGCGATGTGCGGGTGCTGCAACCAAACGGCATGATTGCGCCCGGCCTTCCGTGTGGGAGAGCCAAGCGCAATCATGACAACATCACGCTCTACTCCTGCGACCGGCCCTCGCCCTATTGTTCCCGGGCGCGAATTTGCCCCGGTACAGGCGTCAATCGATTGCGTTTGCACCGGGGCAGAAATCGTTGTCCCGGTACGCAATTTCGGGCCATTTTCGAGAACCAGGACAAGACAATCCCCAAAGTCCACATACCCCGACAAACAGAATCGGCGGAATACAGCCAATCCCGAAATCAACATACTGTCCCGGTTCTCACGTAGAACGATTGACGTGCAAACCGGGGCAACGGGAATTGTCCCGGTACGCGAAAAAACACCCGTTTTCGCAAACCAGGACAGTGATTTCTGTCCTGGTACCCACATCAAACGATTGATGCACGAACCGGGACAGAATCGCATCGCTGCGCCGAGACAGACGCATCTGACAGCCGACAACCGATAAACGACAGCCGACAGATGGCATCTGGCAGCCGGTTGCCGCTGCCGGCAACCGCATCATAATGCCGCATCAGTCTCTATCAGGAGCGCTTACGACGCAAAGCAAGCGAGACCCCGCCGGCCACGCCGAGAACGACAACCGCAAGACCCACGGCAGTCACCGCGCTACCGGTATTGCTCAGCACACCAGTGATCTTGTCGCCATTCGCACCGTTGGTCTTATCGCCCTCGCCCGTATCGGGATTGATAGTAGCCCCGCCATTACCCGCACCGTCCGAGCCGTTGCCGGAACCACCTTCGGCCCGAGCGGTAACCGCAACCGTATAGGTTTCGGTGACATTCGGATTCGACTTGAGCGTTACGGTAACCTTCGCCGCATCAGCGGGAGCGGAGAAATCGTAATCGAGCGTGAACTGGTCGGCGGAAAGCGTCACGTTGCCCATGCCTGCGGAATAGTTGCCCACGACCTTGAGATCATGGTCGGCATCGATGGCATCGCCCACCTGATAGGTGGTTTTGCTTGGCGTGACGGTCAGGCTGGAGACCTCCTTTTGGGCGAGGCCGGCAATGGCATCGGCAACAAGCTTGATCACATCGTTCACGTCCTGCTCGGTGTAGGTGCTGCCGGCAAGCAGCACGTCAGCGGCGGCAAGCGCCTGATCGAGTTTGGCGAGCGACTCGTTGGTGTACTCATCGCGATTGATTTTCCCGGCTTCGGCCACGGCCTTGTCCAGGTTCTCCGTGGATGGCTTCACCGGAGTTTCGGTCTTTTTTGACGAGTGAGACCTTGTCCACATTGCCCCATGCGTCGGCAGGCAGGTTGCCCGTGATGGTGATGGTCGCCGTGCCATCAGCACCCACGGTGACAGGCACGGTGGCGGTATCGAACTTAACCCAACCGTTGAGTTCCAGCGCATCGGACGTGGTCTTGCCACCCGTTGTGGCGGAGAGGGCCACACCATCGGTAATAGCGGCGTTGTCCGCTGCCGCGCCTTGGCTCATGGCGGTCAGCACGTATTCGCCAGGCTCGAGTCCGGTGATGGTCTGCGTGGCGGAGAAACTGTAGGCATCGGATGCCCAAACTTCAGCGCGCGCTTGCCGTCGGCGGCGTTGCCACTGTCTTCGGTGATGGACGCACCGGTGCCGGCAATGGTCCAGTTCTTATCGTTCTCAGCGTTCTCGAAGCTGCCGTCCGTTACGTAATCCTTGGCGGGGAGTGGCGGTGACGGTGACGGCGACGGTCACGTCGTGGCCAGCGTTGGTGGTGCCGGTGATGGTGTATGTGCCTGCGCCACGAATCCAGTCAAGCGCAGCGGATTGCCAGGTCACGGTTTCGGTCTCGTCCACCCCATCCTGATAGTGTGCGGCCACCTCACTCGGCAATTGCGCTTTGATCGCGTCGATGGAATCCGAGTCAGTCGCGGTAATCTCCACTGGATCTATCTTGGTGAACACATGATCGGTGACGGCACCGGTGTGAATGTACTTGAACGTCGGCAGAGAGGCGAGCGCCTTGCCATCGAAATCGAACAAAGCTTGGTTATCGACACCTGAGCCGCCCCAGTACAGGCCGGCGTCATTGGGATCGTATTCGCCGGCCGCTTCAGTGGCCCAGCCGCCACCGTACTTGTTCCACGTATCCACCAGTTCGGCGTTATCCTTGCCGCCGGTGCCCACGGGCACATGCGGGCTCCCCAGTAGAACACACCCAGGCCGTCGTTTTTCGCCATCGCCATCATTGTCGCCGATATTGTTCACGGCCTCGGCGACCGCGCGAATCTCATCGGCCTGGCCTTGCGGGCTGATGTCGTATTTCTTGAGGTTATCGGCGGTTACTTTACTGGGCACTGTGTTGGAATCGTCGTCGCCATCATCCAAGGTGTATGCCCACGACGTTTCCGCCACCATCACATCTTTCTTATAAGTGGAGGCCACGTTCTTGAGCACGCTGGTGAGGTTTTCGGTGGTGCCATGCCAGAACGGGTAGTAGGAGCTGGCGAACACATCGTAATCCACATTGTGGTTGCTCAACTGTTTGGCGTAAGTGGCGTAGGTGCGGCTTTCTCCGGGTTGGTGAAATGAATGACGACCTTGGCTTCGGGGAGCACTTCGCGTATGGCTTTGGAACCTGCGGAGAATACTTTGGACATGCCGTCCCAGCCGGA
>ENA-OQAR01000607-OQAR01000607.1-human-gut-metagenome-genome-assembly--contig:-NODE-607-length-10744-cov-2.367806_pt1 | contig 10744 bp, 13 predicted proteins | sample MGYA00242738_ERZ504533 | MGnify/ENA primary metagenome ERZ504533 (study PRJEB26092, sample SAMD00036276) | human gut metagenome | host: Homo sapiens | study: EMG produced TPA metagenomics assembly of... | reverse complement strand
AACAAACAAGAATAAAAAAATAATAAAACAAACAGATATGAAAAAGTATGTAAAAATTGCACTATTAGTCATCGTTGCACTGATATTCATCGGAACATTTGTATTTCTCTATCAAAAATCACAACCCAAAGCCAGCGTGTATACTATATTAAACGCAGAAATCACCGATCTGAAAAAGACCACTGTAGCTACCGGAAAAATAGAACCGCGTGACGAGATTCTGATTAAGCCGCAGATTTCAGGTATCATTGACGAGGTATATAAGGAAGCCGGACAAAAAATAAAGAAAGGAGAAGTGATTGCCAAAGTAAAGGTGATCCCCGAACTGGGACAACTAAACTCGGCAGAAAGCCGTGTAAGACTGGCAGAAATCAATGCCAGACAAGGAGAAACGGACTTTGCCCGTATGAAAAAACTGTTCGAAAGCAAACTTATCAGCAGTGAAGAATATGAAAAGAGTGAAGTAGCCGTAAAACAGGCACGTGAAGAATTACAAACAGCCAAAGATAACCTGGAAATAGTCAAAGAAGGTATCACTAAAAACAAGGCTTCATTCAGTAGTACCCTTATCCGATCTACTATTGACGGATTGATTTTGGATGTGCCCGTAAAAGCCGGTAACTCCGTCATAATGAGCAACACATTCAATGACGGAACCACTATCGCCACCGTAGCCAACATGAATGATCTGATTTTCCGAGGCAATATTGATGAAACGGAAGTAGGACGCATACACGAAGCATGCCGGTAAAAATAACTTTAGGAGCCTTACAAAACATGGAATTTGATGCACAACTAGAATATATCTCTCCTAAAGGTGTAGAAGAAAATGGTGCCAACCAATTTGAGATCAAAGCAGCCATCACAGTCCCCGACAGTATTACCATCGTTCCGGATATAGCGCAAATGCGGAAATCGTTCTGGCACGTGCCAGCAAGGTACTGGCAGTACCCGAAAGTACTGTTGAGTTTTAAAAAACGACTCTACTTTTATATACGTATTGACAGATAGTGTACCTTCACAGAAATTCAGCCGTCGTGCCGTTATTACAGGTATGAGTGACGGTATCCAGATTGAAATAAAGAACGGTCTGAATGTCAATGAAAAAAGTACGCGGAGCAGAAAAGAAATAACAGAATATCATTATGAAGAAACAAATCATTATAGCCTTGGCCACCCTGACTGCATTACCGGCCGTTTCCCAAGAAAAATGGGATTTACGTAAATGCATTGATTATGCTATAGAACACAACCTGAGTATCAAGCAACAGGAAGCTGCAAGAGATCAGAATGCAGTGGATTTGAATACTGCTAAATACAGCCGGCTGCCTAATCTGAACGGTAATGTGGGCCAGTCATTTAACTTCGGCCGTGCCTTGCAGGCAGACAATACGTATGGCGACCGTAATACCAAAAACACCAACTTCTCACTCAGTACCAGTATTCCTTTATTTACAGGATTGCGGATACCGAACAACATCGCTCTCAGCAAACTGAACCTGAAAGCAGCTACAGAAGACTTGAACAAGGCCAAAGAAGATATCAGCATTTCTGTCACCTCTGCCTATCTACAAATTCTTTTTTAATGAAGAATTGGCAAAAGTAGCTCACAACCAAGTAGAGTTAAGCCGGGAACAGCTGGAATTGAAAGAAGCCTATTTCAAAAAATGGGAAAGCATCTGAAGCCGAAGTCTATGAAGCCCGCGCACGCGCGCACAAGACGAAATGTCAGCAGTACAGGCTGACAATAACTATCAGTTAGCTTTGTTAGAACTGAGCCAGCTGTTGGAACTTCCTACTCCTGACGGATTTGGAGTAGTATCTCCCCGTGTAGAGGATGATTTTACTCTGCTTTCACTTCCCGAAGATATCTATGCACAAGCTGTTCTGAACAAACCAAGTATTAAAGCAGCCCAATTTCGTCTGGAAGGTGCGGCCAAAAATATCCGTATTGCCCAAAGTTCCTGGTATCCGCAATTAAACTTCAGTGCAGGTATAGGAACAAACTACTATAATATCTCAGGAGTAGAAAATGCTTCATTCAGCAGCCAGTGGCATCAAAATTTTAATAAATACCTGCAATTCTCACTCAGCATTCCGTTGTTCAACCGTTTTGACACACGAAATAAAGTAAAGAACGCACGCATCCAGCGCACTGCTTTATCATGGAAGTTGGAAGAAAGCAAAAAGGCTCTTTTCAAAGAAATACAGCAAGCATACTATAATGCAGTAGCTGCCGAAAGCAAATACAAAAGCAGTAATACAGCTACGGATGCTTCTGAAGCTTCCTTCCGTCTGATGAGCGAAAAATATGCCAATGGTAAAGCCAACGCTACTGAATACAATGAGGCACGTACCAATTGGATGAAAGCCGTTTCGGATATGCTTCAAGCAAAATATGACTATCTGTTCCGTACCAAGATTCTGGATTTCTACAAAGGAGTTCCTCTTACTTTGGAATAAATTATTAAGATTCACCACAGATTTTCACAGTCTATTCATAATCAGATTCTGCGTTGACCTGTGGTGAATCATCATAAAAACGACCTTTACAATTCCGGACAATTCATTGTGTTTCGGACTCTTATTTACGTCGGTTTTCGTTGTTTTTCAAATCATACTATACCGTACGCATACGCACTGCTGTTCTTTCCTTAGAATTACTTTTATTGCTTCCTCCTGAACGGTCCGAATCTTTCTCTTTCTTACCATTTCCTCTTCTCACATCCCTGCCGGATGGAGTAATACGCCTATTTTCATGACGGTCTTTATCAACCTGTGAGTTCTGTCCACGTCGTGAAGGGCGCCCATCATGCTTGTTATTCTGATCCTTCTTCGGTCTGTCCGGCCTTGCCTGTGGAACAGACGGACGACGATGATCACCCGACGGCCTGTCAGGATGGATTTGAGGTCTGTTTGGACGAGTCTGAGGAGGAGTGGCCGGGCGATGATGCTCCTTTTGTGGAGGACGAAACAGCTATATTGAAATCACGACGACGGTGCATATCATACGTCATTCTGTCATGGCGGATACGATAATGGCCATCGTACACATCATGGCGGTAATGGTCACGATAATGGGTCTTATAATAACTGACATTATTGAAATGAGTACGATAATGCCCTCCGCAATAACTAGCATAATGATGCGGTTTGCCATAGTAGAAAAAATTCACATTATTATATACCAGATAAATACGGAAATGCCATTTGTTCTCATGCGCATAAATGGGACGGTAGAAATGCTCAGCCCTCATAAAACGACGATATTGCGCACTGGAAAGTATCCAACGAAGATCATCATTACGCACATCCAGAAAATCATAGTAACGTTCCAACGCATAATCATAGCCTCTTACCACATCATCCATCAGATAACGGACATTATTGATAAAATCATAATTCACCTCATATACATCATTGTATTGCCGCGGAGTGAGTTTCAGTTCATATGCCATACGGTCGGTAAGGAAACGAGTGTTCTGTCTCATTTTGCTGATACTCATGGCCCCCATTGCGGGAATAGTTATACCTAGCATACAAATCACTATCAGTAATGTAGTCCATCTTTTCATAGCTGTTCCGTTTTTTAGTTTGTTAGTTCTATGGCACAAAAAATAGGGGAAAATCGCTTTTCCCCCACAAATTGATTTTCCCCATAAGTTCATAGGGCTTTTCCTATATCCGGTAGGGAAAAGCTCCACTAAGTGAGGCGTATCCCCTCAGCTTCCAAAACAACCAGGCGTTTTTTTATATAAATCCCCCACCGCTTTCTTGAAAGTTTTCTTACTGACACCAAAAGCATCATAGATATCCTCAGCAGCACTTTTTATCATTCAATGGAGTGAAGCCTTCATGATCTTTAATATATTGTAATAACACTTCCGAAAAATCATCCACCTTCTTTGCGCCCAACTTTTGCAGAACCAAATCGATCTTACCATCCTCACGCACCTGCTTTACATAAGCCTTCAGCCTCATACCGGTTTCTAAAGGTTGGAAAATCTCATTATCGTAAAGCAAACCACTGAACTTATTTTCCACAATAGCCTTAAATCCCAAATCTGTTTTCTGCCATATCAGGATATCCACTTCCTGTCCCAGCCGATAGTCGGGATGTTCTTTAGAAAGATAATGCTCCACTTTAGCAGATGCCATAATGCGGTAACTATCTTCGTCTATATGTGCGTGTATTATATACTTTCTCCCTTTCTGCATTTTCATCTTTTGTTCACGGAAAGGTACAAAAAGGTCTTTCATCAATCCCCAATTCAAAAAACGCACCAAACTCATTAATCCATGCCACTTCCAAACAGGCAAACTCGTCCACCTGCACCAACGGCTGCAAAGTGGTAGCTATCAGCCTTTCCTCATTGTCAAGATAAAGAAAGACATTCAGCACGTCGCCAGGCTTACAGCCTTCGGGTACATAACGCGTAGGCAATAAAATCTCTCCGTCATCGCCTCCATCTAAATAAACACCAAAATCTACTTCTTTTTACAACCTCCAGCTGGTTGTATTTTCCCAGTTTTACGTTCATTAGCTAAATTTTTTCTCAAAGATAGGAAAAAAGCATTATCTTTACTCAGTATTAACCAAGAAAACCCCAATTAGTTATGGATAATTTTATCTTTCACAATCCTACACGCCTCATCTTTGGCAAAGGCATGATTGCCCAATTGTCCCAACAGATACCGGCCGACAAGAGAATCATGATCACTTTCGGAGGTGGCAGTGTAAAAACCAATGGAGTCTATGAACAAGTAATCCAAGCCCTTGAAGGACGTGATTACACGGAGTTTTGGGGAATAGAATCAAATCCCGATATATCTACCTTGAAAAAGGCGATAGAATCAGGCAAAGAAAAAAACATTGACTTCCTGCTGGCAGTAGGTGGCGGCTCAGTTATAGACGGCACCAAGTTGATTTCCGCTGGTATTCCCTACGACGGAGATGCCTGGGAACTGGTTAAAAAAGGCAGTGCACAAAATACTATTCCTTTAGGAACTGTGCTAACTATTCCCGCCACAGGTTCAGAAATGAATAACGGAGCTGTAATTTCATGCCGTGAAACTCATGAAAAATATCCATTTTTCTCCTCTCATCCTGTATTTTCTATCCTAGATCCGACAGTAACTTTCTCATTGCCCGACTATCAGATAGCTTGCGGACTGGCAGACACTTTTGTACACGTCATGGAACAATACATGACCAAAACAAACGAATCTTATCTAATGGACCGCTGGAGCGAAAGCATCCTTCGTACATTGGTACAAATCGCTCCGCAAATCAAAAGAAAACAAACAGGATTATCACTTATGAGTGAATTATGATGTCCGCCACTATGGCTTTGAACGGTTTTATTGCTATGGGGAGTATCCGAAGACTGGGCCACCCACATGATAGGGCATGAGCTGACCGCACTACATGGCATGACACACGGCCAGACCCTGGCAATCGTATTTCCCGGAACTCTACGGACACTCGCCGATAAAAAAACGTGACAAAAATACTACAATATGGCGAACGTATCTGGGGGGTTACTTCAGGAGTTCCCAGTGTACGAGTTATCGCTAACCATAGAAAAAACTGAAGAATTCTTTAGAAATTTAGGACTTAAGACTCGCTTGGATGAAGCAGGAATAGGCGATGATACCATTGAAGAAATAGTACGCCGGTTCAATGAGAGAGGCGCAGCATACGGAGAGGACGGTGATGTAACGGGAGAAGTGGCACGCCGGATTCTGCAAAACTGTAAATCGAAAAAAGAAACAACTGATACAGGAGGAACGAGTATGAAAACAGTTATTCTTACTTCTTTCAAAAGTGATGTCCGAGCACACATGTTACAGGATCTTCTAAAAAATGAAGGTATAGAATCCATGTTGCAGGGAGAGTATACAGCCCAAGTTTTGGCTTATATTCCGGGAATGGAAATAAAGGTTCTAGTCTTCGAAAAAGATTATGCCCGGCATTTGAGATCCTGAAAGCCAGTTTTCCCGAGAAGTATAAGCATAACTTTCTCCTATACCATTCAAACTTTCTCATCCATATCTTGTTATAGGGAGTATTCAAACCTAAACTAAAGATGTACATGAGAAAGTTTTTATTTTACCTTTACTGGCACTGCTAGCTTCGTGCGGTAAAAACGAGGATTGTGACATTGTCACCCCCCAACCAGAAGATCTGGTATCTCCGGCACTATATGCCACTCTGAGCCAAAGTAGCACAGATCCTTACAATGGTCCATTAGAAGTACTACCTTGTGAAACGAATGGAAGTTTTTATATAGGCAATTATACAGCCAAGGGAAAACAAGTTCCTTTTCCAGCATATTACTTAATCACGAATGGAATAGGAAAATCCCAAAAATATCCTTTAAGGCTTCCTGTAGGTACATACAATGTGATATATTGGGGATATCCCGATTACTTTGGTACAGCAGGTGATGCCTATCTGGCAGATCCCACGCTAATTATAGGCAAAAAAACTGAATACAACCAGTTTAGGACTAAGGAAAATACCGGGAGATACGGTATACTACCCGATACATAGCCTTGTATACGGAACACAAAATATAAATATAGGGAAAGATGACCTGCAAGCACATCTTAAACATGCTTCAGCAGCCTTAAGCGTCATAGTGTCTGAAACAAACGGTGATGCTTTCAGTGATGCCATTGATTCAATGTGGATATACATCAGTAATATCTATAGCAACCTGAATTATTTTTCAGCCCGGCCCGAAGGCACTTTCAAAACAATCAGCTTCGGGTTGAAACCCAGCACTAACCGTACAGAATTCAACAATAATTTTGTATCGGTGTTCCCCTCTCAGCCTAATCCTATGTTTCAAATCTTTGTACAGTTAAGTAACGGAACAATAAAGCATTACCAACAAAAACTAACTACACAACTTAATGCCGGGACAAGAACAACAGTCAACCTGAGTATGGACGGTGTACTACTGGAAGAGGGAGATACCGGAGAATTCCAGATAGACAAATGGAAAGAACAGCATGACAGTATTCACATATCATTAAACTGATCTTTGCTCTATTAAATTTTCAAAGAGATCCTGCCATCTACCATGTGAATAGTACGGTCTGTCAAACGAGCCAGATTTTCATCATGAGTAACAATAACAAAAGTTTGACCTAACTTATTCACGTAAATCAAAGAACAAACTGATGAGTTCCTCTTTTATTGCGAGATATCCAGACTGCCGACGGCTCATCCGCAAGGATTAACCGCCGGGTTGTTTATTAATGCACGCGCTACCGCCACCCGTTGCTTCTCCCCTCCCGATAATTCAGCCGGTTTGTGCGAAGCACGTTCGGACAAGCCCAAAAAAAGCTAGCGTTTCTTTGGCTTTCCGCATAGCTTCGGAAGAAGATGTACCTGCTATCAACGCAGGCATCATCACATTCTCTAAAGCTGTAAACTCAGGAAGTAACTGGTGGAACTGGAACACAAAGCCAATCTGCCGGTTACGAAAAGCCGACAACTCTTTTTCCTTCAAACAACTCACTTCTGTACCATTCAGTAAAATAGTACCCGTATCCGCCTTATCCAGCGTTCCCATAATCTGCAATAATGTAGTTTTCCCCGCACCGCTGGGACCCACAATACTTACCACTTCTCCTTTTTCTATCATCAAGTCAATACCTTTCAGTACCTGCAATGTCCCGAAACTCTTCGTTATTCCCTGTAATTCTATCATAATCAAATTCTTCTTATCACATACTCCGCCAGATAACAGCCAAAGACTGCCGGCATATAACTCACGGTTCCGGCAGTAGATTTCTTATTTTTCTCATCATCTACCAATATCACCGCATCCTGATCGGCCTGCTCTGTACTAAATACAACCGGAAGTTTTCGCTTCATTCCCATTTTCTGCAAACGCTTCCGCACGGCTTTGCTTAATCCGCAATGGTAAGTATCCCATAAATCGGCAAAACGAACCTGAGTAATATCCCATTTAGCACCGGCCCCCCATACTACTCACAATGGGGCAGACGGCGTTGAAGCACATTATATATAAGGTAACATTTAGGAGCTACCGTATCAATGGCATCCACCACAAAATCAATTTTGCACTATCCAGCAATTCCGGAATACGCTCATCTTTCAGATACTCCACCAATACAGTCAATTCCAAATCGGGATTAATATCACGGAAACGTTCCGCCAAAATTTCCGCTTTGGGACGTCCCACAGCAGAGTGAAGGGCCGGAAGCTGACGATTAATATTACTGGGCTGCACAATGTCTGCATCCACTATTGTCATACGGCCTACTCCTGCACGACAAATCATCTCGGCAGCATACGCCCCAACTCCACCTAAACCTACCACCAACACATGAGCGTGACGCAGGCGTTTCATCTTATCTTTTCCCAGCAACAACTCCGTACGTTGCTGCCACTCTATATTAATTTCGTTCATCACCTTTCTTAAACCATTTGTAGAACCATTTTCCTACATTATCATATACTCGTGTTTCCGATTGCCCGCGAGGGTCAGAAAACGAAACAATCTCTTGCGGATCGTCCCCTAACTGATCCGGATACACAATCAACAAACTGTTATTGGCAAAGTACTTGCTGATTTGTGACGGCAGACGTTCAAAAGAAGTCTGATAAGAGATGGAACCTTTACGCGAAGATACAACCACAAACAGATGGTCATAATTCACCTGTCCGGTCAATAAAAGCAGATCATCCCACTCTTCCAATAAAGAAAACTCCGTAAAAGTATTCGCCTCCTGTTTTTCTGTCAGGGCACGCAAATGCTTCAATGTATCTTCTGTAGCAAAGAAATGCACGCGGCATCCCAATTGTTTACCCATACGGCAGAGCTGTGTCATCCATTTCAAGAAACCTTTTTCATATTCCGCCTTATCGGGAACCGCCACCACAATCCGGCGCAACGTATTGACAGGCATCAATAATTTAGCGATCATAATCTGGCGGTTCGTACCCTTCAACAAGTTTTCCGTCATTGTACCAAAGAAAGAATCCATCAAATTCGTCTTACGATGCAAACCTATTACAATATCCGTTACCGCATATTCTTTCTGCGTATGAATAATACCTTGCGCAATATTCAAATCATAACGCAACACAGTCTTTACAGACGCATCGGCAGCAGCAGCAATCATCGCCGTACGCTCCAAGTTACGCTTGCCTATGAGTTCCTTGGTTTCTGAAGTATTATTATCATTGATCACACTCAGTGCCACCAATGACTCTTTTTGTTTAGGATGCCTCATCATCAAAGCCATGCCTACCAACCCTTCTATGGTTTCAGGATTAGCTACCGGAATCAAGATGCGTTCCTGTTCCTTACCTTCGCTGCCCTCCATCAGATTTTCCTGGGTCACCATTTTGCGTGCGGCACGCTCTGTCACAACAGAACTTATAATACAAGTGAACAAAATCATGACCACCGTACCATTCAAAACATCATCATTCAACAACCGCTCTCCATTTTCCATAATAATACCGTGACCTATCAACACAGCGGCCAAAGTCGCAGCAGCCTGTGCATTGCTTAATCCGAATATCAGGCTGCCCTCCACTTTTTTCATGCCATATATCTTCTGGGTTATCCATGCAGCCAGCCACTTACTGAATGTCGCCACTACGGTCATTACAACCGCCACTTTCAGCGCTTCACCTTCCGTAAAAAGGCAACGTACATCAATAATCATTCCCACCCCAATCAAGAAATAGGGAATAAACAGCGCATTACCCACAAACTCCAGCCGGTTCATCAAAGGAGAAACATGAGGAACAAAACGATTCAATACCAGCCCGGCAAGGAAAGCTCCCAAAATACCTTCCATCCCACCAGTTCCATCAAGCCTCCGCCCAGGAACACCATAGCCAGCACAAATATAAATTGCATCACCGCATCCTCATATGTACGGAAAAACCACCGGCTGATGCGAGGCATTAAAAATATGATAAAGTCCGAACAGCAAAACCACCTTAGGCAACCAACAGCACCCAAAACAGTCCGCCTACGTCCTCACCTTTATACATACCACCAATAACAGCCAGCACCATCAAAGCTAGCACCACAGTCACCGCCGTACCACCAATAGTGATACTGACCGTCCGTTGCCGCGACAAGCCATACCGGCTGATAATAGGATAAGCAATCAAGGTGTGACTGGCATACATACTGGCCAGCAGCACAGAAGTCAGGAATCCATAGTTCAGCATACTCATGCTACTCCATATGCCCAGCCCCATCGGGATGAGGAAAGTAAACATACCAAAGACCAATCCTTTTGTCCTGTTTTTCTTGAAATCGTCCATATCCATCTCAAGACCGGCCAAAAAACATAATGTAGTAAAGTCCTACCTTTCCAAACAATTCAAAACTGCTGTCACGCTCCAGAATGTTAAAGCCATACTTGCCTACCACTACCCCGGCAAGTATCATACCAATAATATGCGGAATGCGTAAAACGCCCCAAAATCATAGGGGCAAACAGAATGATAATGAGTACCAGGAAGAATATCCAGGTAGGATCTGTGACCGGAAAATGTATGTTAAGGTCGAATAGTTCCATCTTTTTTTAAGTTTTTATACCATAATATTGACAAAATTACGAAAAAACTTTCTTTTTTACTGATTTATATTCTAAAAATGTTCTAATTTTGCACGCAGAACGTACTTACATGCTGAGAGATAGTTCTAAAGTATTACTAAATTTTATCTTATAAAAC
>ENA-OQAR01000606-OQAR01000606.1-human-gut-metagenome-genome-assembly--contig:-NODE-606-length-10745-cov-1.978904_pt1 | contig 10745 bp, 17 predicted proteins | sample MGYA00242738_ERZ504533 | MGnify/ENA primary metagenome ERZ504533 (study PRJEB26092, sample SAMD00036276) | human gut metagenome | host: Homo sapiens | study: EMG produced TPA metagenomics assembly of... | reverse complement strand
ACTTTACCACACATACCCGTCACGGTACATCCTGCGAGCTTCTTCTTTTCCACTCCGGAGAAGAGGAGCCTTTCGCAGTTCTTCCTTTTCCCAATGCCTGTCGTATCGGTGATGTCTATTCCATGATCGTCATGGGACTGGACATCGAAGACCTGGAATACGGCTACCGCATCGACGGTCCTTATGAACCGGAAAAAGGCCATATCTTCGATAAGACAAAAGTTCTTCTTGATCCTTATGCCAAAGCCGTTGCCGGTCAGCGCGAATGGGGACAGCAGAAGATTGGAAGCTATCACGCCCGTGTGGTACGCGATTCTTTCGACTGGGAAGACATGCCTCAGTCCACCCGTAAGATCAGTGACCTGATCATCTACGAACTTCATGTCCGCGGATTTACACAGGACGCTTCTTCCGGTGTCACACACCCGGGAACTTTTGCCGGTCTCGTGAAAAGATTCCTTACCTCAAAGAACTGGGAATCAATGCGGTGGAGCTGATGCCTATCTTCGAGTTCGACGAGAACATGAATGCCCGTACCGTAAACGGCAAGCGTCTTCTGGAATACTGGGGATACAATTCCGTTAACTTCTTTTCCCCAAACACCAGCTATGCTTCCAAGGCAGAACATAACTGTGAGGGAACCGACTGAAAGAACTGATCCGTGAGCTCCACGAAAATGGAATCGAAGTAATTCTTGATGTCGTATTCAACCACACTGCCGAAGGAAATGAACTTGGAAAAACTTTCTGCTTTAAAGGATTTGACAATAAAGTTTATTATATGCTGACTCCGGAAGGAAATTACTACAATTTCAGCGGATGTGGAAACACTCTGAACTGTAATCATCCGATCGTGCGTCAGATGATCCTGGAGTGTTTACGTTACTGGACCATCAACTACCGCGTGGATGGTTTCCGTTTCGACCTTGCAAGTATCCTGGGACGTCATGAGGACGGTTCCCCTCTTAACAACCCGCCACTTCTGGAACTTCTTGCTTACGATCCGGTTCTCGAAATGTCAAGCTGATCGCAGAGGCCTGGGATGCCGGCGGACTGTATCAGGTTGGTTCTTTCCCTGCCAGCCGCAGATGGGCTGAGTGGAACGGCCGTTACCGTGACTGCCTCCGTTCTTTCCTGAAGGGAGATTTCTGGAACGCCTGGGACGCTGCATGGAGCATTTCCGGTTCCGGTGACCTGTATGGCGGTTTTATTCCGATCACAATGACAACTATGCAGGATACAATTCCTGCGTCAATTTCCTCACCTGTCACGACGATTCACCATGTACGATCTCTATTCCTACAACGAGAAACACAACGAGGCAAACGGCTGGAACAACACAGATGGTTCCAACGACAACCGCAGCTGGAACTGTGGAGAAGAGGGTGATCCACCAATCCGGAAGTCCTTTCCCTCCGCTTCCGCATGATCCGAAACGCCTGCGCGGTACTGATGTCCAGCCGAGGAACCCCGATGTTCCTTGCAGGTGACGAATTCGGAAACACCAAACACGGAAACAACAACACCTACTGCCAGGATAACGAAACTTCCTGGATCAACTGGAATCTTCTGGAGAAAAATCACGATCTTTTCGAATTTTTCAAATATATGATCCAGTTCCGAAAAGACCACCCTGTCATCTCCCGCAAGCTTCCAAACGCAGTATGCGGTATGGAAAGCATACACACCCATAACATTGATGCAAGGGATGTGACCATCCCAAGAGATGCCCACACCTTCGCCGTAAGCTTTGCAGGTTATGATAAGAGCAAAGGCGCCGATGACCTGATCTACATCGTTATCAACGCATACTGGGAAGATGTAACGGTTACGCTTCCGGAACTTGCACGCCCTGGTGCATGGTATCTCTGTGTCAACACATTTGGGGACGGAGATGGCCGTTATTTCTATGAAAAAAGCCAGGAGCCACGTATTGAGCACGCTTTCTGCATGCGGCCCAGATCCGTTGCCATCTTTACCGGTCGTAATTATTAAAATTCATATCAGGACAAAATCTTTTTTGTCCTTGTCCGAAAGAAATGGAGTATTTTGAATGGAATTAAAAAACAGAACTTTGTCCAATTTCGCAGAACTTGTGGAAACCGGTGAATGCAAAAAATTCCGCGGCCGTCTGAAAACGGGCATTGACCTTGGTACTGCCAACACCGTTCTTGCTGTCGTTGACCGGAACAACCGTCCCATCGCCGGAATTTCCGCACCGTCCCATGCCATTCAGGATGGGGTGATCGTTAATTATTACGAATCCGTCCAGCTTGTAACAAAGCTTAAAAATGAACTGGAAGAAAAGCTTGGCACAGAACTTACCTACGGTGCAGCTGCCATCCCTCCTGGTGTTTCGGAAGGCAGTGTCAAAAGCATCGGTTATGTCCTGGAAGGTGCAGGTTTTGAGGTTACCAATATCGTAGACGAGCCTACCGCTGCCGCTGCTGTCCTCAAAATTACAGACGGCGCCGTTGTAGATGTGGGCGGCGGTACAACCGGCATCAGTATCCTGAAAGATGGCAAAGTCATTTACACAGACGATGAGGCTACCGGAGGCAGCCATATGACCATGACTGTGGCCGGACACTATAAAATCCCTTATGAGGAAGCGGAAATTTTAAAGACCACTCCGGAAAAAGAAGATGAAATTTTTCCTGTAATCAAGGCAACCGTTGAAAAAATGGCTGTTATTACCGAAAAAATTTCTCCATGGTTATCAGGTTCCGGCTGTTTACGTTGTAGGCGGATCTTCCATGTTTAAAGAATTTACAACCGTTTTTGAGAAGAAACTGAAACTTCCTGTGTACAGACCTGTACATCCTCTTCTCGTTACACCCCTTGGCATCGCATATCACTGTGAACTGCCCAAAATATGATTGATTCCTAAAATGATCATCCTCTCTGCTTTGTATGTAAAAACTGACCAGAAGGCTGTATAACAGGCCCCTGGTCAGTTTTTACATTCATTTATATACATATCGGTTAATGTTCTGTCAGTTATCTTTCATAATCTTATCAATCGTATTGATCAAAGCTTCCGCACTGACAGGTTTTGCCAGATATCCATTCATACCGGCTTCGTAAGATTTTTTCTCTGTCTTCCTCAAAACGCATTTGCCGTCATTGCAACAATCGGTACAGACGCTGTTTCTCTGTTTTTTTAATGAACGAATCTGTTTTGCAGCTTCATAGCCATTCATAACAGGCATCTGGATGTCCATCAGGATCAGATCATACTGTCCCGGAACCGCCTGTTCCATTTTTTTGACTGCTTCCACACCATCATTGGCTGTCTCGACCATAAAGCCTGCATCTTCCAAAATGGTCTGTGCGATCTCCTGATTCAGTTCGTTGTCCTCTACCAGAAGAATTCTTTTTCCATTGTAAATCCATTCCCTTTTTTCCGGTTCTTTTTGTTTTCGGAACAGGATTTGTAAGCAATTCGCGTAGCTGCGACATAAACAGTGGCTTTTCGCAGAAGGCAGTTACACCTGCTTCTTTTGCTTCCTCTTCTATATCTGACCAGTCATATGCAGTCAGTATGATGATCGGGCTGCTGTCCCCGATAACCCGTCGGATACGTCTTACCGTTTCAATTCCGTTCATATCCGGCATCAGCCAGTCAATGATATATGCGTAAAATTCATCACCCATTTCCATGGAATGCTTTGCCCGGATCACCGCTTCCTTCCCGGAAACCGTCCATTCTGACCGCATACCTATTTCTGTCAGCATGCCGGAAATGCTGAGACAGGTATCTGTATCATCGTCTGCGACCAGAACTTTAAGACCCTGAAGCTGTTCGATCTTTTCGTAGCTTTTTGCTTCGCCACATAATTTAAAGGTCAGATTTACCGTAAATTCACTACCCTGTCCCTCTTCACTTTTTACTGTGATGGTACCTCCCATCATATCTACAATATTCTTGGTGATCGCCATTCCAAGGCCGGTTCCCTGGATCCCGCTTACCGTTGAGGTTTCTTCTCTGGTAAAAGATTCAAATATATGTTCCTGAAACTCCGGCTTCATGCCGATTCCGGTATCCCGGATAATAAACTGATAGTTTCCATATCCTGTCGGTGCAGATTTCAGCTGCCGGATCCTTAAAACTGATCGTTCCACCGGTCCTGTTAAATTTGATACCATTACTCAGAATGTTCAGCAGGATCTGCGTCAGCCTCAATTTGTCCGCAATGATATCTTCATTTTTTTACATCTACGGTATCGATCAGAAAATCCAGCTGCTTGGAAGTAATATTGGGCTGCACGATAGTACGTATGTCGTGGAGCAGCTCCGGAAGATGCAGCGGATTCTCATTGATCTTTACCTTTCCGCTCTCAATCCTGCTCATATCCAGGATATCATTGATCAGCGAAAGCAGATGTTCACTGGAGGTTGATATTTTGGAAAGGTATTCTTTTACCTTCTCCTTATTGTCCACATGAGAAGCAGCAAGGGATGTAAAACCAATGATAGCATTCATAGGTGTTCGGATATCATGGGACATATTATTCAAAAAATGTAGTTTTTGCAGAGTTTGCACTTTCCGCATGCATCAGGGCAGTTTCCAGTTCATGATGGCTCTCTTTCAGCTTCTGGTTCAGTTCATAAGACTGTCTGGCTGCCTTTTTTGGCTTTTTGTCTCTGCGCTCCTGGCTTTCTGCAAGATACCAAGGATCACCAGCAATACTGCCAGAAATACACAGATAAACACAGTTGCCACCGGCCAACAGATTCTCCTTTTATGAAATCCAGCAGAAGTAAACTTTCTGGGAAGCATTATCGTAGGCAGACAGTGCACCTGTAAGTTTGGATGTAGGCATAGACTTCAAAGTCTTATTCAGGATCGACAAGAAGAACGGAATTTCCCCGGCTGACTGCAAAGGATATATTGTCCGGCTGTGTCAGAAATACGCTGTAAAGCTTTTTGTCATTGACATACTCTGTCGCCCGGCCTGAACTGGAAAGAAAACAGTCTGCCTTTTTATCCTGTACGGCTTTTCTTGCATCCTCAAAGGAATCATACTCCATAATTTTCCATGTCGGATAATTATAGGAAATAAACCATTTTAAAATTCAGATCACTTTCGGTATAGCAACGCTGTTTTCTTCATTTTCATCAAAGGATCTTTTTACCGGTCACTGCTGCCAGACTGGAAACAAGGACCGTATTGGACCGGGCCATGTCATTTTGTTCTGCAGCATAAGGGTTCTGGCTGGTATGAAAGATCATGTCGATCCTGCCGTCTTTTAATGCCTGGATCAGTTCTTCCTGGGAGTCAAAGCCTTCTATATTAAACTTCAGGCTGCTGTTTCCCAGACAGTCCACTGCATATTTTAATATAATCGTTGATCACACCCCGTCATTTTCACCACTTTCTTTGTCAAAAGTACTGAAACTCTGGTCGTTATTCAGAAATCCCACACCTATCTCACCGTGCTGTTCCAGCCATTCCTTTTCTTCACTGGAAAGGACGGCAACAGACTGTGCAGAAAGATATCTCTGGTAAAGTTCATCGCCGTAAAATGGTTTATCATACTCCATGGAACGCATGGCTGCATCCAGTTCTTCTTTCAGATCCGGACGGTCTTTGCTGATGCCATAATAAATATCAGAGCCACCGATCGTCACAACCGCTGACATTCCGGCTTCAACCCAGGCAGGAGTCTCTGTAGATATCACTCCGTCAATCTCCCGATTCCCGGCCATTTTTTCGCCCGTTCAAAGCTGTCCACATCCAAATGCTGTGTCTTTATATTCTGCTTTTCTTCCCATTCGCGAAACTGAGTTCCCTGTACGCTCTCTTCCATTACCGCGATCCTTTTGCCATTCAGGGTAGAAAGATCTGACGGAGAAATATCCGTATTTGTAAGATCTGCATACAGATAATATTTTTCTTTCCCATGGGAGATCTGAGAACAGCATCGTCTCAGCACGTTCATCGGTATAGGAAAGTGCAGCCATCAGGTCAATCTCGCCATTTTGGAGCTTTTCCACAAGCTCTCCCCAGTCGCCTTTTTATATATTCGTAATTCCAGCCTGTATAGGCGGCAACTGCCTGTTCGTATTCATAACCATATCCGCTTCGTTCACCATTTTCACCAGTAATATGATAGGAATCCGGATACCAACCTACCCTGACTGTTTTCGATTCTGTATCTGTCTTCGTTTCCGAAGCAGCCACAGGAACCGGAAGTACTGTAAAGATCATCAGCAGACATAATGCCAGCCCCACATGTCTGCATAAAGTTCTCCTGCTCTTATTCATACTTTTTCCTCGATAATATCGTATTTTTTGTCAAACTCTCCCGCTGTTTCGTTTCCCCGGACGGGTTCTGCGGTTTTCCAGGAGACAGACGACTTCCACCGAATCGGTGACCGGGAACATATCAACCGGCTGCATCTTCTTCACCAGATAATCTCTCTTTGTAAGATATGCAAGGTCTCTGGCCAAAGTCTCCGGATTACAGGATACATAAACGATCTTCTCCGGGGAAAGGCTCAAAAGAGAATGCAGGAATTTACGGTCACTTCCTGCACGCGGAGGATCCATAAGAACTACATCCCACTTTTTCCCCTTCTGCAGCCATTCCTTCCATAAACCAGCCGGCATCCCCCGGAACAAAACGGACATTACGAATCTTGTTCTCTCTGGCATTCATTCTGGCATCACGGATGGCATCACGGTTCAGCTCCACACCAATGACGTCTCTGGCATTTCTGGAAGCAATGATCCCAATGGTACCTGTTCCGCAGTAAGCATCGATCACACGCTCTTTCCCTGTCATTGCCGCAAACTCCATGGCTTTTCCGTAAAGCACTTCTGTCTGCACCGGATTTACCTGATAAAAGGAAGACGGTGAAATACGGAAGGTCAGTCCCATAAGACGGTCTTTGATAAATCCCGGTCCGTAAAGTACAATATTCCGGTCTCCGAGAACCATGCTGGTCTGTCTGTCATTGACATTGAGTACTACAGTTGTGATCTCCGGATGTTCCTTGCGGAGAGCTTTTACAAAAATTATTCTTGGACGGAAAGATCGGTGAAACCGTAACCAGAACTACCATGATCTCCCCTGTAGAAAATCCTCTGCGCACAAGCACATGTCTGAGAAGTCCGTAACCTGTGTCCTCATCATAAGTCTTGATCTTAAAAGATTTCAGCATACCACGGATGGTACGGATGATCTCCTGGCTCTTTTTATCTTCGATCATACAGTCGTCTACAGAAACGATCCTGTGGCTCTTTTCCTCATAAATGCCGGAGATCACATTTCCTTTCCGGTCACGGCCAACGCCGCATGCACTTTATTTCTGTAATAATAAGGATCTTCCATTCCGATGATCGGCTCAACTTTACCGAATTTTTTCAGAAGGCCTTCTGTAATTTTCTGTTTTCTTGCGAAGCTGATCCTGATAGGGCACTCCCTGGTAACGGCATCCTCCGCATTTCTTCGCAACTGAACAGACTGTTTCTTTCTGCTCCATTTATATCTCTCCTCTTTCACGGGCACAAAAAAGATGTTCCCAGTTATTTTCACTGAGAACATCTTAGCAGACCTTATGTTTTTTTACAAGAAAATCCTTGATTTATGCCTGATATGGCTCGTTAAATACAAGAATATGTCTCTTCACATTCTCATAAGTCCCCTGAACCATAGCCTCATTGAGATCAAAGAAATTATGTTTGTCTGTGGATGCCATATATTTCTCCACATGAGCAGTCAGGCTGTTAAAGCTTGCTGTGGCAATATTCACCTTGCGGATACCAAGAGAGATCGCTCTCTGGAAATCTTTGTCCGTGATACCACTGCCGCCATGAAGAACCAGCGGAATGTCCACTTTCTCATGGATCTTCTCCAGTACATCAAAAGCAAGAGTCGGTGCTACCGGATAGTTACCGTGTGCATTGCCGATGGCAACTGCAAGAGCATCGATACCTGTCTCTCTTGCATAAACAACTGCATCATCCGGGTCTGTGCAGCGGATACCATGGTCACAGCTTCCATCCTCACTTCCGCCTACAAGACCAAGCTCAGCCTCAACGGTGGCGCCATATTTACGGGCTTTCTCCACAACCGTCTTTACCTTGGCGATATTTTCCTCAAAAGGAAGAGTGGACGCATCCAGCATAACGGATGTAAAACCAAGCTCCAGAGCTTGTCAACCGTCTCAAAAGTAAGGCCGTGATCCAGATGGACAGCCACATCCACCTTGGCTTCTTTTGCAGCCTGCACCATCATCGGTCCCATCAGATGAAGCGGGGAATTCTTGAGACGAACCTCCGCGATCTGAAGGATGATGGGTGTATTTAATTCTTCTGCGGCGCGGATCGCACCTTTCACCATCTCCATATTACCAACGCTGAAAGCACCACAGCCAATATTCTTCTCCTCGGCACGCTTCAGCAGATCTTTCATTTTCACAAGTGCCATGACTGATCCTCCTGTCCTGTTAATCGTACACTGTTTACAGAAAAAGCGGTGTCCACGCACTTCTGGCCGATACCGCTTTTTCCGTCTGATTTATATTATTTATTATTTAGAGTCCTGTCTTCTCGGCAATGAATTTTCTTGCACGGATCGCATACTCAAGCGGATTAGCCTTAGCCGGATCCTGCTCAGCCTCTACAACCATGTATCCTTCATAGCCAGCCTCTTCCAGAACTTTGAAGATCGGATCATAGTTGATGCATCCATCTCCAGGAATTGTGAAGGCACCAGCTCTTACACCTGCAAGGAAGCTCATGTTCTCTTTCTTAACCTGCTCAACAACTTCCGGACGGATGTCTTTCAGATGAACATGTTTGATTCTATGAACATACTTCTTAACAACTTCAAGCGGATCCTCTCCACAGTATGTAAAGTGACCGGTATCAAAAAGAAGGCTTACATACTCAGGATCTGTATTCTCCATCATGCGGTCAACCTCAGCAAGGCTCTGTACAACAGTACCCATATGATGATGGAAAGTAAGGGCAATGCCATACTCCTCTTTGGCGATCTTACCAAGTTTGTTCATACCTGTGCAGAAAGTATCCCACTCCTGGTCATTCATCTCATATTTATGGCCGAAGATCGGAGTATCCAGCTGACCCTGAACACTGTAGCTCTGCTCAGAAGTGCCAATAACCTTAGCCCCCATAGCTTTCAGGAAAGCAAGCTGTGCACGGAACTCTTTCTCAACTTCCTCAAATGGTTTGGTGATAAGGAAGCTTGAAAACCACTGGTTACAGATCTCAACACCGCGGAGTTCAAGAGCTTTCTTGAGAACTTCCGGATCTTTCGGATATTTGTTACCAACCTCGGAACCTGTGAAACCGGCAAGGGCCATCTCACTGACACACTGCTCAAAAGTATTCTCTTTGCCAAGTCCGGCATATCATCGTTAGTCCATGCAATTGGTGCAATACCAAGTTTTTACTTTTATTCTTATCAAACATTTGGTCAATTCTCCTTTATTATTTGAATTATTCCATAATCTCAGAAATCTTAACCGGTCTGTGCTCCTCGCTGGATTTCTTAGCTGCAAGACCCATTAATACCGGTTTCAGACCATCATAAACATTAAGAGGTGTCTCTTTGTCATTAACGATGGCATCGATAAATGCTGCAACCTCTTTACCGTAAGCATCCATGTATCTCTCAAGGAAGAAGAACATCGGTTTCTCACCGGTAACACCTTCAGCATTGCTGATCACTGTGGAAGACTGGCTGTCATTGGAAATAGCTGCCATACCCTCAGAGCCGAATACCTCTGCTCTCTGATCATATCCATAGGAAGCTCTTCTGCAGTTATCGATAACAGCGATGGCTCCGTTCTCCATCTGAAGAGTGATAACAGCTGTATCAACATCTCCTGCCTCACCGATAGCCGGATCAACCAGGTTCGCACTCTGAACATAAACCTCAGTAGCATCACAGCCTGCAAGGAAACGAGCCATATCAAAATCATGAATGGTCATATCCAGGAACATACCACCGGAAACCTTAACATAATCAATGCTAGGCGGCTCAGGATCGCGGGAAGTAATCTTGATGATCTCCGGTTTACCAACCTTACCAGCTGCAACAGCCTGCTGAAGAGACTCAAAGTTGTGGTCAAATCTTCTGTTAAAACCAACCTGATATTTCAGATTCGTGCCCTCAAGAGCATTGATAACCTCCTTGATCTTGGCAATATCATGATCGATCGGTTTCTCACAGAAAACATGCTTGCCAGCCTTGATAGCCTCAACAGAAATCGGAGAATGAGTATCTGTAGAAGAACAGATCAGAACTGCGGCAATCTCAGGATCGTTGATGATCTCCTTATAATCCTTAGTCGTATGCTCAACACCCATGCTCTTAGCCCATGCAGCAGTCTCATCATTTAAGAACGGATCAGCAACAGTCTTGATCACTGCATCCGGCACCCTTGTTGTGATACTGGTGATATGAACTCTACCAATTCTACCTGCTCCGATAATACCAACTTTTAATCATAGTTTGGATCTCCTTTTGATTTATTTTCCCAATGTTATCCTCTTGCGTGTCCGAACACGCTCTTTTATGCTTAATATAATATCATCGTAACCCACAAATCGCAACCCCTAATATTGTACAATATTACCATCTTTTTTCTATTAAAAATGACGAGAACTATTTTTAGCTGCAATATGCAATATTTTTAGGTCAACTTCACCACAACAATTCCAACACATCCACACTACTCCATATCAAACCACACTACCACTGCTACT
>ENA-OQAR01000605-OQAR01000605.1-human-gut-metagenome-genome-assembly--contig:-NODE-605-length-10745-cov-2.046901_pt1 | contig 10745 bp, 15 predicted proteins | sample MGYA00242738_ERZ504533 | MGnify/ENA primary metagenome ERZ504533 (study PRJEB26092, sample SAMD00036276) | human gut metagenome | host: Homo sapiens | study: EMG produced TPA metagenomics assembly of... | reverse complement strand
AAAATATAAAATTGCCCCTTGCAATATACCCAAACAAGCAGTACCATAACACCCGTGTTATTACATTCATACATTAAACTAATCACACACTAAAGTAATAACAAAACGAGAGGGGAATTATTATGAACACACAGAACAACACAGTAGTCAAACTTGCAGAAACTGCATTATTAGCAGCTTTATGCTACGTATCTTTCACATTCCTGCAGATCAAGATCCCGGTACCAGGCGGAGATGCAACATCCATTCATATCGGAAACGCATTCTGTGTACTGGCAGCACTGCTTCTTGGCGGCGTATACGGAGGTCTTTCCGGAGCAATTGGAATGGGAATCGCAGACATCATGGACCCTGTTTACATCACAGGAGCACCGAAAACTTTTGTACTGAAATTCTGTATCGGTCTGATCGTAGGTCTCGTGGCACATAAGATTGCAAAGATCAACGAAAGCACAGATAAGAAATATGTATTTAAATGGAGCGTGATCGCATCCATCGCAGGACTTGCATTTAACGTAGTAGCAGATCCTATCGTAGGATATTTTTACAAACAGTACATCCTGGGACAGCCACAGGAGCTGGCACAGGCACTTGCAAAAATGAGTGCGGCAGCAACATTCATCAATGCAGTTGTATCCGTGATCCTGGTAGCGATCATTTACAACGCAGTACGTCCGGTACTGATCAAGAGCCATCTGATCACCATTACTAACAACAAGAATCAGGTTGCATAAAACAACACAAACATATTAACAGAAATAACATTAAACAGTGAAATGGAAGCGAATATTCCATTTTCGCTGTTTTTTTATGCGGACAGATAATCATTTTATTTATACGTTTGTCCTTGTGATTTTCCCTGTATTTTGTGCAGATTGAAATAAAAACAGCTCTCTTTTTTGTACAGAATTCCAATATATTTTAAAAATAATATTGACATACGTAATTAATATAGTTATAATTCTAAATATTTGAATTATAACTATTAAAAAGGGAGAAAGATATATGAACGATTCTTTTCACTATCTGTCCATGGCAAACCACATGATGGTCCAGAAAAAGCTGATGGAACAGTTAAAGGATACCGGCCTTACCCTGGGACAGCCAAAGGTTCTGGATTATCTGAAAGATCACGATGGCGCCAGTCAGAAGGAAATTGCGGCAGGATGTCTGATCGAGGCAGGATCTTTAACTTCTATTTTAAATCGAATGGAAGAAAAAGGACTGATCGAGAGAAAAATGCTTAACGGAAACCGCCGTACCTTTCATATTTTTATGACAGAATCCGGAAAGAAAAATCAGAAGCTGGTAGAAGAGACTTTTGAAAAGATTGAAGAAACAGCATTAAACAATGTTTCAGAAGAAGAACAGAAAGTATTTATGGAGATATTTCTCAGGATATACAGGAATCTTGCTGAGATAAAGTAAACAGGCGGATATCCGCTTTACAATAACCGGATAATGGCAGCATAGACATAATTATCCGGCGAAAATCTGTACAATGAGGAGGAGACAAAATAATGGAGAAACTAAAACGATACTTAATATTTCTGGTGGGACTGTTTGTAAACTCCCTGGGAGTCAGTCTGATTACCAGGCAAACCTGGGAACCTCACCAATCTCATCAATTCCCTATGTGTTAAGCCTGAACTTTCCATTCACACTTGGAAACTTTACCATCTTTTTCAGTATCTTACTGATCATCCTGCAGCTGATCATTCTGCGGAAGAATTTTAAACTGGAGCACATCCTTCAGATCCCGGTATCCATCATTTTCGGATATTTTATCGATCTTACCATGATCCTTTTTTCCTGGGTCAATCCGGAAGTATATATCATGAAAATCGTATATCTGCTCATCGGGTGTATGATCCTTGGCGCAGGCGTTTATATGGAGGTCCTGGCGGACGTTGTCATGCTTCCGGGAGAATCCTTTGTCCGTGCCATTGTCCTCACATGGAAAACAAACTTCGGAACAACCAAGATCTGTTTTGATGTATCCATGGCAGTGATCGCTGCAGTACTTTCCTTTGTATTTGCAGGAAGACTGGACGGGGTAAGAGAAGGTACAGTTATTGCAGCCCTTCTGGTTGGATTTATCGCACGACTTATCGGAAAAAAAAACTTGCATTCCTGAAAGATATGATCTTCCCGGAAACAGCATCAGCAGAAAACGAGAGCGAAGCAAACGAGCAGACAACAGGAACTTATGGAAAAAAATGTCATTGCCATTGGAAGACAGTTTGGAAGTGGTGGCCACGATATGGGCAAGGCACTTGCAGAAAAGCTGGGATACGATTTTTATGATGCAGAGATCATTCAGATGACAGCAGGAACCACAGGCTACACGCCGGAATTTATTAAGAAAAATGAGGAGATCATGACAAACAGTCTTCTCTATGATCTGGTCAATCAGATGTACCTGAACACAGATATGCAGGATGAAGCACCAAAGGACAAAATTTCGAGGCGGAATCACAGTTTGTCCGTGATCTGGCAAAAAAAGGCAACTGCGTGATCGTAGGCCGCTGTGCAGATTACGTCCTCAGAAATTCCGCAAACTGCCTGAAGGTATTCTTCTCTGCACCTCTTGAAAGCAGAATCAAAAGAGTAGCACAGAGACAGAACATCTCTGAGAAAGAAGCCAGAGCTGTTGTCCAGAAAAAACGAAAAAACTCCGCGCAGACAACTACCGTTACTATACTCGCCGCATGTGGGGCGCAGCAGGAAACTTTGATCTCAGCCTGAATACAGATCTAGGAGAAGCATATATTGAGAGCTGCATCCGTAGCGCAATGAAATTATAAAAAGGCAGGAATAAATAAAATGAAACAGGAAAATTATATAAAAGGTATGATAATGATCATCCTGTCAGCATTTTTCTTTGCATGTATGAATGTAAGTGTCCGTCTGGCCGGAAATCTTCCATCTGTGGAAAAAAGCTTCTTCCGGAATCTGGTTGCGGCAGTGTTTGCGGCGGTCATTTTATGTAAAGATCATACATTGCCGAAGGTTAATAAAAAAATACTGGGGGCCGCTGATCTTACGCTGTGTATGTGGAACCATGGGAATCCTGTGTAACTTTTATGCGATCGATCATCTGCTGGTAGCGGACGCTTCAATCCTGAATAAACTGTCTCCCTTTTTTTGCGATCATTTTTTCTTTTCTTCTGTTAAAAGAAAACATCAGCCGACGCAGGCAGCATGTGTGGCCCTGGCATTTGTGGGATGTCTGTTTGTTGTAAAACCGGGATTTCATAATGCGGAATTTATGTCTGCACTGATCGGAGTCTGTGGTGGACTGGGCGCTGGAATTGCATATACAATGGTACGTGTACTTGGAACCCATGGAGTGAAAGGCCCGATCATTGTATTTTACTTTTCTGTTTTTTCATGTTTGTCTGTGATTCCGTGGATGGTATTTCATTTCACACCAATGACGGTGAAACAGTTTGCAATACTTATGATGGCAGGATTATTTGCGGCAGGCGGACAGTTTACGATCACAGCGGCATACACGTATGCACCTGCGGGAAAAATTTCCATTTTTGATTATTCACAGATTATCTTTGCAACGCTGCTGGGATTTTTCCTGTTTGGAGAAGTGCCGGATAAATACAGCTTTACCGGATATGCGCTGATTATTCTGGCATCGTTTGGAACATTTATCTACAATATGAAAACAGCTTCAAAAAAGGTTACAGCAAAGAAGAGTCCGGACTGATACTGCTTCTGTATTCTGCTGGTGTCATATGAAACCTTTTTTCAAATATTTTATAAAAATGTGTAATGTTGGAGTAGCCGATTTCTTCCATAACAGTAGTTACCGGAAGGGTCGGCTGTTTTAATAATTCGGCTGCTCTGGAAAGCCGGATATCCTGGATAAGAGTGGAAAAGGTTTTTCCTGTATAGTTTTTCAGGATCCGTGTTAATTGTCGTTCGCTGTAATTAAAAAAACGTAGATAATTCCGGGAGCGTAAGGGTTGCATAATGTAGTTCGATATATTTCAGTATAAAAATAATATTTTTTCTGCTTCTTTCCGGCCGGGTTGGGGACGATCATGTTTTTTCATGATTTCTGAGAAGACAGATAAAAAAAGATTTCCAGTAACGCATTTATCATGGAGGAGGTATAGCGCTTCTGGGTCTGATATTCTTTCAGGATTTTTTTAAATAAATTCACAAGCTGCGGATCTTTTTCCAGATTTAAAATACAGATAAAACTGAGATCCGGGGGAATAAAGTGCCCGGCTGAAAAAGTCATGTAAAGTACCGTATTTTGGAAGGGAATTTAAGAATACAGCTTCAAAGGTCTGGCTTTTTATCAGGAAATTGTAGATCACACAGTCATCGCTGAAAGCACTTAATGCATGGATGATCGAAGGAGCCACAATGCAGATATCACCGGATCGCATGGAAATCGTATGGGAGGTAAATATGTTTTCACAGGTTCCACGAAGCACATAGATCATCTCAAAAAAAAGTGTGCGAATGCAAAAAAGCAGGAGCATACCGGTTATGACGGAAAATGATCGTATCCTCATCGGAAGGAAGAATAGTTTCATCCAGAGCGTTTCCAGGATGGTAAGTAAAGCCGGCGGCTGCATGGGAAGATGCCTCCGGGCAGAGTTTTTCTATTTCCTCGACGGTATGTGCCTGGTCCAGATGTGCAGCCGGATATTCCAGAAAAATCCGTTTATAAAATATTTCGTCAGGTTCCATTTCAGGAATCATTCTGTTAAATGTTTGTATTCATTCATAAAATCACCTAAATTAACTGAATCAGGAAAATTCTCTGCGGATTATGAAAGTCCGCTTAGTCTGTCAACGAGCTTTCAATAGGAAAAACGTATATGTCCGAAAAGGATAAATTATATGTCGTTTAAAGACGTTATCCTGTTCGCTTATTTCTGATAATATCACTATCAACAGGAAAACACAAGAATGACAGAAGGTGATAAATAAAAGTAATTTCATAAAAACAGAAAAATACAGAAAGATGCAGAAAAACCCATTAAATGAAAAGGGAAAAGGAGAAAGAGATATGTTTAGTTTGGCAAGTAAACACAACGATCCAAATGCCAGCCTGGCATGGAGCGAACGTATCGGTTACGGAACAGGCGGATTTGCCTTTAATATGATCAATGGTATCATCGGTTCTTCCTGACCATTTATTTTACCAGCACAGTAGGACTGAATGCAGGTATCATTGCAACAATTTTTGCAATATCAAAGGTTTTTGACGGAATCTCAGATGTGATCGTAGGACGTATGGTGGACCGTACAAAATCAAAACTCGGAAAAGGCCGTTCCTGGCTGTTACGAATGTGTATTCCATTTGGAATCACCACCATGCTGTTGTTTTTTGTACCACAGAATTTTCCGGAAATGGCACAGTATGTATATATTTTCCTGATGTATAACATTGTAAATGCTGTATGCCTTACCGGAATGCTGGTACCGTATTATTCCATGATCTCACTGATGACAGCAAATCCTTATGAGAGAGGATTCCTTGGAAACATCCAGCAGATTTTTCAGACACTTGGAAATGTAGTTGTAAACTCAACATTTGTTACCTTACTTGGAATCTTTACAAGCAGTACAGAAAACATTTATACACAGAGAGCATTTACGATCACAATGCTGATCTACTGCATCGCAATGATCGTAATTACAATTTTCAGTGTTTTCTCAACAAAAGAGAGAGTACATTCTGCTGAAAGCGCAGAGGAAGATACTCAGAAAATCTGCAAGTTTTGTAGTATTTTTCGTAATTATCATGTACGCAATGGGAAATGTATATTACTGTCAGTATGTTCTCTATGATATGGGACAGTACAGCTGGGTATCCAACTCTATTTCCATTGCACAGTTTGCAGTTATGTTTGTAACACCTGCATTTATGAAAAAGTTTTGGAAAAACAGCTGTTTATGAAGCAGGAATGGTAGTTATGGGACTTGGGATTCCTCGGATTCGCTGTTCTTGGCGGTTCCAGTACGATCGTGATGATCATCTGCAACGTACTGAAAGGCTGCGGTGTTGGTATGGCCGGCGGTATGGCACTTGGAATGGTTGCAGATACCATTACATACGGAACAAAGAAAACAGGAATTGATACCGTTGGTCTTGGAAATGCCGGTGTTTCTGCAGCACAGAAGATCGGTCTCGGACTTGGAACAGCTGTATTTGGCTGGGTTCTCAACGGAGCAGGCTATGACGGATCTCTGGATGCACAGGGTATCGCACAGCCGGAAAGTGTTTCCACAGCAATTAACTTCCTGTACAACTGGCTGCCATTTATCATGGTGATCGCTATCTTTGTACTGATGGTAATCCTGTATCATTGCGAGAGAGATTTAAAGAAAATGGAAGCAGCTGAATAAAGCTGATAAATGAATAACTGAGAAAAGCAGAGAAAACTGCTTGCGCCTCCGGAAATTAGATAACTATTCTAGTATTTGGAGGCGTTTCTGAAGTTGTGATCGCAGATATTCCAAAGTAAGAGGAGAGATATATGAAAGTTGTAAATGTAAGAATCAACGGTATGGAAAATCCTGTGGGATTTGATTTTGAAACCGTATGTGTATCGTGGAAAGTTCGTGAGACATCAGCCAGAAGACAGCAGAATGTAAAAATAGAGATAGCTTTGACAGAAGATTTTTCAGAGCTTCTCTGGACAAAAGAGGGAAAGAATCTTAACAGTGCGGCGGAAAACTGGAATTTGAGCAGAGTGCATATACAAGATATTATGTAAGAGTAACCGTTACCAGCGATGAGGGAGAGACTGCTGTTTCCAAGCCTGCATATTTTGAAACCGGAAAGATGGATGATCCATGGATGGGAAAATGGATCACAACAAAAAGAAGATACCTTCACCCTCTCTTTATAAAGAATTTGAAGTAAAGAAAAAACCTGCTTCAGCCAGACTTTATATTTGCGGTCTTGGACTTTTTGAGGCAAAATTAAATGGAAAAAAATCGGGGAGGAAGTTCTGACTCCTTATTACAGCAATTATCACGATGAAGAACAGTATCTTACATTTGATGTCATGGAAAATATCAAAAATATCGATAACCATACAGAAATGCAGGAAACAGCAGAAAACCAGTTGGCTGTATCGCTGGGAAATGGCTGGTACAAAGGAAAATTTGGACTGAACAGCCAGAGCAATAATTTTGGTGATACCTTTAAGCTGATCGCGGAGCTTCGTCTGATCTATGAAGATGGGGAAATCCAGGTGATCGGAACAGATGAAACCTGGAACTATATTGGCTCTGGTGTGGAAGACGATGGAATTTATGACGGTGAGATCATCAACCATCTGTTATGGGAAGAAAAAAGAAAATCCGGCGAAACAGGCAGTTCTTACAGAGGCAGAAGGAAAACTGGTTTCCAGATACAGCCTTCCTGTAATGGAAATGGAAGATATGCCGGTAAAAGAAGTGATCCATACACCGGCAGGGGAAACAGTCCTGGATTTCGGACAGAATTTTGCCGGATATGTGACCTTCTGGAATCATCTCCCAAAAGGAAGCAAACTTATATTTGACCATGGCGAGATCCTTCAGGATGGCAATTTTTATAACGAAAATTACCGTGCTGCAAAATCTCAGTTTGTATATGTATCCGATGGCAGGGAAGAGCTGGTACGTCCTTCCTTTACATATTTTGGATTCCGTTATGTGCGTGTGACAGGATGGCCGGGAGAAGTAAAAGCAGAAGAATTTACAGGAAAAGCAGTTTATTCAAAGATGGACAGGACCGGATATATGGAAACCGGCCATAAGGGAGTGAACAGACTGTTCCTGAATGCACTGTGGGGACAGAAATCAAATTTTGTGGACTTTCCTACAGATTGCCCGCAGAGGGATGAAAGACTTGGCTGGACCGGGGATGCTCAGGTATTTGTCGGAACAGCAAGTTTTAATATGGACACTGCAGCTTTTTATCAGAAATTCATCCACGACCTTCGAAATGAGCAGGTAAAATACGATGGAATCCTTCCGGGAGTGATTCCGGTACTTGATCCAAACGGACCGATCTTTTCCAGTGTATGGGGAGACATTGCCACATTCCTTCATGGTGGTTTATGAACAATTCAGGAAATAACAGAAATGCTGAGATCCAGTTATCCGATGATGAAGGACTGGGTGGATAAGATCACCAGGGAAGACCAGGCAAGAGGACAGAAATATCTTTATGATTTCGGAAATCAGCTGGGTGACTGGCTTGCACTTGACGGAAGAACCGAGCAGAGCATGGAAGGTGGAACAGATGCCTATTATATTGGCTCCAACTACTATGCAATGTCTGTGCAGAAGACTGCAAAAGCAGCAGAAATCCTAGGATATCATGAGGATAAAAAAATATTATGATGGTCTCTATCAGAAGATCAGAGAAGCGATCATCCGGGAATATTTTACAGAAACGGGCGTCTGGCAATTGATTCCCAGACTGGATATATTGTAGCTTTATATTCCGGGATCTACAGAGAAAAAGAAGCTGTTGTGGCAGGACTGAAAGCAAGATTTTACAAAGACTGCTACAAATTAAAGGGCGGATTTACAGGGGCACCGATCCTTGCAGGGTTCTCGCCGAAAACGGATTCGAGGAAGACGCTTTTTATTTCCTTCTTCAGGAAGATTATCCGGGATGGATGCACTGCATCAATCTTGGAGCAACAACAATCTGGGAAAGATGGAATTCCGTTCTGGATGACGGGCATTTAAGCGGTACGATGATGAACTCCCTGAATCATTATTCTTATGGCTCTGTTGTGGAATATCTTTACAGAGATGTAGCAGGCTTAAAGGCACTGGAGCCTGGATTTAAGAAAGCGCTGATCACTCCTTTGATGAACGGAAAGCTGAAATATATGCATATGACCTATGATTCTGCTTATGGAGAATATAAGGTAGACTGGGAAATCCTGAAGAACGGGAAGGTAACAGTAGATATCCAGGTTCCATTTGGATGCAGTGCAGTGATCGGTCTGCCGTTTTATGAGGGCGAAGTTATGGAAGTGGAAGCTGGAAGCTATCATTATGAATATCGTCCCACAGAAGATCTTCGTCAGCGTTATAACAACAAAACCATGTTTAAGGATATGATGCATGATCCGGAGGCAATGAAAGTGATCGAGAGAGTATCTCCAATGCTGATGTATTTCCTTTCTACCGGAAATCAGGATTATTTTTATGAGAGCATCCAGAGCCTGGAAAAACTGTTTTATATGGGATTTACCAGAGAAATCGTAGATAATCTCCGAACAGAGTTATCCAAGCTTCTTGATATGGAGGAAGAATAAAATGGCGGATTTTTACAGAGCAGAAAAAGTAAACGACAGAATCACAGCGATAATAAGCTTCACAGGAGAGATCATGTATCTGGTAAATGGATCGGAACGCTCCCTGCTGATCGATACCTGCGTGGGAGCAGGAAACCTTCGGGATTTTGTGGAAAGACTTACGGAAAAACCACTTACAGTGCTGCTTACCCATGGCCACATCGATCATGCAATGGGAGCACCGGAATTCACCGGGAATGATGGAAAGCCTGAATGTGAGATCTACATGAACCATGCGGATACCGAAATTTATCTGGGAATGAATTCCATAGAAAACAGAAAAGGATATGTACTGGCAGGACTTGGCGGCCAGATGCCGGAAGGACTGGAAGAGACATTTCTGCCGCCTGCACCGATGACATTTAAAGATCTGAAAGATGGTGACAGATTTGACCTGGGAGGGATTTCCGTGGAAACTTATGCCCTCCCGGGGCACACTCCGGGAACCATGGTCATGCTGATCCCGGAAGAAAAGATCCTGATCCTTGGAGATGCCTGCAACAATGCTACCTTCCTTTTTGATAAAAATTCCCTTACTGTGGAAGAGTACAGGGAAAATCTGATCCAGATCCAGAACAGACTGGAGGGACGTTTTGACACAACCTGTCTCTGTCATCATGTGATCTGGGCTTCCAAAGATATGATTCGCAGTGTGATCGAAGTCTGTGATACGATCATGAAGGATCAGGCAGATGATGTTCCATTTAACTTTATGGGGCAGCAGGCCTTTGTTGCAAAAAAGGCCAATGAATATTTCAACCGTCTGGACGGCGGCGAAGGCAATATCATCTACAGCAAAGAAAAAATCCGCAAAAAAGAGGTGACACCATGAATTATCTGGCGATCGATATAGGAGGAACATTTATCAAATATGCAGTGATCACAGAAAACTGTTCCATCCTGGAAAAAGACAAAACCCCTACAAAACAGGATTCTCTGGAAATATTTATCCAGTCTCTGACAGAAATCTGTGACAGGATCAAAGGGCAGTATGAGATCGAGGGAATTGCCTTAAGCATGCCGGGGATCATTGATTCCAAAAGGGGTTTTATGTATACTGGTGGAAGCCTTTTCTGCATCAGCAATGTAAATATCGTGGAGATCCTGGAGAAAAAAACAGGGATTCCGGTGACAGTAGAAAACGATGCCAAATGTGCAGCGCTGGCTGAGATCTGGCAGGGCTCTTTAAAGGACTGCCAGAATGCCATCGTTGTTGTCTGCGGAACTGCAGTAGGTGGTGCTGTGATCGTTAACCGCGAAGTAGTAAGTGGAAAAAATTTCATGGCAGGGGAATTCAGCTATGTGATCACAGATAGTAAGGATGACTACAAAATGTCTAACAGCCTTGCAGAGACAGCCGGTGCCCAGGCACTGCTTAAAAGCGTATCAGAGGAA
>ENA-OQAR01000604-OQAR01000604.1-human-gut-metagenome-genome-assembly--contig:-NODE-604-length-10758-cov-1.855235_pt1 | contig 10758 bp, 12 predicted proteins | sample MGYA00242738_ERZ504533 | MGnify/ENA primary metagenome ERZ504533 (study PRJEB26092, sample SAMD00036276) | human gut metagenome | host: Homo sapiens | study: EMG produced TPA metagenomics assembly of... | reverse complement strand
GGTGTGCGCCACATCCATATTTGCTAGATCAGTGCACGCCAATCATGCGTGACTCATTGTCACATGCTTAAAACAGCGGCTGTTCCTCAGTATCCCGTTGACGTAGATATCCGCTGATCGCACGCCGCGCGAGCGAACTCAAGGATATGCCTTCCTCGGCGCGCGCTCCCGTGCCATCTTGCCGATGCATAGGGGAGTTTGATTTTCCAATTCGTCTCCGAGCTGTTCTCGACCGTCGGTGTTCTTCGGTCTTCGTCCAGGGCGGACGGTGTCCGTGGTCTCATTCAGATCGTCGCATTCAAGCGCCTTGCGCGTCAGTTCGGTAAGGGTGATGCCATCATGCTTCGCCCGCTCCCTGGCCGCTACGCCAAGTTCCCGGGACAGACGTATCTTCCACTCATCCTCAAGCTCGGATGAGTCAAACACGTGGGCAAAGCGTCAACGTCGTCAAACTGTGGCTGGGGCGTCCATCGACTTCAAGACAATCACCCCTTACCTGCATGCGTAAGACTGACATCCTAAAAAGAAAACCCGAAATCGCATGAATTCGGGTTTTTTCTGGTCGGACCAGCGGGATTTGAACCCGCGACCCCTTGACCCCCCAGTCAAGTGCGCCTACCAAACTGCGCTATGGTCCGAACGGTGCGAAAAGCAACCGAATATGAAGCAATAGCATAATCTCTACGGTTTTTCAAATACATCGTGTCAGAAAGCGAGTCGCATCCATTCCGGAGAGTTTGGCTTCGGATATTTGAGGGTTTTCCGGCAATTGCTCCACCGGAAGTTCATGTTGGTTCTGTGTCTAAATGCCCCCGATTTTGGCGGAATGTCGTATTATGGCATAAGCGCATCGAATAACAACGCCCGTTCGAAAGGGAGAGACATTGACTGAGGACGTATTCGAATACTCTGCCGCGAAGATGCGGAAGCACGGAATGACCGACATGGCCATCGCCCAGTTCCGTCGTCTGTACGAGGTCTGGCGCAATGAGGAGGCCAGCAGTTGGATTCGTGAGGACGAGGTCGAACCGCTCGTCAGCGTTCCCAGCTTCCATGACGTGTATGAGACCATCAATCACGACAAGGCCGTTGACGCGTTCGCCAAAACGGCGTTCCTGAAGCTTAACGGCGGTCTTGGCACTTCGATGGGACTCGATTGCGCCAAGTCGCTGCTGCCGGTACGTCGCCACAAGGCACGGCAGATGCGTTTCATCGACATCATCATCGGACAGGTGTTGACCGCGCGGACCAGACTTGGCGTCGATCTGCCATTGACTCTGATGAACTCCTTCCGTACCTCCAAAGACACCATGAAGGTGCTGCAGACCAATAAGAAATTCCATCAGGAAGACATCCCGATGGAAATCATCCAGCATCAGGAGCCGAAGATCAGCGCGGAAACGGGAATGCCCGTCAGCTTCCCGGCCAATCCGGAACTCGAATGGTGCCCGCCGGGCCACGGCGACCTGTTCTCCACCATTTGGGAATCCGGTCTGCTTGACGCGCTTGAGGCGCAGGGGTTCAAATACCTTTTCATCTCCAATTCCGACAACCTGGGCGCGCGTCCCTCCCGTACGCTTGCGCAGCATTTCGAGAATACGGGCGCACCGTTCATGATTGAGGTCGCCAAACGCACCCCAGCCGATCGTAAGGGCGGCCACATCGTGCGAGACAAGGCCACGGGCCGTCTGATGCTGCGTGAGATGAGCCAGGTCCATCCAGACGACAAGGACGACGCGCAGAACATCGACAAGCATCCGTACTTCAACACGAACAGCATTTGGGTGCGTATCGATGCGCTGAAAGCGAAACTCGCATCCTATGACGGCGTGCTTCCCCTTCCGGTAATCCGCAATAAGAAGACGGTCGACCCGACCGATCCGACCAGCGAGCCCGGTCATTCAGCTGGAGACCGCCATGGGAGCCGCGGTGTCGCTTTTCGATGGCGCGACCTGCGTATGCGTCGACCGTATGCGTTTCCTGCCGGTGAAGACCACTGACGATTTGTTCATCATGCGGTCCGACCGATTCCATCTGACGGACCAGTACGAGATGGAAGACGGCAACTACATCTTCCCCGACGTCCATTTGGACGCGCGCTATTACAAGAACATCCACGATTTCGATGCCCGTTTCCCATACGGTGTGCCTTCGCTCGCCGCGGCGAAATCCGTTAATATCGATGGCGATTGGACCTTCGGCAGGGACGTGATGCTGTTTAGCGACGCGCGACTGGAGGATCAAGGCGAACCAAGCTATGTGCCGAATGGCGAATATGTCGGCCCGCAGGGCGTGGAACCGGACGATTGGGTCTAATTTTGGACGGCCATGCAACACGAAAACGATGTTTTTTCGTGAAATAGGCACAAATCGCTTAAAAAACCTCTATCATAGAATGTTGTGTGCGGCTTACGAGGCCAAGCACTTAAAAAGAAACGTTAACGAGACGTGAGGACTAATGGCTGAGGGAAGTAACGGTAGGCGACGTTTTTCCGACAAATGGGGCAAGCATGAGCTTGATGTGTTGGCTGTGCTCTCCTCAGCTTTTCCGCAATGGCTTACCTCACGTCAGATCGCGCAACGTGTGAAGGCGTATGCCGATTCGTACGGAGAGCTCGCCGATCAAGCGGCGAAGGCCGCCTTCGCCAAGCAATTTCAGCGTGACCGCGCCAAGCTCGCCGCCATGGGCATCGCCATCGAATCAAGGCAGCCGGAATATTCCTCCAAGTCAGAAGGGCAGGATTTCGCTTCCTACCGTCTGCAGCTTGGCGATGAGCCGCGCGTGCGTCTGCTGTTCGGCGACGAGGATCTGCCGATTCTTGCCGCTGCGAATTACCTTGCGCGCTCCATGTCGATTTCCTCGGCTCCTGCGCACGAACCCCAGCACGCTTCCCGTACCGCGCCGCGCGTGCCGCAGACGCCGATTCCAGGACTTGGCTTGGATTCCATCGCGCCGGGTCTTGGCACGCAATCCATTCCCGACGAGCTGGTCAAAAGTGGTCGATCAGCGACGTTTTCGCCGCCACTGTGGATGTTGATGGCGAGCATCTCAATGTCGCCTACGCCGACTCCGATGATCTGGCCATGTTCGTGCTGTCTCATCCGGGTGCGTCCATAGTGAGCCCTCAGGAGCTGTCGACGCGTTCAACCGCCGGCTGCATGCGGCCACGCAGTTCGTGCCGGCCGATGAATCCACCGGCACCGACAGCTCCACCTGGTGTCTCCGGAAATCAACCGCAACAGCACTGATGAGGATGATACCGAGGAAGGCAAGGGCCGTCCGAAGAAGAACTCCGCGTTCCAGACCGGTAGTGAGGTCGATCGGCGTCTTCGCCTGATGCTGTTCCTGTCCGCCCACATGGGTGAGGAATACTCTCTTGAAGAACTTGCGGAACGATTCATCGGCAGGCCGAAGTCCGATGACGAATTGAAGAAGTTCGTCAACATCATTCATAAGGACATCAACACGTTGACCACGGTGTCCGATGATGGCGAGATGGCCGGAAGCCAGTTCTTCGATATCGATTGGTCCTTGCTTGACGCGGAAGGCATCGTCTCCGCCACGAATTCGCTGGGGCTTGAACGCCTTGCCGGCATTTCCCAGCAGTACCTGAGCATGCTGACCGCATCGGTGAGCTATCTCGCCCACTCCTCTTTGCTTCCGGACAAGCTGCGTGAGCAGGCGGAATCGCTGTACAGCCGACTGCGCCAGCACGTCAAGCCTGGCGACATGCCGTGGCTGAGCCTGACCGGATACGAGATGGAACCAAGGAACTTCTCCATCGTCAAGAGCGCCATCTCCAAAGGCATGCTGCTCGACATGGAATATACGGACGGTGCGGGCCGTATACAGCGCAAGCTAGTGGCGCCAGACAAGATTTTTGTCGACGAAGGCGTTTACTACGTGGCGGTATGGACCGACGTGTCCAACGCGGCGCCCGCGGACAAGATGAAGTTCGTCAAGACGGATACGACCATCAACAAGGCTACTGGCAAGCCTCGTATCTGGCAGGTGCTTCGCATCTCCCGCATCGAGCATGCGGAGCTGGTCGAACCCACTGAAAAAGTGGACATTCCGGACGTGCCCGCATCCGAACTGCGCAAGTGGAGTTCGACAATGGCACACCTGCCGTGTCATAACCAATCAGGACGACCTGTCGTTCATCGACAGCCTGTCGGGAGCCACCGTCGAGAAATGCGGCGAAGGCGAGAAGGTGCATCTGATTGTGTCTTCCGATTCCTGGTATGTCGCGTTCTGCATCGCGCACGCCGTCATATTACTGCCGTCGCGCCGGAGACGTTGCGCACGATGATCATCGCCCGAGCACAGCATGAGCTGAGCGTCGGCGACCGAGAGAACGAAGACTGACGGGGGAGGCGCTATGCCTTGGTGGATTTGGCTGGTACTCGTCCTGTTCATGCTGACGATGCTGGTCGGCGGCGGCGCATACGCATGCATCCGCGGATATCATGCGTTCAAAGATGCCATCAAAGTAGGCGGACGCATGTCCAAACGTTCGAGGCCATGTCCGAGCCGTTGCCGCAACCAAAGGAGAACACGTCCCCGTTCTTCACACGTCCACTTGAGGACGCGGCCAATCGTTATATCGACGCTCATGCCGAAGTCATCAGCCGCCGTGAGGAAAAGCGCGTCCGTCATGCCCGGCAGTGGGCGCAGTGGAAGCATTCCAACGACTGATTCGAAAAGGAACCATGACTCATCATCGTCGACATGGCAATAACGACACCGGCACATACGATGCCGAGATGACCACAGCCCTATCTCCCGCGCAACGCTATGCGGCGTTCAAACAGACGCAGGCCAAAACGCCAATCGGTCTCGTCTCGTTTCGCACGGTCCATGCCATTCGAATTGGACGATTTCCAAGTCAAAGCCAATGATGCGTTGGAAGCCGGCGACAATGTGCTCGTCGCCGCGCCCACCGGAGCCGGCAAGACGGTCGTGGCTGATTTCGCGATCTATCTGGCCCAAGAGCGTAACGTCAAAGCGTTCTACACCACGCCAATCAAAGCGTTGAGCAATCAGAAATACCATGATCTGGTCGAAACGTACGGGCCGGACAGAGTCGGCCTGCTTACCGGCGACACGTCCATCAACTCCGAAGCCGACATCGTGGTCATGACCACCGAGGTCCTGCGCAAACATGCTCTACGAGCATTCCATGACACTTGACGCCTTGCGTTACGTGATTCTTGACGAGGTGCACTATCTCGCCGACCGTTTCCGCGGGCCGGTGTGGGAGGAAGTGATCATCCACCTGCCCCAAAGCGTGAGAATCATCGGCCTGTCCGCAACCGTGTCGAATGTCGAGGACTTCTCCAAATGGATTGAATCGGTCCGTGGCGACACCACGCTGGTGGTGTCCGAAAAACGGCCCGTGCCGTTGGAACAGCATGTGCTTGTTCAGGCGGACGACCACACCGAACCGGAACTCATCGACCTGTATCGACGTGATAAAGACGGCAATCAGACAGACAAGCTCAACGCCCAGCTGGTGAGCAGGCTCGATCAGCTCGACCGCAAGGCCGCGAAACGTAGGGGAGAGCAGCGCCCCGACAGACGAAAGGGCGGCAAGGGCGGCAAATGGAACGACCATTCCCGCAGACCCGAACGCCATACGCCACGTCGTTGGGCCGTGATTGATGAATTGAATTTCCTCGGCATCCTGCCGGGCATCTATTTCATCTTCTCCCGCAACGGATGCGATCAGGCCGTCGAACAATGCATCAACGCCGGACTCGAACTCACCACCGATGACGAGGTGCGTCGCATCCGCCGTATCGTCGATGAGATGGTCGAAGGCCAACTCAGTCAAGAGGATTTGAAGGCTTTGCATTTTCTCGCAGTTCCGCTTCGCCTTGGAGGAAGGATTCGCGCCGCATCATGCTGGCATGGTGGCGCTCTTCCGCCAAATTGTCGAACGACTGTTCGAAGAGGGGCTGGTGAAGGTCGTCTTCGCCACGGAAACACTTGCCTTGGGCATCAACATGCCGGCACGGTGCGTGGTGGTGGAAAACTTGAGAAATTCGATGGGACCGGGCATGTCGGATTGACGCCAGGGGAGTTCACCCACTTACCGGACGCGCTGGCCGACGTGGCATCGACACCATCGGCCATGCGGTGGTTGTGGACCATCATGGCTTCATTCCCGCCACTGCCGCCGCGCTGTCCAGCAAGCGCGTGTACCCGCTGCACTCCAGTTTCAAACCGACGTTCAACATGGCCGTCAACCTGCTTAATTCCAGCGATTACGAGACCGCTCGCATCACGCTTGACCATTCCTTCGCGCAATGGGAGGCCAACGAATCCGCCTGGCAGCTTGAAGCGCAGATGGATACGTTGCGCAAAGCGTTGGACGGATACGAACGGGCGTTCGATTGTGAGTTCGGCGACTTCAAGGAGTTCATGCGGCTGCGCATGCGCTTGAGCGACTTGGAAAAGAACGAACGACGCAAACTCAAGCACGAGGTGTTCCGCACGCAGAAGGCGCGAAGCGAAGCGTTCAAAGACCTTGACAGGCGTATCGCGGAGCTTCGCGAAAAAAGACAGGGACCATCCCTGCCGCAAATGCCCCGATATTCAGAAGCATCTCAAATGGGGGCATCGGTGGCGCGTGAAAATGCGTGAATTGGAACGTGTGCAGCACCGCTACGATTCACGCACCGGCTCCGTGGCACGTCAATTCGACCGCATCTGCAATGTGCTGAACGAGCTCGGATACCTCGATCGGCTTGATGAAGGCGCAAAAGAACATATCGATTACCGGCTTACCGAACGTGGACAGCTGTTGCGGCACTTGTACAGCGAGCTTGATTTGGTGCTTGCCCAGGCGATCGATGATGGCGCGTTCGACGGACTCGATGCGACGGAGCTGGCCAGCGCCGTCATGTCGTTGATTTACGAGCCACGCAGAGGCAGCGGGGGAGAGCCGCGCCATTATCCCGGAGGAATGCAGGGGAACGTCGCCGTCTGTGCGGCGCAGCTCAAAGGCGTGCACGCGTCGATTGCCATGCTGTGTGAGGACTATGCCCTCGACGAGCCGCGCCAACTTGATTTCGGCATCACCGATGTCGTCTACGAATGGGCTCAGGGCGAAAGCCTGTCGCGTGTGCTGTACGGCACCGATTTGACCGGCGGCGATTTCGTACGCGGATGCAAACGTCTCGCCGACGTGTTGCAGCAGATCGCCGTGGCCGGACCATACCTGGGTAAACGCGCCGAAACGCTCGCTCCGATCGCGAAAACAGGCGTACGAGAACGTCAACCGTGGCATCGTCGCCTATTCAGGTGTCGACTGAGCATGTGCGCAATCGGGGAGATCGGTTTTCGCGGACGCGGGAATAAGTGACACGTCCGAAGTGTTTTGTAGCTTAGAGTAAGCAGATAATCAAGGAGGCAAAAGCAATATGGCGGAACGTAGCCTGCGAGGCATGAGCATCGGTGCAAAGTCGCTTGAATCCGATGACAATGTGGATTTTGCGGCGCGAACCGACGTCGCATACGTGTGTCCGAAAGGCCATCGTACGATTCTGCCGTTCGCTGAGGGCGCAGAATTCCCAGATGAGTGGGAGTGCCGCTGCGGCGCCGTCGCGCACCGTGAAGGAGACAATGACGACGAGGCTGATGAAATCGCCAAGCCGACACGCACGCACTGGGACATGCTCATGGAACGTCGTACCGAAGACGAACTGAAGGCTTTGCTGGAGAAGCGTCTGCAAATGCATCGTGACGGATGGTTCCCGGACTACGAGTGACCTGCAGTTAAACGACACTTGAACGAATGCCCGGTCATTGAGACCGGGCATAATTGTTTCTGTCATCAATTCTTATAGCACACAGCCAAGGGGAGAATCAGATCCATGTCCGAACATCCGAAGAAAGTCGTTCTGCTTGACCTCGATGGCACACTGACGAAATCCGATCCAGGAATCATGGCTGCGTTGTCAAGGCGTTCGAAGAGATGGGATATCCGGTGCGGACGATGCCGAATTGCATCGTTTCATTGGACCGGCCATCAGCGAATCGAGCAACGCAACGGCATTCCGGATGACAAGCTTGACGAAGGCGTGAGGATTTACCGCAAGTATTACGCCGACGAGGCCGTGTTCGACGACCCGAACAATCCCGGACAGAAAGTCCCCGGCCGCCTGAACAACACGATTTACCAAGGTATTCCGGAGCAGCTCGCCAAACTGCGTGCCGACGGATACTATCTGGCGATTGCCAGCTGCAAGCCGCAATACCAATGCATTCCGATTTGCGAGCATTTCCACTTGGACACCATGGTCGACGGCATCTACGGTGCCAGCGAGGACAATTCCCGTCTTGACAAGGACCAAGTGATCCGTTGGGCTTTCCAGCACATCGATTTCGACGAGAACGCAGGAGACAAGGCACTGATGGTCGGCGACCGTTGGACCGATGCCGACGGCGCCAAGGCGTGCGGTTTGGACTGCCTCGGCTGTGGCTGGGGCTATGCGGAGCCCGGAGAGCTCAAAGCCCATGGCGCATACCGTATTCTGGATTCGGTAGATGAACTCGCGCAGGCCGTCGAGGAGTATTTCGCCTGAGTCCGTAAACGGAAACGCTGTAGGCCAGTTACGTGGTTGCTGTCGCAATATCGTGGCAGCAACCACGTTTTTTTTTATTTATTGAGTGACGGAGGCTGTTATGTCAGAACCGCGTGTTTGACGCTTCCTCAAGCCTGGAAAAACGTCATTCCTGAAAAGCCGATAATGTACGTTATGTCAGATTTCTATTTGACGGCCTGATTGAGCTTCCGCTCCATCTCGCTGTGCATGCCGTTTCGGGCCTGAAGATACATGAAAACAAGTTCCGCTGCGATCAGCATGACCATCACCGCAGCCGACGGCCATCCGACATGTTCGTAGAAACGCCGGAACCTCTCCGAGAAATCCGACCTGAACATCGCATATACCGGATATGGCAACGCGCCAATGACCAATGAGGTGAAATGCAGCGCGATGATCGACCAACGCACCGGATGCACATCGCGGTGTTTTTTGGAAAACAGATTGCCTCGAATCGCAGTAATCGAACAAATGTTCACTGCGATGACGGCGGCTATGATCCACAACAGTGCCGGCAGAATATCAAGCATGCGCTACTCCCCTGCGGGTTATATCGTTCGAATGTTCCGGGCTGAATCGTACCAATTGTATGCGATCAGGCTGCTGCGCGGGATTTGCGCCGCGATTCCAGCTTCTTTCTCATACGTATCGCGGCAATGTCGTCGATTGGCCTATTGGTGTCTGTCGATGCCGGCGTCTTCGTCAAATCGACATATTCCTCATGTTCTAGAGCCTCTTTGATCTGATGCCATAGCGATCCGACGGACACCCCGAACACAGCTCTGCCGCTTTGGAGCAGAGCCACCATCTGTTCGCTGTCCGTGCACTCATGCACATTCTGCCCATCGCACATGATGATGATGCCGGCCAACTGTTCGGGCGTGCGCTGCGCGAGGAAGCCGATGGCGGTGGTCACGTTCTGCAGATTGATTCCGGCATCCAGCAATCTTTTGGAAACGGCAAGAATCACCACATCTTTGAACGAATACAATCTGCGTGAGCCGGATCCGTGCGACGGGGTGATGGATGGTTCCACTATCTGTTTACGCGCCCAATAGTCAAGCTGGCGGTACGTGATACCCGCCACTTTTGACGCGACCGTACCACGATAGCCCCGTGTGACGGGCTGCGCGTCCGCGGAGGGGAACAACTCCCCCTGCACCGCGTGCGACACGTGCAGATGCAACCGCATTGTTGGTTCTGCCTCGCCGTCCATTGTCTTCTCCTACACGCCATAAAACAATCGCCTATGAGCTTCCATTCGGAGCCCATAGCGATTGAAGGAAACCGTTACTCACAGTTTATCCCGCATCGGGCGTTTCATTAGGCAATGACGGCCTTGTTGGTGAAATATACGAGACGGAACTTGCCCAGAATGATTTCGTCGCCGTTCTTCAGTTCCTGGCTATCCACTCGTTGACGGTTCACGTATGTGCCGTTCAGGCTGCCGGCGTCAATCACCGAATAATTTCCGTTAATCCTGCGGAACACCGCGTGCGTGCGGGAGACGGTGGAATCGTCCAGCAGGATATCGGAACTCGGGTCGCGTCCCACGGTGATCTCGTCCTCGTCGAGGAGATAACGCGAGCCGGACACCGCTCCCCCTGGTGGAAATCAGGAGCGCCGTGCCGTCGGCCAGACGCATGATCGTATTGAGGTCCTCCTTCGTCAGAGGACGGTCTCCGGTGGAAGTAACCGGTACAGTGATAGCAGGAAGACCAATGATGGTCGTTTCACCTGCGCTTGGAATCGGATCAGTCATAGCTGTCATTCTACCCTCTCCCCTTGCAATTGGCCGGTATTGTGGCCGGCATGGTCACGAATCATACACTGTGAACGGTATTTACCGTTCGTTCTTGTCGATGATGGATACGAATTCGTCCTTCGGCAGCATGTCATCGTAGCTGCGCCAGCGTCGTTCCAGTTTCGCGGTTCGCCTCATCGTGTTGTTTCTGCCCCAGCTCGGCGTACGCTTTCAATTCGTTGGGGCCCATATCCTTAACCGGTTGGTTGAGGTTCAATTGTCTCTCGTTCACAATAGGCAATTGTAGCCGCTTGCCGGGGAACAAAAAGCCTGGAACGCTTTTTAATCGCGTTCCAGGCTTTTTCAAGAAGGATTCAGTGTGTGGTGTCCAAATCAGCGGC
>ENA-OQAR01000603-OQAR01000603.1-human-gut-metagenome-genome-assembly--contig:-NODE-603-length-10762-cov-4.205642_pt1 | contig 10762 bp, 12 predicted proteins | sample MGYA00242738_ERZ504533 | MGnify/ENA primary metagenome ERZ504533 (study PRJEB26092, sample SAMD00036276) | human gut metagenome | host: Homo sapiens | study: EMG produced TPA metagenomics assembly of... | reverse complement strand
CTGATTCATGCTGCCTAACAGCATCATCAGCAAAGCCCACAGGTCACGTTTGGTTACTGTGGGCTTTTTACATAGGGGCATAGCTCAGTTGGTAGAGCAGCGGTCTCCAAACCGCGTGCCGAGGGTTCGAATCCTTCTACCCCTGCCAAGGTAAGCCGTACACCTTCGGGTGTGCGGCTTTTCTCGTTGGCTGTTCGGCGTGAGCTCCAGTGGCGCTGTAAAAGCATACAATTCAGCCGCTGCTTTGGGGAAATATATTTTTCTTTGCAGCCCACTTGATTTTTTGTTTTGTTATAGTATAATTAACTCCGCGCTTGAGCAAAACAGGGTGCCAACCACCCTCTTTTTTACTTTTGCGCGTTGTTTTGTGTGGAAAAATGATCTTGTTGAGGGAACGCATATGACCAAAGATTTAACGAGCGGAAATCCGTTCAAAATCATCCTGTTGTTCACCCTGCCGCTGATGCTGGGCAACCTGTTCCAGCAGTTTTACAGCCTGGCAGATACCATCATTGTGGGCCGTTTTGTCGGTGTCAATGCGCTGGCGGCAGTTGGCGCTACCGGCTCGGTCAACTATCTGATCCTGGGTTTTGTTATTGGCATGTGCAACGGCTTTGCTATCCCCATCGCACAGCTGTTTGGTGCCCATGATGACAGCGACCTGCGCCGCCATGTGGCCAATGCAACCTGGCTGTGCATTGCCTGGGGTGTTGTGCTTACCGTTGTCACGGTGGCGCTGACCCGCCCCATTATGGAGCTGATGCAGACCCCGGCGGACATTATTGATGGTGCCAGCACCTACATTGGCTGGATCTTTGCGGGAATTCCCTTTGTTTTTCTCTATAATATGGTTTCGGCCATCATGCGCGCTTTGGGCGACAGCAAAACCCCGCTTTACTTCCTGGTGCTGACCAGCGCTGTCAACATTGTGCTGGATCTGGTGCTCATCATCAACTTTAATATGGGCGTTTTGGGTGCCGCTGTGGCAACCGATGTTTCGCAGGCAATCTCCGGCGTGATCAGCCTGATCTATCTGATCAAAAAGTTCAAGATCCTGCATATGACGCGGGATGAATGGAAATACAGCCGCTCTACCTGCCGCCGCCTGTCTGCTATGGGCCTGCCCATGGGCCTGCAGTGTACCATCACGGCCGTGGGCGGCGTTATAATGCAGTGGGCCGTCAACGGGCTGGGCAGCTCTGTGGTTGCCGCCATTACGGCTGCGGGCAAAACCCAAAACCTGCTCTCCTGTGCGTTGGAAAGCATCGGCACCGCTATGGCAACCTATGCGGGCCAGAACCTTGGCGCGGCCCGGCTGGACCGTGTGCGCAGCGGTGTAAAAAGCTCCTACATTATGGTGGTTGCTTATTCCGTCCTTGCTTTTATTGCCCTGCACTTTGGCGATGTCGTGATCATCGGCCTCTTCCTGGATACCAAGACCGAGGTTGAGATCGTGGCGATGGCGCGAGATTATATGTTCTGGAACAGTCTGTTCTTTATCCCGCTCGGCGCGCTCATCGTATGGCGCTATACCATTCAGGGGCTGGGCTATTCCACACTTGCCATGATGGCCGGTGTGGCCGAAATGGTGGCGCGTACCGTTATCGCCCTGGTGCTGATTCCGGTGCTGGGCTATTTTGGCGCAGAGCTGTCCAACCCGGTAGCCTGGGTGGCGGCCTGCCTGTTCCTGTACCCGGCTTACCTGTGGACGGTCAAACACCTGGAAAACCGCCTGCTTGCCGGCCACCTTGCCATGAAGCACAGCGCGGTAGGGGATTGACCCTCTGAATTTTTATCACGATCCATGCTTTTGCCCTGCATGCCCTGCGGTATGCGGGGCATTTTTTGCACCATTCCGGCATTTTTTTTCAAAAAGCTCTTGCCCTGCGGCGGCAAAAGCAATATAATAACTGTATATTTATTCATAGAGGGTCAGAGCGTATCGAATAAGCAAACAAGCGGGTGGAATATTTTCACCACGTTTGCTTTACGGTACGCCCCAGCGGGCCGCATACGCCCTGTATGTGCAAAAAAGGCAGGGGAAGTGCCGCGCCGCGCAACAAGAGGGAAGGAAGTATTATTATGCCGGAAAAGAAACCGTTCATCACCCTTGAGCAGGCACAGGAAATTATTGCCGATGTGCCTACCCCGTTCCATCTTTATGACGAAAAAGGCATCCGCGCCAATGCACGCCTTGTCAACAAAGCTTTTGCATGGAACAAAGGTTTTAAGGAGTATTTTGCCGTTAAGGCAACCCCCAACCCGTACCTGCTGCGCATCCTGAAAGAGGAAGGCTGCGGCGTGGACTGCTCCAGCTACACCGAACTGCTGCTGAGCGAAGCCTGTGGCTTCAGCGGCAGCGATATCATGTTCTCCTCCAACGAAACGCCGGTGCAGGACATGAAGAAGGCGTATGACTTGGGCGCTTACATTAACCTGGACGACCTGACCCATGTGGATTTCCTCAAGAATGTGGCAGGTATCCCCGAAACGATCTGCTGCCGCTTTAACCCCGGCGGAACCTTTGACCTGGGCAACGGCATCATGGATAACCCCGGCGATTCCAAGTACGGCATGTCCGAAGAGCAGATGACCGAAGCTTATACCCGCCTGATGGCACTGGGTGCAAAGAACTTCGGCATCCATGCTTTCCTGGCCAGCAATACCGTTACCGATGATTATTACCCGGAACTGGCCGGTATCCTGTTCAACCTGGCTGTGCGTCTGCACCAAAAGACCGGTGCACACATCAAGTTCATCAACCTGTCCGGCGGCGTTGGCGTTGCCTACAAGCCGGAGCAGCGCTCCAATGATATCCTGGCCATTGGCGAGGGTGTCCGCAAAAAGTTTGAGGAGATCCTGGTGCCCGCCGGTATGGGCGACGTTGCCATCTTTACCGAGATGGGGCGCTTTATGCTGGCTCCGTATGGCTGCTTGGTTGCCACAGCCATCCACGAAAAGCACATTTATAAAGAGTATATCGGCCTGGATGCCTGCGCTGCCAACCTGATGCGCCCGGCCATGTACGGTTCCTACCACCACATCACCGTGCTGGGCAAAGAGAACGCCCCCTGCGACCATAAATACGATGTGGTCGGCGGTCTGTGCGAGAACAATGATAAGTTTGCCATTGATCGTATGCTGCCCAAGATCGATATGGGCGATGTGCTGGTCATCCACGATACCGGTGCCCATGGCTTCTCGATGGGATATAACTACAACGCAAGCTGCGCAGCGCCGAAGTGCTGCTGTGCGAGGATGGCTCCCACCAACTGATCCGCCGCGCGAGACCCCGGCAGACTATTTTGCCACCTTTGATTTTACCCCATTCTACAAAAAAATGGGCCTGTAATATACAGCCCAAAGTGAGGAGACGCTATGTTCCAGTTTATGCTTGTTGTCGGCCTTGTGCTGGCGTATTACGGCTATGCCGTTACCAAAAATCCCCGCATCTGGGGGGACCAGGGGCGGGACGCCATAAAAGAAGAAAACTGGAACCGCTATGTCCGCTATAATGGGCAGTTCGCCATGTGTGCCGGCTTTTTGATGGCGGCCCTTGACGCGCTGGATATGGCGGTCGATCTGTCCGCCGCCATCTACCTGCTAATTCTGCTGGGCGGTTTGGCCATCCTTTTGTATCCCTTCGCCCACTGGATGCACGAAAACGAGGGCACCTGGAACCCCTGGCCCCGCGTGGAAACCGAAAAGCAGAAGCGCAAGCGCCTGATCAAAGAGCAGGAGCGCCAGGAAAAGAAAAACAAAAAGAAATAAGATGGCTTTGGGTCACTTGATTTCCGTTGCTTTTCTCAGACGCTCATCTCATAAAGAACAGAGAACAAAAGAATAGAAAAACAAAAAGGCATGTGCTATGATTCAAGCACATGCCTTTTTCATAGGCAATACCGCATAATTCTAAGTGCCGATACGGCGAGCGAGGTGCGGCAGCTGCTAGGCCAAAAGCGCAGATAATACTGGATGTCTTATCGAGCATTTTGGCAACGCAGATGCCGTACCGCAGCTGTCGGAGCGGTGCTTAAGCCGCTAGGCGGGAATTATGCGGTATTGCCCATAATCTCTGAACCATTGGAATCCGCAGCTCTGCATTTCTATCCAAACATCTGCGTTCGTTTGCGGCAATTTATTCCGCGCAGCCGATATCCTGCGCAATTTCCTGCACGGATTCCTTGTCGAATTCACCCAGCGGCAGGATCAGCCGTGCCAGAATTTCCTGTGGCAGAACTTCCAGCAGGGCGGTCTGGTCGCACTCTGCGTGCTCTGGGGCGCACAGGCGGCACTCATCGGCGTCTTGTTCCACGCGGGCATAATGGCCGGTGGAAATAAAACGGCAGTCGAGCTTATCAGCCGTCTGCATCAGCAGCTGGAACTTCAGCAGTTCGTCCGCGGCAGTGTCCGCTGCTTCAATCACGTGCAGGGTTACATCCAGCGCCTTGGCGGCGTTCTGCGCGGTCTCCACGGCATCGTCAGCCATCCCGGCAAAATGCACCAGTGCGGCCTGTACGGCAAAGCCCTGCTCCTGCAAAATGCGCACAGTAACGGTAGCGTCCATGCCGCCGTTCAGCCCAACTAGAACCTTATCCTGCTTTTCAAATGTATTAAAACCCAGTGCTCCGTCCATAATATCCTCCTGTATCAGCGGTGCGCAGTGCGTCAGGCCTGCTTTCCGCCGTATTTTTTGCTTTGCTCCACGGCCAAGCGGTCGCAACGCTCGTTTTCGGGGTGGCCTGCGTGGCCTTTCAGCCAGTGGTAGTGGATTACATGCTTCTCGCTTTCTTCCAGCAGCGGTGCCCAAAGGTCGGGGTTCAAGGCGGGGGATTTGTCTGCCTTTTTCCAGCCGCGCTTGCGCCAGCCCTTGGCCCAGCCCTTTTCCAGCCCGTTGATCACATACTGGCTGTCGCTGTACAGGTCAATGTCACAGGGCTCTTTCAGCTGGCGCAGGGCTTCCAGCAGGCCGGTCAGCTCCATGCGGTTGTTGGTGGTTCCGGCCTCGCCGCCGGAAATCTCTTTCTCATACACCTTTTCTCCGGTGCGGAAGCGCAGGATCGCGCCCCAACCGCCGGGGCCGGGATTGCCGCTGCAGGCACCGTCGGTATAAATTTCGATGTGTTTCATGTTACCCTCGTTTTGCTGCGGCAATACTGGAATCAGGGCATGCCGGAAAATGGCATCCTTTTCTTTGCTTTTCGCTGTACCTTATCGGCCAGCCGCAATGCCCGGAACCCTGCCGCTTTACTATAAAAATAATTATACGCGATTTTGCCCAGCCCTGCAAGCTTTTTGTGTAATTTGTCCATAAATGCGTCCGGCATACTATTTGACAATGCCCCCGCTGCGCCTTATAATAGATTTAATTGCAATGTCGTAGTTTGATTCAGGACCCGGTTGCAGCCTTTCGGCTGAACTCTTCGCGTCCAAACCGTGATTCAGTAAATCGGCACAGTGCCGTACAAATTTTACATGCGACAAAACATCACGTCCGGGGTACGGTGCTTACCGTGTGTGTAACCACCAACCCTGGCCGAATACAATATGGAGGTTATGCAATGGAAGATCACAACAACGAAAAACGCCCCCGCCAGCAGGGCCGCAGCAATTACACCCGCCGTGCCCCGCGCGCAAATAATAATAACCAGAACCGCAAACCCGGTGCGCCTGCCCCCGCAGCCAGCGCCCCGCAGGCAGCGGAGGAAAACCACAGCCCCAGCACCGCAAGCCGCAGCGCCGCCGTGCCCCGCAGCCCCAGCAGGCTGCAACGAGCAATGCGGTGAATGCAGCAGCTCCGGCCCCGGTGCAGCGCCCCCGCAGCCCGCAGCGCCGCAGCTATAAGCAGCATTATTATGATGCTTCCACCCCGGCTGTTCCCATGCACATCTGCCCGCTGGGCGGCCTGGGCGAAGTTGGCAAAAACATCACCCTGTATGAATGCCAGGGCGATATGATCCTGGTGGACTGCGGCCTGGTGTTCCCGGATTCCGATATGTTCGGCGTGGACCTTGTCATTCCGGATTTCACCTATGTATTGGAAAATAAGGACCGCATCAAGGGCCTGTTCATTACCCATGGCCACGAAGACCATATCGGCAGCCTGCCGTATCTGCTCAAAAAGTTCAACGTGCCCATTTACACTGCACGTTTGACCATTGGCCTGATCAAAAACAAGCTGGAGGAGCACGGTCTTGCCTCCAGTGCAGAGTTCCATGAGATCCGTCCCCGCCAGAAAGTGCGCCTTGGCTGCTTTACGGTGGAGCCCATCCATGTCAACCACTCCATCCCGGATTCTCTGGCGTTTGCCATTGACTGCCCGGCAGGCATCGTGCTGCATACCGGCGACTTCAAGATCGACTACACGCCGCTTTCCGGCGATGCCGTTACCGACCTTTCCACCATTGCGGAGTATGCCGCCGCGGCGTGCTGGCTTTGCTGGCGGATTCTACCAACGCGGAACGCCCCGGCTTTACGGCAACCGAGCAGACTGTGGCCGAAGGGGTGCGCAGCCTGTTTGCCCGCGCCAAAAACCGCCGCATTATCGTGGCAACCTTTGCTTCCAACATCTACCGCATCCAGCAGATCATTGACCTGGCCATTGAGTATGGCCGCAAGGTGGCCGTCAATGGCCGCAGCATGGTTTCCAACACCGAAATGGCGCGGGAGCTGGGGTATCTGCATGCGCCGGATAATGTGCTGATCGATATCGAGGAGATCAACAAATACCCGCCGGAAAAGGTTGTCCTTATCACCACCGGCAGCCAGGGCGAACCGCTGTCCGCTCTGTCCCGTATGGCGCAGGCCAGCCACCGTACCGTCAAGGTTGGCCCCACTGACTTTATCATTATCTCGGCCCGCCCCATCCCCGGCAACGAAAAGACCGTGACCAAGGTGGTCAACGGCCTTCTGGCCCTGGGCGCAGAGGTCATTTACGAAAACATGTACGATACCCATGTTTCCGGGCCACGCCTGCCAGGAAGAGCAGAAGCTGATGCTGACCCTTGCCCACCCGCAGTATTTCCTGCCGGTTCACGGCGAGTTCAAGCAGCTCAAGCGCCACGCCGAAACGGCGGAGCACCTGGGCTATATCCCCAAGCAGAATATTTATATTGCTGAAAATGGCCAGAACATCCGCCTTTCCCGCGATGGCATGGCAGTGGAGGGCACTGTGCCCGCCGGTGCCGTGATGGTGGATGGCTATGGCGTGGGCGATGTGGGCAATGTGGTCCTGCGTGACCGCCACCACCTGTCGGAGGACGGTATCATCATCGTTACCGCAGCTGTGGATGGCAGCACCGGCCAGCTGCTTTCCGGCCCGGACCTGGTTTCCCGCGGCTTGTCTATGTGCGGGAAGCGAGGAGCTGATGGACGGTGCCCGCGTGCAGGTTGAAATGGCCCTTGACCGCAGTATGGCGGATAACATGCACGACTGGGCCAGCGTGAAATCCCGCGTGCGGGAGGCGCTTTCCAGCTATATCTACCGCAAAACCAAGCGCAGCCCCATGATTCTGCCTATTCTGATGGAAGTTTGATCCAAACCATATCTGACCGTGACCGCCTGCCCCACATTGCAGGCACCGAGGAACGATGATGAAAAACAAGCTGAGACGTGATATCTTTGTCATTATCTTTTTGCTGCTCGTTGCGTGCATCGCTCTGGCTGTGCCGCTGGCGTTCAGCAACCCGCGCTGGCTGCTGGCACCGGCGCTGCTTGTAGTGTTTGCGTTGGTGGTGGCGGTGCTTGGCATCCGCCGGCTGCGGCGCTTTGTGGCCGATATGCTGTGCGGGACCAACTTTGAGGGCAGCAAGACCCAGTATTCGCTGGCGGATTTTTCCATCCCCACTGCCCTGATTACCGAAGGCTCCGTGGTGTGGTATAATCCGGCCTTCCGGGAGCAGATTCTGGCGGGGCAGGATGCCCTGCTGGCTGCACCGGACCGCCTGATGACCGGCATTGACCTTTCCGTCTGCGCCCGCGCCCACGGCCAGGACCTGACCATTGACGAAAACCGCTACACGGCCTACGCCACAACCAGCCGCAGCAGCAAAACGGGCACATTGCTGTTTTTGGTCAACGATACGTTCTACAAAAACACGCTGGATGAATACACTGCCAGCCGCCCGGCTTACCTGATTATTGGGGTGGACAGCTATGACGAGCTGTTCAACGATATGAAGGACTCCGAGCAGGCGCACGAGCTGGAGGCCATCAACACCCTGCTGGAAGAATACATCGGCCGCACGACCGGTTTCCTGCGCAAGGTGTCCAACAGCCGCTATATTGCGGTGGTGGAAGAGCGGGATATCCGCTGGATGATGGAAGAACGCTTTGATATTCTGGATAAAGTGCGTGCGCTGCACCCCGGCGGAATGCTCACCCTTTCCATCGGCGTAGGCCATGGCGGCGCTACTATGCAGGAATGCCAGGAGATGGCCCGCGAAAGCATTGATATTGCCTTGGGCCGCGGCGGCGACCAGGCTGCCGTGAAAACAGTCGATGGCTTTGAGTTCTTCGGCGGCATTTCCCATGGTGTCGAAAAGCGCAGCCATGTGCGCAGCCGCATCATTGCCAACGCCCTGGCAGACCAGATCCGCCAGAGCGACAGCGTCATCATCATGGGCCACCGCCAGAGCGATTTGGATGCCATCGGCTCCGCCATCGGTTTGCTGCGCATGTGCAAAATGTGCGATGTGCCTTCGGTCATCGCAGTGCGCAGCAAGGCAACGCTGGCGGGCCAGCTGCTGGATGTGTTCAACAAAGCGGGGGAGGACCACAACTTTATTGAACCGGAAGAAACCTATAAGCTCATCACCCCCAAAACCCTGCTGATTGTAACCGATACATACCAAAAGCGCCTGCTGGAAGACCAAAAGATTTACGAAAAATGCAGCCGCGTGGTTGTTATCGACCATCACCGCATGGCGGTGGGGCATATTGATAACCCGATCCTTTTGTATCATGAACCCTTTGCTTCCAGCGCCAGCGAGCTGGTGTGTGAACTGCTGCAATTCATGCCCGCCCAAAACAACATCACTCAGTTGGAAGCCCAGGCACTGCTGTCTGGCATCATGCTGGATACCCGCAGTTTTGCGCTGCATGTCGGCGTGCGTACCTTTGAGGCTGCCGCTTGGCTGCGCAGCCGCGGGGCCGAAACCGCCGCGACCAAGCGCCTGTTCAATATTTCCAAAGAAGAATACGAAGCCCGCGCCGCTATTGTGGAGGGCGCTTACCTCTACAAAGGCTGCGCTATCGCCACTTCGGATGAGCTTGACCCCGCCATGAGTGTGGTTCTGCCCATGGCAGCCAATGACCTGCTGACCATCAACGGCGTGGATGCCAGCTTTGTGGCAATCGCCAAAAACGGCGGTGTCAACATCTCCGCCCGCAGCATGGGTGCGCTGAACGTACAGGTCATTCTGGAGCCCTTGGGCGGCGGCGGCCACCTGACGATGGCCGGTGCCCAGCTGCGTGATTGTACCGTAAAGGAAGCCGAAGCCCGCATCCGCGCGCAGATCGACGAATACCGCGCTAACCAGGAATGCCAGGAAGAACTGGTGGGTGCAGTTTAACAAATTAAATTATCAGCGAATCCCTGCCAATGGCAGAAAATTATATCAATTACTACATAGAGAGGGGAACCACCACGATGAAAGTTATTCTCAAACAGGATGTCAAGAGCATTGGTAAAAAGGATGAAATCCATGAAGTATCGGACGGTTACGCCCGCAACTTCCTGTTCCCGCGCGGTCTGGCTGCAGTGGCCGATGCTGACGCTGTGAACACCGCCCGCACCAAGAGCGAAGCCAAAGCCCACCATGAAGCCGAAGCTAAGGCTGCTGCTGAAGAACTGGCTGCCAAGATCAAGGGCCAGATCGTTTCTGTCAAGGTCAAGGGGGGCGCTTCCGGCAAGCTGCACGGCAAAGTGACCGCAAAGGAAGTTGCCGAACAGTTGTACAAGCTGACCGGCACCGAAATCGACAAGAAAAAAATCGAAATGCCCGCCAGCATCAAGGAGTTTGGCAGTTATGATGCCAAAGTCCGCCTGCATGTGGGTGTTGTGGCCGCGTTCAAGGTCAAGGTCGAGGAGGCTCCGCTGTAATTGGCAGGGGGTCTTGTAATTACATTCCAACAAAAACGGCAGGGAGGTGCCTGAATGGCAAACAATGAATTAAGCTTGTCCAGCCTGGGCATTCAGCTGCCGTATAACATGCAGGCGGAACAAAGCGTGCTTGGCGCAGCGCTGATGGATGAAACCATCCTGAACCGCCTGATCACCGAGATGGACCCCGATATGTTCTATTCGGAGCAGAACCGGGCCGTCTATGAGGAAATGCGCCGCCTGTTCAGCGAAAGCGAAGCGGTGGACGTTATCACTCTGGTGGACTCTCTGGCTCAGAACGGTGTGTTCAAGGGCGCAGATGATGCCAAAGTGTACATTACCCGCATTGCGGAAACCGTCCCGGCGATTTCCAACGTCGATTCTTACATCAAGATCGTCAAGGAAAAATATCAAACCCGCCGTCTGATCGAAGCAGCCCGCGATATCCTGCAGCAGTCCAGCGAGGAATCCGATTCTGACCTGCTGCTGGAAAGCGCCGAGCAAAAGCTGTACGATATCCGCAACGGCCAGGACCGCTCCGGCGTTAAAACCATTCAGGAGTCTATCCTGGAAGTTATTGATACCAATGCAAAAGCTGTCCGGTGCGGACCGCGATAAATTTGCCGGTATCCCCACAGGCTTCAACTATCTGGATAATA
>ENA-OQAR01000602-OQAR01000602.1-human-gut-metagenome-genome-assembly--contig:-NODE-602-length-10771-cov-1.383315_pt1 | contig 10771 bp, 17 predicted proteins | sample MGYA00242738_ERZ504533 | MGnify/ENA primary metagenome ERZ504533 (study PRJEB26092, sample SAMD00036276) | human gut metagenome | host: Homo sapiens | study: EMG produced TPA metagenomics assembly of... | reverse complement strand
CGTTTACAATATCTTTTAAAGCTTTTCCTGCTTTGAATTTAGGTGCTTTAGAAGCTGCAATGTGCATAACTTCTCCGCTGCGAGGGTTTCTTCCTTCTCTTGCAGCTCTTTCAGATACTTCAAAAGTTCCGAATCCTACTAACTGGATCTTCTCACCTTTCTTTAATTCTTCTGCAACTACATCTGTAAAAGCTTTTAATGCCTTTTCTGCATCTTTTTTAGACAATTCTGTTTTCTTTGCAATTGCTGCAACTAATTCTGTCTTGTTCATTAAATTTTCCTCCTAATCTCAACTCAAACATAATTGTATATGTCTTTGAATTTGCATAAGATAATTCTATAGGCTTTCCTCATCTAAGTCAAGTAAAAACTTCAAAATAAAACCACGTTTTTTATGCTGTTTTCAGCTTTTTTCTTTTCGCTTTTTTTATGGAACTGTGTTATAATGTGTGAAAAACGACAAAAAATCAACGATTAAAGTGTCTGACAAAATCTAAAAAATTAAAGAAAGAGGATAAATATGATTCAATTAGGAAAATTTCAAGATTTATATATTGTGAAGAAAAAAGGAGTTTGGTGTTTATGTCAATGACCAAAAGGATGTAACAGATGGAAGTATCCTTCTTCCTGCCAAACAAGTTCCAGATGGTGCAAGCATCGGTGATCAGATTTCATGTTTTGTTTATAAGGATTCTGAGGATCGCCCAATTGCTACCGTTCATATTCCAAAGATCACATTAGGTGCGATCCGCCCTCTACGTGTCAAAGAAGTCAGCAAGATTGGTGCTTTCCTTGACTGGGGACTAGAAAAAGATCTGTTTCTTCCATTTAAAGAACAGTTAGGACATATCCACCGGCCGCACAACCGCAGATGCCGCCACAACAGCCGTACCCGTATCCGCAGCAGGGAGCTATCCCCAGGGGGCACAAGGCGGACAGCAGCCGCATTACGGGGAGCAAATGCCGCCTTATTACACTGAACGGCAGGCGTCATACCAGCACCCGCCATATCCGCCACAGGATGAACCTACTTACCGGCCGGAGGATTACGAGGAATACCTGGACTTCCCGGCAGACATGATTCAGACAACCAATTACCAACATCAAACAGCATAAATTATGGCAATGACAGTAAACGGTCTCAATCGGACCTTCAAATTCAGGAAAGGAAGTGAAACAATCGTACTGGCCGACCCGATGCCGGGTGAGATGCCGGACGCGGTGATGAACTATTATGCCAACATGTATCCGGAGCTGACAACGGCGACGGTACACGGTCCGGTCATCGAGAACGACACGGCAGTGTACGAGTTCAAGACGACCATCGGAACCAAAGGTTAGGAGATATGGATAAAAAGAAAAGCAAAAGAAAGGAAAAGTCATGCACCCCCTTGAAAAAATATCAACTGGAACAACTCGCGAGGCTGGCCATCAGCCAGACGGAACGGAATATCCGGCATGGAGTGGACAGGACGGAAAGAATTACGGCTCCGAGCGGGGCTGTAATTCTTTTCTAAACGTATCATTCGCCCCGATAGCCCCGCAATCGGTCACGAGGGAAGACCATGACGGGATATCGCACAATCTGATCACGCAGGAGAATTACGAGTTCCTGCGTGATTCTTATTTCCGCTATGCCGGACTGCTGAATGTCGATGCACCACATGACCGGGGCAAAAGTATCGGGGAAGGCATCGCCAACCTCTATAATGAATTGGCGGCACTCCTGGATGAAACGGTGCATGTAAATTATGAAGAACGGAACGGCCGGTTGTATTTCAACTTGTGGCAGGCCCATACGTGGGGAAAGTATACCCTGTATTATTTCCCCGTCAAATTCGTGGAAGCCCTGAATCCGAAATTGAGACGCATCGCGTTGTCCTTCCTGCATCACCTGATGAGTGCGAACGGTTTTTCCACCATAAACGACGAGGAGGACACGAACTGGGTGTTTGAAATGTTCTCGCAGGATGATGACGGCGAGGACAAGAAAGAACGTGCGGAACGGCACAGGGTTGTTGCATTCATACAAGGAGGGCAGGATTTACAAACTGCTCGACAGGGTGTATCGCAAATCCTATTATAAGAATCTGCCGGAAGCCATTGACAAGTATGAATGCCGGAACGGCTTGGAACAGGAACTCATCGCCCTCATGAGGCAAGGGCTGGAATTCGTCAACCCGGACAAATCCATCATGTCCTATGCCTATGACCCGTGGTTCGATGAAGAGCCGGACTATTATCCTAAGGGACTGGAGCAACAAATCCGGGTGGTTTATGATTGTGAGGACATAATGACGGAATACCTGATTGATTTCTATAATTCGAGCAGGCAGGAGACGTATGACATAATTCCCATTACGACATTCGCCTTGTCTCCGGAAACAGATAAGGTATTCTCCAGGGAGGACAACTATCCGGAACGTTTCTTCAGATGGGCGGACAAATTCATAAACTTTTATTTACTGACAGCATGGATACGAACAAACTTACCAAAGAAATCAACGACATACTGCATCCGCGTGTAGCTTGATTGCCTATGCTTCCCGGGAGGGAGAATCCTTTTTTGTGGAAGCGAGGGAAATAGACGGAAAAGGTAAAATGGGTGAAGGTGTGCCCGTGACGGTAGAGTTCATGAACGAACTTGTACGGGGGTATTCCGAACATCGCAGCAATACCCCTTACGGGAGAATCCCCTCCAATATGCTATGGTGCGACTCACGCAAAGGCAGTGAGAAGTACGTCTGGTACAATCCACCACGGAAAAGGATGATGTTCTTCAAGGAATCGCTCAAGGTTGAGAATGCGGAATACAACCTGCCGGGAATCATTTACGAGACAAACGGGAACAGCCTGAATGTCTATGCCTGCAAGGGCAAGGTTCTGACGGATGAGACAGAACTGTATACTGCACCGTTCTTCAAATGTCACAGGCGCGAGCGTCTGTTTAGGTTCGGCTAAAAATAGAGAAAACCGAAAGGACCTGACCTATGAAAAACCTGTTGGAATACTGGGGAAAAAGAAAATTCTGGCTGACGGAGTTCTCGCATCTGGGGAGGTGGCGGGAACCCCCACCAAGTCCAACCTGGTGCTGGTGACGAAAGCGGCCAAAGACAAGCCCTTCGACCTTGAAGAGTTGAAACCGTTAAGAAATTTGAAACTTAAAGACATACTGAAATGAAAAGAATACATTATATCGACAACTACCTGATAAACCCGCAGCATCCGGTAACGGTTAACCTGATCGGTGCGGGAGGAACCGGCTCGCAGGTGCTGACCGGCCTGGCACGGCTGGATGTGACACTCCGGGCACTCGGACATCCCGGACTATTCGTGACACTCTATGATCCGGACATCGTGACGGAAGCCAACATCGGACGCCAGCTGTTCGGGTATTCCGACATGGGACTGAACAAGGCTCAATGCCTTATTACCCGTATCAACAACTTCTTCGGGAACGACTGGAAAGCGGTGCCGAACATATTTCCGACCGTGCTGAAAAATGCTTGCCGGGATAATATGGCAAACATTACCATCACTTGTACGGACAATATCAAATCACGCCTTGACTTATGGAACATCCTGAGGCCGTACAAATCCCGGATTACCGCGATTATACAACCCCGCTTTATTGGATGGATTTCGGGAACACGCAGACATCGGGACAAGTCGTTCTGGGAACCGTACCGAAAAAGATAAAGAACCCGCATCTCAGCTATATGAAACGGCAGGCTCTCTGAAAGTAATTACCCGATTGGTTAAATATGCAAGAGTAAAGGAAGAGGATTCCGGTCCGAGTTGCTCGCTGGCAGAGGCATTGGAGAGGCAGGACTTGTTCATCAACTCCACGCTGGCGCAACTCGGATGCAATATCCTTTGGAAAATGTTTAGGAACGGGATGATTGAACATCATGGGGTATTTCTGAATTTGGGAACAATGAAAGTGAATCCGATAAATATATAAACATATTCATTGAAAAACACATAAGTGTATTTGGTTGTTTGCGACGAAAGCTCTACTTTTGCACCCGAAAAACGAAAAAAGGAGTTTTGTAATCCTCATCGGAGGGCAGAATTATAGAATGCCGGATAAGATGACTGGGTAAAACCAATCAACTTGTCCGGCATTTTTTCGTTGAGTCGGAATATGAAAAATTAAGATATGGAAAGAGACGCTATTGATTTAGGAAGTGTGAATGTGTTCAAGCTATTCAACAAGTATTTCATTCCCACACTGCTGGGGATGCTGAGCATGTCGGCCGTAACGGCCATCGACGGCATCTTCGTGGGACACGGTGTGGGCAGCGACGGCGTGGCCGCCATCAACATCTGCATTCCCGTACTGATGCTGCTCATGGGCGTGGCGCTGATGCTGGGCGCAGGGTGTTCCGTCGTGGCGTCCATCCATCTGGCGCGGGGCAAACAGCGGGTCGCACGGATGAACGTGACGCAGACCCTCGTTTTCGCTACGCTGATAACGTTAGTGCCGTCGGTCGTCATCATGCTCTTTCCCGATACCATGGGACGCCTGCTCGGTTCGTCCGACCATCTGTTACCGTTGGTGAAAGACTACTTGCGGTGGTTCATTCCCTCTCTTCTGTTTGAGATGTGGATGGCCATATCGCTCTTCATCATCCGTCTGGACGGTGCGCCCAAACTGGCCATGTGGTGCAACATCATCCCGGCAGCCGTCAACATCATGCTGGACTTGGCTCTTCATTTTTCCGCTGGGGATTGGGTGTAACGGGTGCTGCGGCCGCCACGACAATCAGTCTGGTTATCGGCGGTGTTATCAGCATGGGTATCTGCTATTCCGCGCACGGCACTTGCGCCCGATTATGCTCAAATGGAGCCGTAAGAGCCTGCGTCTGTCGCTGCGCAACATCGGCTACCAGTGCCGCATCGGTTCGTCTGCATTGCTGGGCGAGTGTACGATGGCCATGCTCATATTCGTCGGCAATCAGGTATTCATGCGCTATCTGGGCGATGACGGCGTGGGCGCTTCGGAATAGCTTGCTATTACATGCCTTTCGTCTTCATGGTCGGCAACGCCATCGCGCAGTCGGCGCAACCCATCATCAGTTACAATTTCGGTGCGGGACTGCATGGCCGTGTGGCGGCAACGGAGCGGATCGCGCTGCTGACTGCCGTGGTGTGCGGCGCGGCGGTTACCTTGCTTTTCGTCTATTGTCCTGAATGGCTGGTCGGACTGTTCGTGGATCCCACGGTGGCGGCGGCACGAATCGCCATCGACGGGTTTCCGCTCGTCTCCGCAGCTTTCGTCTGCTTCATCCTGAATCTGACGGCTATAGGTTACTATCAGAGTGTGGAACGCATCCGCCCGGCCACAGCTTTCGCCCTGTTGCGCGGTATGATTTTCCTCGTTCCGAGTTTTATCCTGCTGCCCCCGCGCATTGGGTGTTGCCGGCATCTGGCTGGCATTGGCGCTGCCCGAAGTGGCAACTACGGTGTGTATCGCCGTGTTTTACCCGTGGCGACAAAGAGAGACGATATGATACCGAAATGAAGCCTTGAAAATGTTTCTAAAAAAGCGGAGAACAGACACATGTCCATTCTCTGCTTTTCACGTCTTCTCATATCGGTTATTTGGCCGAATTGGCGTTCTTTTTAAGCAAGAGGTTGATGATTGCGTTTCTGTTGCGGAGGTCTTTGTCCGGTTCCAGTAGCATATTCGTAATCCTCGTTAATTAGAAAGTAAAACCGGCCCTAAAAGTCAATTTTCCGACCTTGGAATAGTTTACCGCCTCGATGCTGCCGTTCTGCAACTCCATGCGTTTGAAATCACCGCGCTGCCGACAGTAGCCGATACCGAAATTCACGCTTTTGCGGCGGCGCAAACGCAACGAGACACCCAATTCGGGCCGAAGATAGAAACCTCCGCGAGTACCATATATCCACAGGTCGCCGTGCGACGGTACATACGATCGCTTATCTCATGATTGACGGAAACAAATAGCGGATCGTAGCCTGCGTCCAGTAAAACGTATGGCGTAATCCTCGATTTTAACAAAGAGTATTTCCCTCTGACAAACACGGGCATGGATATGCTGAAAAAGTTATCGACCGTATTGAAGCAGAAAGATACTCCGCCACCCAGAAACAGGTGTTCGCTAAACGTGTAGCCGCCGACCGGTGTCAGGGAGAATCCCGTGAAGGAAATCTTGGAACCCGCGTTTGTAAAAGCGCCGAATTCGAGCGTGAAAATTACCGCCTTTATACGCCTTGTCGGAAACGTGCTGGGCTTGGACTATCTCCGCCGACGCCAAAAGACATAAAGACGAACATCAAACGGAAAGTTTCATTGTCGTAACAGTTAAAAAGTGTGTCTGGCTGTCGCAGAGCGGCCAGACCCCTCCTGCTTGATTGTCAATGTCTGGCCATTGTTTCCGCTTGCAAGAGGCAGAATCAAGATACGTTCCTTGGACATCGGATTCGCTTTTACCTCGACCAATATGCGTTTAAGTCCCTCCCGAGTGATGGTAAACCATTCGCCCTCGATGCGCAGGGGTGTGGGCACGGAACCAAACCCATCAAGAATTCCCATTTCAATTTTCAGCGTCGGATCATCGGTATCGATGCGCTTGCCATCCACGTAAACAGCCCGGTCCATCCACCAAAAATCACCTTCGGTCGTCACGGGCTGCTTGGATGCAGTGGCATCGAAAAGCAGCTCCTTTGCGGAAAGTTTTTATATGATCTGTATCATCAATACCAATAGGGTCGGCTACTTCCTTATGACAGCCTGTCAGTAGAGCAGTCAAACAAATTAAAAATGCGATTATTTTCATATCAGTATGGTTTTGATTTCCCGTGTAATATTAAACGCTTTTTCAACAAGAGGAAAGGAGAATCTTTCCGAAACGGAGAAATCGGCTGCCGAAGCGCCGTTTGCGGACATCGAAAAAAATGTGCAGATTGTAAAAACGAACGAGAGGAAGCCCGGTACTCGGAACTTCCTCTCGTATGAAATCTCTTGTTATAGCAGGTCGGAGACTACCTGTCGATCCACTCCTTGAGACGCTGGGCCTTCTCCTTGCTGACGATTATTTCGGCGTCGGGATAATGGTGCAGGCGCAGGACGAGTTTGCCGCCGAAATAGTTGCCCAGATAGCGGATGCTCTCCATGCAGACGATGTACTGGCGGTTGGCGCGGGAAGAAGCGGGTCGGATCGAGCTGTCGTTCGAGTTCGTCCATGCTCACGGAAACAGACTCCGAGGTGCCATCGTCGAGATGCAGGCGCACGATTTTGTTTTCGGTGAATATGTGGTTTATCTCCCTTACCGAAACGGTCTTGTAGCCGTCGCGGTACGGCAGCAAGAACCGCTCGCGGTAGCGGCAACCGCCCTGTTGCAGGGCCTCGAAGAGCTGGCGCAGGGGTTCGTCCGATGTGTTGCGGCCGCTGCGTCCGACCTTCTCGATCGCTGCGGCGAGTTCGTCTGCGTCTATGGGTTTAAGCAGGTAGTCAAAGCTGTTATACTTGAACGCCTGCACGGCATTACTCGTCGTAGGCGGTCGTGAAGATAATCGGCACGGCGGGCGGCGCCTCTTTCAGCGCTTCGAAACTCAATCCGTCCGAGAGGCGGATGTTCGCGAGGATAAGGTCGGACGCCGGAGCCTTGCGCAGAAATTCCGCCGCCGCTTCGATGGTCACCAGCGGGCCGTCGATACGTGCTTCAGGCACGATCTCTTTCAGCAGCCGGACGAGCCGGTTGGCGTTGCGCTGTTCGTCTTCGAGAATAAGGATATGTTTCATACTAATTTTCAAGGATGGGTAGTTTGACAGCGTATGTATCTCGGGTAAAGCTGACGATCATCTGCCGGTCGCTGAGCAGCGCGTAACGTTCGGCGATGTTCTTCTGACCGATGCCCGTCGAAGGCTCCGCCGCAGAGAAAAGCGGTGCAACGGGGTTGCAGACCGATATATGGTTCCCCTCGCGCCGGATATCGATATGCAGCGGTTCCTCGGCCGATGGCGGTTGTGCTTGATGGCGTTCTCGACCAGCAGTTGCAGGCAGGCGGGCGGGATGCTGCCGTCGGCGATGCGCACATCGTTCTCTATGTGGACGACGACGGCTTTGCCGTATCGCATCTCGATCAGGTAAAGGTAGGCATCCAGAAAGGCAATCTCCTCGCCGACGGGCACTTTGTGGCGCTTCATGTTCTGGATGATGTAGCGATAAACCTTCGAAAGGTTGGCGAGGAACTTTCCCGCCAGCACGCGATCCTCCTCGATCAGTTCAGCCAGAATGCTGAAATTGTTGAACATGAAATGGGTGTCGATCTGCGATTTCAGCGCATCGAGCTGCGACTGCCAAGCGCCAGCCTCCTGCTCCTGAGCAGCGCAATTTCCAGCCGCCGTTTCTCGTTCTCGGTGTGCATGTAGGTCTCCAGATAGAAAGCATTGGAGTAGATGCACGAGACGAACGTGGCGACCATGCCGTACGTGTAGATGCCCTGCATACGGAACAGTTCGTCGCTTCCGTCGCCCCATATCGCGTCGCACAGGACGGTCATCGCGTAGGCCATCGCATTGTTGAGCAGAAAGAGGATGCAGACCATAAGCAGAAGGCGCACATAGGGACGGTTGCGCATCGGCAGAATCCGCAGAATGGTGCGGCTGTAAAGCAGCGAAAACCCGACGAAGAGTACGCACATGCAGAAATCGACCGCCATCTCGGTGACGGAGAACTGTCCCGGAGCGTGCCAGATCTCATCGTCTATAACCAGCCACAGCGTCGTGTAAAGCGCATAGCTGACGAGCGACAGCCATACGACATTCTTCCAGTCGAGTATCGTTTTTGTTGCATTCATCTTTGCAAAGATATTGTTTTCGTGCAAAGTACAGAAAATAAGACGCACGCAAACACACGAAAAATGACCGAAACGGCGAAATCCGCTTCCGAAACAGACGCATGAACTGCCGAAAAGTTCGAAAGGCTGATTCGCCGCTTCGGAGGTCATTTCAGTCGGTTGGGATATTTTTCGCTTGCGGAGTAAGCCCCTTTCGTACTAATATTGCCGCGAATCGAAAATATATACACGTATGAAACTATTGAAATACGGCTTTTGCTTACTTGCAATCGCGGCACCGGCAGTAGCATGTACCCGTGAGGACGGCGATTGGGATCCGATCAAGACGGACTGTTGGGAAATAACCGTTCCGCCGCAGGGCGGCTCGGCCGGCGTGACGATGAAAAATTACAAAGGCTGGTGGATTTCCACCGTCCAATACGAAGCGAAGGGCGAAAACCGGATGATTCACGGCGAGGATTTCGGGTTTATGAGTTCGAGAACGAGTGGTACGAAATCGTCGTGCCGTCGAAGTCCGAACAAATTGTATGTCGCCCTGAAAGAGAGCGACGGACGGGAGCCGCGGAAGATCGACGTGGTAATGACGGTAGGCAACGCCTTCGCCAAGATCGGGATTACGCAGGGAAGCGCACTTCTGACAGCTCCGAACGAATGATTCTGGCGTGCATTTTCTGCATCTTCCTGTCGTATCGGCGTGAAGGCGGCTGTTCGGAAGCAAGTGAACGGATACCTCCGCTTTTGTTTCGAAGGCGGATTCGGACGGTTGCGAAGCCGATTTCTCCGTTTCGGTAAGATTCTGATTGTGTAGCCGTTTTGTGCCAGATATTTTGCGACAAAAATATGAGCAAGATGATTATTGATAATATGAAACAGGAAAAAAGTAAAATAACGACTGTTGCTATATGGATTCTGCTATGCGGATGGATGATGTGCATGAGTTCATGCGGAAGTCTGCTTTATAATCCATCCAACAAAGTGGAACAAGTGACGGTAACAATTAAACAGCCTATCAAATAGATACTGAATAAAGAATGGCGGAACAGCGAGAGCAAAATGACATACATGCACGAAATGAATGGAAAAAATAATAAAAACAGATGATGAATAGACGAACATGGATTGCCGGTGTCACGGTAACGGCAATTTTGGCTGTTTCGCTGACAGCCTGCAAACAAGAACGGAAAGAACAGGAAACAGGACAGACGCTGCCCGTCATGGTAGTTTCTTCCCAACCCATTGAATTTGAAGAAACGTATTCCGCTTCGATCGCGGACGACAGGATGTGGACATCATACCTCAAGTATCGGGTCGCATCATCCGCCTATGCGTGAAGGGGGAGAGCAAGTAAAAACAGGGCAAGTGCTGGCTGTCATAGACCAAGCGCCCTATCAGGCTGCGCTGCGCATCGCAATCGCCAATGTGAGTGCGGCACAGGCAAAAGTGGAAACAGCGCGTATTGAACTGAACGGCAAACAGTCGCTGTTCGATGAAAAAGTCATATCCGATTACGAACTGTCAGTTACCCAAAATCAATTAGTAGTGTCACAGGCAGAGCTGGAACAAGCAAAAGCTCAGGAAGCAAATGCCCGAAACGAACTGTCATACACCGAAATCAAGAGCCCGAGCAACGGGGTTATAGGCACTCTCCCTTACCGCATCGGCGCACTCGTCGGTCCGACCATCGAACAACCATTTACAGTGGTGTCGGACAATTCGGAGATGTATGCCTATTTCTCCATTTCGGAAAACAACATTAGGCAGTTCGAGGCCAGATATGGTTCTATTGACAGAATTATAAGTGAAATGCCTCCGATTAGCCTTCAACTTAACAATGGTTCCGTCTATGGGGAAACAAGGGAAAATAGAGACAATCAGCGGAATAGTCAATCCCACGACCGGTGCCGTACAGAATAAAGGCACTGTTTCCCAACATCAAAC
>ENA-OQAR01000600-OQAR01000600.1-human-gut-metagenome-genome-assembly--contig:-NODE-600-length-10782-cov-2.808916_pt1 | contig 10782 bp, 12 predicted proteins | sample MGYA00242738_ERZ504533 | MGnify/ENA primary metagenome ERZ504533 (study PRJEB26092, sample SAMD00036276) | human gut metagenome | host: Homo sapiens | study: EMG produced TPA metagenomics assembly of... | reverse complement strand
CTTCAAATCGCTCGGCTCGCCGATCGCGGGAATGTGAGAAAAGGTCACGTGATTGGAATGTGCCGGCGTGCGATTCACTGCGAACACCGTGGGGTCGGTGAGCCACGCGGCGGATGCGGTGGTGATCTTATCTGCCATGATTTCCTCGTTTCCGAAACATAACTTCGTTGTTGATGTAGGTTTAGTTGGTGTGTACTTTTGTGTACTCAGAGCAATAAACTCTTTTACTAGCATGGTAAACGTTGTTTACTTAAATTGCAAATCTGCGTGTTGCGTTATTTGCAACTGAATTTACTTATATGGCGATAGGTGACGGCAAATGGCGGTAGTAATCATGATTGCAGATGTCGGTATTTTGATAAGCGTAAGAACTGCGATTGCGACACGCCGTTTGGGGGCTTTGTATACTAAGGAATTTTACTTTTGATAGTAAACAACGTATACTCAATTTTCGAGGTCAACGGGTGATCTCATCAAAAATCTTCTAAGGAGAAGAGATAATGAGCAATACGACCACTACTGCGAACGGCACGGCTCGTCGCGGAAAGCTCGGCCAGCGCGTAGCGTACGCGTGCGGCAACCTTGGCCAGTCCGCGTTCTATAACGCACTGAGCACCTACTTCGTCGTCTATGTGACGAGCTCCTTGTTCGCTGGTGTCGATAAAGGCGTCGCCACCAAGCTGATCGGCATCATCACCGGCCTGGTCGTGGTGATCCGTATCGCGGAGATCTTCATCGACCCGCTGCTGGGCAACATCATCGACAACACCACCACCAAGTGGGGCCGTTTCCGCCCATGGCAGTTCCTCGCCGGCGCGATTTTCGTCCGTGCTGATCGTGCTAGTGTACACCGGCCTGTTCGGCTTGGTGAACGTGAACACCACGTGGTTCATCGTACTGTTCGTCATCACCTTCATCGTGCTCGACGTGTTCTACTCCCTGCGTGACATCTCCTACTGGGGTATGATCCCGGCATTGAGCTCCGACTCCCACGAGCGCTCCACCTACACCGCACTCGGCTCCTTCACCGGCTCCATCGGCTACAACGGCATCACCGTCGTGGTCATCCCGATCGTCACCTACTTCAGCTGGGTGTTCACCGGCAAGTACGTCGAAAGCCAGTCCGGCTGGACCTGCTTCGGTATTATCGTCGGCCTGCTCGGCCTCTTGACCGCATGGACCGTTGCCTTCGGCACCAAGGAGAACGAGAGCGCCCTGCGCTCCAAGGCCCAGAAGAACGGCAACCCGATCGAAGCCTTCAAGGCCATCTTCCAGAACGACCAGCTGCTGTGGGTTGCCTTGAGCTACCTGCTGTACGCCATCGCCAACGTGGCCACCACCGGCGTGCTGATCTTCCTGTTCAAGTTCATCCTCGACAACCAGGCCGCATACTCCCTCACCGGCGTGATCGCACTGGTCGCAGGCTTGGTTATGGCTCCGCTGTACCCGATCCTGAACAAGCGCATTCCACGCCGCTACCTGTACATCGGCGGCATGATCTCCATGATCGCGGCTATGTGATGCTCGGCATCTTCTCCGACAACATCATCATGGTGTTCGTGGCTCTGGTGCTCTTCTACGTGCCGGGTACCCTCATTCAGATGACCGCCATCCTGTCGCTGACCGACTCCATCGAATACGGCCAGCTCAAGAACGGCAAGCGCAACGAGGCCGTCACCCTGTCCGTCCGCCCGATGCTCGACAAGATCGGTGGCGCCATGTCCAACGGCATCGTCGGCATCATCGCCGTGGCCGCTGGCATGACCGGCAATGCGACCGCAGCCGACATGACCGCATCCAACATCCACATCTTCAAGATCTGCGCCTTCTACATTCCGCTCGTGCTCATCATCCTGAGCCTGATCGTGTTTCTGTTCAAGGTGAAGATCACTGAGAAGATGCACGATGAGATCGTCAAGGAGCTCGAAGTGAAGCTCGCCAACGGTGAGATCGAAGCCGACGACGCTCAGACCGTGGAAGCCGTCGAGGCGGTTGCCGTGGCTGAAACCGCTGGAACTGCTGGAACCGCGACTCCGGCGGGCCAACCTGAATCCCGATAACTGAACTTCCCCTTCCTTTCCGACAACCAGGGCCGCCTGAAGCACTCCATCCGCTGCAGGCGGCCTTTCATTCTTTTCGTCTCCATGCCTCTCATCCCGTCCGGGTTCTCCACTCACTGGAACAATCTGGACGATAAAAAGGCCTGTCAGCGGAGGATTCCTCCGCTCACTGGAGGTTTTTGGACAGTACGGGGGTGTTTTGCGGTCCGGATTCTTCCAGCGACTGGAGGAATATGGATGCTTGGAGAGTTGCAGACGGGGCGATTCTTCCGGTGGCTGGAGGTTTTTGGACGTTAGCAGGTCTGTTAGCGGGTAGCTTCCTCCACCGACTGGAGGTTTTGGGTCGCTAAGGCGTCCGGAGCTATGCTTCGCCGATGAGGGAGCCGCGTTCGTGGATCGTCGGCACCAGTTGTGCGGATCACGATGGTGGCCTGTCCGCGCAGGGTGAGATCTTCGCCTTGCCTGCAACGGTGAATTTGCGGCGCCTCCTGATAATCCGTGGTCACGGTGCGGCTGATTTCGTTTTCCATCGCGTCGATGAATTGAGTATTGACGATTTCCGGCGCACCATATACCGAAATGTCGCGCAGATCCAACAATCCTGCCGGTATGGCCATGACGCGCCCGAGCAACGCGCCCGCTTCGGTGAGAATATGCGTACGCGCGGCGGGATCCTGCGAGATGCGTTGCTGCAACCTGTCACCGGAAACGAATGATTCGAGACATCCCTGTTTGCCGCATTCGCAGATTGGCCCGTTCGGGTCGACCACCACGTGTGCGATTTCTCCGGCAGTGAAGGAACTTCCTTCGATGATGACGTCGTTGAGGCATAATGCCGCGCCGACGCCCCGCCCGATGGAGATGAGCATGGAATTGGGGGAGCAGTCGCCGAAGAATCGTTCCGCCACAAGTGCCGCATTGGTGTCGTTGCCTACGATCACGGGCACTCCGGTGGCGTTTTCCACTTCGGTTTTCAGCGGCAGTTCGCTCCACCCCAAGTGCACGGATTTGCGCACCACGCCGTTGGGTTCCACAATGCCGGTCACCGCGATGCCGATGCCAAGGTCGGCAGTGGCGTTGAGCTGATGAGCTGCCTGCAGAGGTCGATCACGTCATTGACGCTGCAGCCATGGTCGACGGGAAGCTCGGTGCGGTCCACGATTCTGCCGGAAAGATCCGCCAGCGCTCCTTTGACGAGCATCGGATTCGACAGGTCGACGGAGACGATTCGCCAGAAATCGGTGTCGATGGCGAGCACTTGTGAACGTTTACCGCGCCCTTCGCGATTGTCGGGGCCGAGTTCGCGCAGAATGCGATTGTCGACCATTTTCGCCGGTCACTTCGCTGGTGGTGAAGCGCGAAAGTCCGATGAGTTTGCCGATATTGGCTCGCGACATTTGCGTTGCGGGGAAAAGCTGTTCGAATGCGGCGGTGATATTGCTGATTCGAATATCGGAAGGTGATGCCTTTGCTTGGGTACCGCTCACGATGTCCTCGCTTTCTTGTGTGGAGCCGATACATATTGTAGTGTGTGGCGATACAAGTGCGTTATGTAATTTTTATTGGCAATAAAGAGTACTAAACAAGAGTATACGGCATTTTTTTTCTCGAATTGCGATTGCTTTATGATTGTCACTAAATGGCGGAATTTCAGCTTTTTTTGTGGAATAGCAATCGCGTGCCGGATTTAAATGTAAGGAAACTTGACAAAAAAAGGATTACGTAGGTATGCTGTGACTATCCGGTGCAAGGAGGTGCCGGAATAATCTCACGAAGGAGAGAGATATGCGATCCCACACTCAGCGTTTGATGGTTTGCGCAGCTTCTTTCGCGGCTCTGTGCATGGGTCTTGCAGGATGCGGTTCCAATACGGCCAGCACCGGCGGGGATTCCGGGAAGGTCGTCAACCTCACGTACATGCACCGTCTTCCGGATTCCGAAGGCATGACCTTGGTCAAAGACATTGTTGCCAAGTGAAACAAGGATCATCCGAACATCAGGTCAAGGCCACCAAGTTCGATGGTGCCGCACAAGATATGATCAAGAAGCTGGAAACCGACGTCAAGGCCGGCAATGCTCCGGATCTTGCACAGGTCGGCTACGCCGAAGTGCTGAGGTGTTCACCAAGGGCTTGCTCGAAGACGTGACCGAAGAGGCCGCGAAGTACAAGAGCGACTTCGCCGAAGGCCCATATTCCATGATGCAGGTTGATGGCAAGACCTACGGCCTGCCGCAAGATACCGGCCCGCTTGTGTACTTCTACAACCAGAAGGCTTTCGATGAGCTGGGCATCAAGGTTCCCAAAACCAAGGATGAGCTGATCGAAGCGGCAAAGACCGCGGCCGCGTCCGGCAAGTACATCATGGATTACGAAGCGATGAGGCCGGCAACATCTTCGCAGGTTGGCAAATGCTTCCGACCCGTGGTACACCGTCAAGAATGACGCTTGGGTGGTCAACACCAACGGCAGCGGTTCGCAGGCTTTTGCTGAAACCTTCCAGGAACTGATCGACAACAAGGCCACGCTGACCAACCCGCGTTGGGTGCCGTCGTTCGACGCATCCCTGCAGGATGGCACGCTGATCGGCAACATCGGCGCCGCTTGGGAGGCTCCGCTATTCAAGGACTCCGCAGGAGACACCGGCAAGGGTGACTGGCGTGTCACCCAGATCGGTGACTGGTTCGGCAATGGCACCAGCACCGGTCCTGACGGTGGTTCCGGCGTCGCAGTGCTCAAGGGTTGTGAGCACAAGGCCGAAGCCATGGAATTCCTCGACTGGTTCAACACTCAGGTTGAGGATCTGACCTCCCAAGGTCTGATTGTGGCCGCCAGCACCGAAACCGCGAAGACCCCTGAATCCTGGAACGAATTCTACGGCGGCCAAGACGTGATGAAGGAATTCGCTACTGCCAACGACAACATGGTCGCATTCAACTACATGCCGGGCTACTCCGCGGTCTCCGCAGCTATGCAGGAAGCCGCCGACAAGGCAGCCGACGGTTCCGGCAAGGTGGCGGACGTGTTCCCTGTGGCACAGCAGACCTCCATCGACACCCTCAAGAACTACGGCCTGTCCGTAGCGAAGTGATCAACGTATGGAACCAGGGATCACCCGCTCTGATTCCATAACCCCTCCAACGACGTGTGGAGCCAACGCAACACACGGCTCCACACCGTTCCTTATGAAAATATTCCTTGTGAATATTCCCTATGAATCGATCTAGCTGATTCGACGGAGCGGCTGAAACCGGCACTCCTCTCCCGTGACGAAGATTTGGATACGGCGATTCGAACTGTGAAAGATGCCATCAACGATGAGTGGCATCCGATGCGAAAGATAGGTACATCATGACTGCAACAACGCATGCGGCGAAACCAAAGCGCACTGATGCGCAACGCCGCGAGAATCGAACAGGATGGGCGTTCATGGCGCCATTCGGCATACTGTTCGCCATCGTATTCATCATCCCGATTTTCTATGCCATCTATTCCAGCTTCTTCCGTCAGGTCACCGAGGGCGGCGGCGCGTACGGCGGCGGCGAATTGGTGAATAAATTCGTAGGATTCCAGAATTTCGAGTACGTGCTTACGTCCGGCAATTTCTGGTCCGGTGTGGGCAGGGTGCTGATTTACACCCTCATTCAGGTGCCGCTGATGATCATCATCGCGTTGGCTTTGGCGATGGTCATCGATTCGTTCGTGGTCAAGCACATCACGGGTTTCCGTCTCGGCTACTTCCTGCCGTACGCCATTCCAGGTGTGGTCGCATCCATCATTTGGGTGTACCTGTATAACGGTCAGATTTCCGCCGATCGTCAAAGGTCTTGCGGCCATCGGAATAAACGTTGATTTCTTCAGCAAGAACGTTGTGCTCGCTTCCATGGCAAACATCACCACATGGACGTTCACCGGCTACAACATGCTGATTTTCTTGGCCGCACTGCAGGCGATTCCGCACGAACTGTACGAAGCCGCACGCATTGATGGCGCAAGTGGATGGCAGATCTCCATGCGCATCAAACTGCCGAACGTGCGTTCCGCGGCGCTGCTGTCCATGTTGCTGTCCATCGTCGGCACAATCCAGCTATTCAACGAACCGCAGATCATGCAGACCGCCGATCCGGGCATCTCCAAAACCTATACGCCAATGATGATGGCCATGAACACTTCCCCAAGGCACGCTGACTCCGGGCGGTGACGGACCCGCATCGGCGGTCGCCATCGTCATGGCACTGATCGCAGGCGTTCTCGCCATGATCTACGCACTGGTCGAGAGGAAGGCGAACGAACAATGAGCAACGCAGTCGCAGCAAGAAAAGACGAACGCGCCCGCAGAAAAGCGGAACGCATGATGGAAAAGCAACGCGAAGCGGCCGAACACGATCTGCCGCGCTCCATGCGCCCATCGCCGATCACCAAAACCATTACCGTGATCGTGCTCGTCGTAGCGCTGATCTACTTCCTCTTCCCAATCTATTGGGCCATCATCGCATCCACCAAAACACCATCGCAGCTGACCAGCAGCAACGGATTGTGGTTCGCCGTCGGACTTGACCAGATTCCCGACGCATCGCAACCAACTATTCGAAGCTTATGGGGTGGACCCGTGGCCAATTCTGGCGTTGGGTGCTGAATTCCCTGATCTACTCCGGGGTTTCCGCACTGATCGGCACCATCATTTCGGTGATGGCAGGCTATGCCACCGCAAAATTCAACTTCCGTGGCAAGGCCATCGCCATCGGCGTGGTCATGGGATGCATGCTGATGCCGGTCGCACTGCTCACCATTCCGCAGTACTCCATCTTCCACGCACTGCACCTGACCAACACCATGCTGGCGATCATCATCCCGTGCTGCGTTTCGCCATTCGGCTTCTTCCTCGGACGCGTGTACGCGCAAACCTCCGTACCGAACGAACTGCTGGAAGCGGCCCGCATCGACGGCGCCGGTGAAGCGAGAATCTTCTTCACCATCGTGCTCCGACTGCTCGCCCCAGCCATGGTGACCATCTTCCTGTTCCTCTTCGTGGGAACGTGGAACAACTTCCTGCTGCCGTTGATGATGGTTTCCTCCGACACCCTCAAGCCGGTCACGCTCGGCCTGTATGGCATGGTATCGCTCGCAACCTTCAACGATCGTGGATCGCTGATGATGGGCGCACTGCTCGGCGTACTGCCGGTGATCGTGCTCTTCCTCGGCTTGCAGCGCTACTGGCAGGCCGGCCTCGCGGCAGGCGCAGTCAAGGGTTGACGGGCATCCATCCAACTCCATGCGTGGCATGCAAACGCCACGCATGGAGTTGGATCAACAGAACAACCGTAATCCGGGCCCCACTATTTCAGGCAGGTACATGCAATGAACGCAAGACTGCACCATAACGGCCGTTCGCAAGGATGCGTCGGCATCGACATCGGCGGAACGAAAATCGAAGGCGTGCTGCTCGACGCAACAGACCGCGTCATCGACGTCTGCCGTATGCCATCGCACTCCGGTGAAAGCAACGTCGTAACCGACATCGTGCGCGTCGCCCGCATACTGTCCAACGAAGCGCTGCCCATCGGCATTGGCATTCCAGGGCAGGTGAACTGCGCAACCGGGCAAGTGAGCAACGTCGTCAATCTTGATATTGAAACGTTGGAACTTGGCGAACGCGTCAGCGCAATCATGCACGCTCCGGTGCACGTGGAAAACGATGTGAACGCGGCTGCGGTCGGAGCCGCGGAATTCGTGGAACAAGTCGACGGCAACGCAACCGTCGTATTCCTCAACTTTGGTACGGGACTGGCCGCAGGACTCGTGCGCGGCGGGCAAGCCGAACACGGGTACAGCGGATCCATCGGCGAAATCGGGCACCTACCCATCGACCCCAACGGATTCGAATGCCCATGCGGGCAGCGTGGATGCTTGGAAACCGTGGCATCCGGCGGGGCCGTGGCAAAACTTTGGCCCTCCGCAAACCCGCCCATGCCTGATCTCATCCGCAAAGCGCGGCAAGGAGACGGGCATGCCAACGACGTGCTCACCATGGTGGCCCACGCCATGGGCGACACCATCCAAATCGTCGCGCAAGCCTACGATCCGCAACGCATCATCATTGGCGGAGGCATGGCGAAAACCGGTGACGCACTCATCGAAGTCATCCAAGCCGAACTGAGCCGCAGAGCCGAAGGATGCCGATTCCTGACCACACTCGACATCGCATCGAACATCAGAATCGCAGCCATGGACCAACCAATCGGCGCAATTGGCGCGGCGCTCGCGGCAAAACGAGCGCAACCGCAATCGTGAATGCGTGATACTTCAGGCAGACTGGAACAAGCGCAACAATTCCGGAAATCCAGATCCGGCAATCCCGGCAATCCGAGAATCACAATCGAGAATTGAAATCGATAATCGACAATCGAAAGGCGAATCGATGGCAAGCGAGAACACCCGCAAATGGGCGATCATTCCCGAACCGAACAGCATGACGGTCGGCGAAGGCACGGTGCTGTTGCCCTATGCGGGGCGCGTGAACGAATCCATTGCGATTGGCGATGGCGATTTCCTGCTTGCGCATCAGCTTGTTGCCGACATACGTTCCGCGACAGGCACTGATTGGGATATTGCGACGGGCGATATGTGGTCGGGCTTCATCAGATTGCGTATTGCGGATTCGTGGGATTTCGATTCGCAGGATGGCGGTACCGCCGGCGCATACACGCTGACTATCGACACTGACGCATTACGATTACCGGTTGCGATTTCGAGGGTGTGCGCAACGGTGTGCAGACCCTGCGCCAACTCATACGGCAAAACGGTGCCGTACTGCCGGAACTGCAGATTGCAGATGCCCCGCATGCCAAATCAGGGGATATTATTTGGACGCGACGCGCGGCCGAGTGCCAACGCTCGCATGGCTCAAACAGTGGGCAGACAAACTCTGCCTCTACAAATACAACCAACTGCAGCTGTACATCGAGCATACGTTCGCATTCGACGGTATGAGCGAAACATGGCGCGGATCAAGCCGCTCACGCCGGCAGACACACTCGAATTCGACCAATACTGCGCGAACCTTGGCATCGAACTCGTGCCGTCAGTCTCCACATTCGGACACCAATACGTGGCCATGCGCACGCAGGAACTGCGCGAACTCGGCGAATTCCCCGAAGACGCAGACCGGCCGTTCAGCTTCATCGAACGCATGAGGCACCACACACTCACGTCGCCGACGATCGAGCCTTCGCGTTCTCCACGCAACTGGTCGACTCGTATCTGCAACTTTTCCGTTCGAAGCGATTCAACATCTGCGCCGACGAAACCTTCGACCTCGGCAAAGGCAAGTCGAAGCAGGAAGCGCAACGCGTGGGCGTCGCAGCGCTGTACGCAACATACGTGGGCAAACTCTGCGAACACCTGTCCCAGCAAGGCCGCGAACCCATGTTCTGGGGAGACATCGCCATCGAAATGCCGGAAATCCTTGAAACCCTGCCGAACAATGTCACCCTGCTGAACTGGCAGTACGAACCGGAAGCGACCGATGAGAAAATCCAACTTGTGGCGAAAGCCGGAGCCAAACAAATCGTATGCCCGGCCGTATGGGGGTGGAATGCGCTGCTGCCGCGCATCGACGATGCGTGGAACAACATTGCACGCATCGCGCGCTACGGCATCGACTGCGGTGCGGAAGGCATGCTCGTCACCGATTGGGCGATTTTGGGCATGTCAACGATCCGCGCATGGCCGTGCCTGGCATGATATTCGGTGCACAATATGCATGGAATCCTGCCGGAGATACTGCTGAAGATGATTTGCTCGCGCGTGTTTCGCGCGTCGAATATGGCGATTGCAGCGCACGATTCGTTGCATTGCTTCGTAGCGCTTCCGCGCAAGCCGTATTCACTTGGCGTGAGCTTGTGGAATATCTCGAATTGGATGATGGTGCAGGAAACTGCAATACCGATGTTGCGCAAACCATCCCATGTTTGACCGAACGTCTTGCCAATCCGGAAAACGCATTGACCTTGCGCGAAGCGCGTGATCGCATGATGCGCAATATGGCAACGACAATCGAACGAATTCCGCAAGCCAATCGTGCATTGCAACAATGCATGGTCGACATCGCGCCGATTGCGGCACATATGGGAAATCCGGGCATTACTGCTGCCGTACGCATCGCCATGGAAGGGCAGCTGCTGCTCAATCGAGTGGGATTCGCGCTCGCCGAAGCGCATGACGTGCGTGATGCGCATGACGCTGGCGATTGGCGGCCTTCCGATTATCGTGCGCTGCGCGCGAGCTCGAATGCTGGTGCGAGGCCTATGCGAAGGAATGGAACGCGACAAGCCAACCGTCGGAACTGCATCGCATTCAGGAAACCGTGTGGAAAGCAGCCGACGAGCTTCGCCGAATCAGCAAATAAATCATCAAGAAATCAGCAAAACGAAAAAACGTCAATCCAATGCCAATGAAAGGAACATCATGACCGAAGTCATCATCGTGAAAAACGAGCGCGAAGCAGGCGATATTTACGGCCGTTCAGTCGCCGATCTCATCAAAACCAAGCCGAATGCGGTGCTGGGACTGGCAACCGGATCCAGTCCGCTCGCCGCATACCAGTCGCTCGCACGCATTGTGCACAGCGAGCATATTGACGTATCGCAGGTGCGTGGTTTCGCATTGGACGAATATTTGGGATTGCCGCTTGATCACCCGCAGTCATATCATTCCACCATTCAC
>ENA-OQAR01000599-OQAR01000599.1-human-gut-metagenome-genome-assembly--contig:-NODE-599-length-10787-cov-2.531707_pt1 | contig 10787 bp, 17 predicted proteins | sample MGYA00242738_ERZ504533 | MGnify/ENA primary metagenome ERZ504533 (study PRJEB26092, sample SAMD00036276) | human gut metagenome | host: Homo sapiens | study: EMG produced TPA metagenomics assembly of... | reverse complement strand
CACACCAGCATAGACCTGATCCGAGCTGAATGCCACCAGCTTTGCCTTCGTCTGCTGCGCAGCCCGTGCCAACCAGACTGGCAGCTCCACATTGGCACGGTAAGCTTCTGCCGGATGCTGCGCACAGTAACTGGTATCGGAAAGAGCGGCGGTGTGCAGGATCACATCCGGATGCAAAGCTTCCACCTGTGCACGGGTGAGAGCTTCATCGGCTGTACAGAAAAAGCCTTTTGGAAGGGCGCAAAGCTCGTACTTTCCCTGCCATTGCTGCAAAATGCGGGAGCCGACAAAGCCGCCTGCACCGGTGATAAGAATTTTTTTCATGATAATTTCCTCCTGCAGTGCAATGAAAAAGTGCCCAGCAGCATGACAGCCTGCCGGGCACAAAATTTAAGAACAGTTCCAGCACGAACACGACGGCACAGCAGGCCACAGATACCTGAAACAGGCTTGCGCCGAACCAAGCAGCTGCAATGCCTACCACCAGCGCCATGGCACCGGCAGCCGGGCTCTGGGTCGCGTTGACAATGGCCGGGAAGGTCATGACCGCCAGCGTCACATAGGGCACATAATACAGAAAACGACTGAATGAAGCGGTTTTTGATGGGCTTGCGGATCAGTGTGAGCGGAAGGATGCGGATGGCATAGGATACCAGCGCCATCACTGCAATGTAAATGTAATGATTATGCGTCATGCTCTGCCTCCTGCTCGTCTGGATTTACCGGAAAAAGAGCTGCTGCAGCGCTGGAAATGAGCACTGTGAGCAAAATGGTGCGCGTGCCCTCCGAAAGAGCGGCGATACCCGGCAGGTAATTGCACACAAAGCTCAGTGCAAAGCTGATGGCAACAAGTGCAGCTACCACCCTGCTCTTACGCGCGGAGGAATGATGATGGCAAGGAACATGCCGTAAAGGGCAACGCTCAGCGCACTGACAGCCCGCAGCGGCAGCAGATTGCCCGCAATGATGCCCAACGCTGTACCGATGGCCCAAGCCGGTGCCGCCAGCAGAATGGCACCGTAGGTATAATATGGGTTCAGGCTGCCGGGCCGTGCAATGGTGATGCCAAAAAGCTCGTCTGTCACATCATAACCGATGAGCAGCCTGTGCCAGAAGGGTGTGCCCGGCGCAAAGCGCTGGGCCAGTGCGCAGCTCATGAGCAGATAGCGCGCATTGGCGATCAGTGTGATGATGGCCACTTCCAGATAGGTCGCATTGGCCATGATGATGGCAAATGCAGCGTACTCGCCTGCCGAAGCGTTGTCAGTAGGCTGACCAGAAGCCCTGAAACGGGGTAAAACCTGCCCGGCGGGCCGCAATGCCCAGCGAGAAGGAAACAGCAAAATAGCCCAGCGCAATGGGAACGCCATCCCGCATGCCCTCACAGAAAATCTTTTTGCTGAAAGCCCAAACCGGCCTTTCTGCATTGACAAGCTCCGGGGCAAGGAGCTTACTTTTGGAATTCATCTTTGTTTTTTACTCCTTTCCTATTTCAAACACCGCTTTTTTATTATACTCTCCCGCACACAGAGAAGAAAGGGCTTTTTTCACTTTCTTTTCGGCACAAAAGGAAAACGCCGCCTGAAAAGGAGCGTTCTTCGTCGATTTATGCGCCCGGCACCAGAAAATGCATCGCCTGCGGCAGGACCTGCGTACCGGCTTCCAGCCCATTTGCCGTCAGGATCTGTGCCGGTGACACATGGAACCGTCTGGCAATGCCGAACAACTCCTCCCCTGCCTGTGCATAGTAGATGCGCAGTGCGATCTCCGGGTCCGGAGTCGTCAGCGGTTCGCCCAGCTCAATGCTGCCGATGCCCGAATGTGTGCTCCGGCAGAGGATGGCTCCTTCGGCACGGGCGGTGACCGTCACTTCCAATGTGCCGCCAGTGCAGCTGCACTGGATGTTCTCGGTGCTCAGCCAGCATTCCGGGCTGAACTGTGCACCGGCGGGGCTTCTACTGCAAGCGGAAAGACAAGCTCCAGTGTTTTTTCGTAGCTTTCCAGATCAGCAAGACTGTTCTCGGCAAAGGCGGTAGCAACGGCACGCACCGTAAAGGCCCAGCCGTCGCGGTAAGGTGTTACCTGCGCCGGTCCATAAGACACAAAGCAGGCGCGCAGCTGAGCATCCGCATCTGGCAGCGGCCCGGAGGCCGTGGAAGATGCTGTCTCGTTCAGCATACAGGCAAGATCTTCTGCTGCCAATTCCTGCGGCGTGACGGCGGTTTCAAACTGCGTAGAAAAGGCATCCGCTACGTATTGCAGCTGGCAGGGCCGCCATGCGTGCAAATGCATCATCACGCTGGCTGTCAGTTGGCCGCTGGCTTCCTGTTCGCCCTCCGCAAGGGCAAAGCCAACCGGCTCCAGCACGCACATGCATCTGCAGTCCTCTGCTACGCCTTCCAGATCCACCACCTGATTGAACGGCAGGGATGCCGCCTGACTTTGCAGGCTGCTTTCGCCTTCCGCACGCCAGGCACATTGCACGTACCTCACCCTTGACCACTGCCTTGCCCGCCAGCAGCTTTACCTCCCGCACGGCGGCGCTGCCGGTAATATCCAGAATGGCTGCGGGCGGCTTTGCAAACACAAGCTCCCCTTCCACAGTGACCAGCTTTTCCAGCACCGCGGTGCTGCGCACGCCGTTCAGCGTCTGCAATTTCTGTTCAATGCCGCCGTCGGCCAGCGCCGTGATCAGTTCCTGTTTATCCTGTGTATGGATAGTAACCACAAGACCATAGGCTCCGCGCACCTCGATGCGGTGCGGGTTTACGCCCGGCAGTTGAGGTATTCGGTCTGCCCTTCTACCATGGCCATCCAGCTGGTGAAGGAAAATTCCGGCACCTCCAGCTGCTTTGTAAACGGCAGCTTCTGCTCGGTCTGGCAAAGCCCGGCCCCGTCCTCGCCCTGATAAAACACAGTGCAGCGCAGATAGCCTTCCAATGTAAGCCGCCCGGGCTGCAGCTGCTTTTGCAGCACCACCGGTTTTGCAAAGCATTTGACCAGCTTGAACACCGGCGGAAGATAATCTGAAATCAGGATCTCGGTTTCCAGCGGAAGTTCTGCCTTGACGGTGCAGCTCGTGCCTGCCTGCGGCAGCGTATCCCGAAAGATCTTCAGTTCCATGCAGTGTGCTCCTTTCCCTGTCCGTCTCTACTGGAAAAGTATGCACATGCTTTGCAGGATATGCGCGCAAAAAAAGGCACCGTGCAAAACACACGATGCCTTTGGGCCTTTTGAAACAATCAGATCGTTTTGCGCAGGACAGCCGCCTGCATTACATGGTATTTCTGCATCAGCCGGACGGCAGCCGATGTGATCTTCTCGCCGCTGACCACAATGGGGATCGCAGGCGGGCAGGAAACCGTCGGCATAGCGCAGATACGCCCCACCGCCTGCTCTGTGGGCACCTGCTCCTGCGGGGCAAACACGGCCTGCCGGATGCTGCAGCAGGTGTGCAATTCGTGTTCCAGCTCCAAAAGCTCACGATCATTTTTTTTCCGAGAGCGGGAACGGTCCTGTAAGGTTTTCCACAATGTGGAGAACGGCAGAAGTCAGCCGTTCAAAGTCCTGCGGCGGATTTGCGGGGTGAACATCAGCACAACATAGCGCGGGTCGGCATATTCGCACTCGACCTTTGCGCTGCGCAGCGCTTCTGCAAGCTCTGTGCCGGTCATGCCCAGTGTAGCAGCATCCAGCGTGACCTTGAGAGGTTCGCTTTCCAGTGCCAGCGGCCCCGGGCAGTGTTTTGCCGCAGCGGCTTCGTTCAGCTCCCGGCGCAGGCGGGTCAAATATCCGCAGCACTGCAAAAGCCGCAGCGGATAGCCCTCCGACAGAACCTGATTGCATTTGTCCAGCGACTGCAAGATCAGGTAAGACGGACTGGTGGAACCAAACAATGCCAGTGCATTGCGCACAGCGGCTTCGTCCTGAATGGGGGCATTTTTGCCCAGATGCAGGTATGCGCCGCCAGTGACAACGGGCAGCGTTTTTATGGCCGGAGTCGCAGCACATGGCCGCGCCCAGTGCAATAGGATGCTGACCGCCCTGCGGCAGAAAACGCAGGTAAGCACCGTGGGCATTATCCACCAGAAGCGGAACGCCAAAATCCTTGCATACTTCGGCCAGCGCTGCAATATCCTGCACGCCGCAGATAATCCGGCTGGTGATGTAGACGCCAAAGGGCCTTTTGCCCTGCTGTGCCAAACCCTGCAGAGCACCTGTCAGCTTTGCAGTTGACACCGGGCAGCTGCAAAGTGCACCGGCATCCTGCGGCGCAGGCCATAGCCACTGGATATCAAAATCCAGCAGCGCCGCCGCATACAACAGCGCTTTGTGAGCGTTGCGCGCTGCCAGCAGGACCGGGCGCTGTCCGGCTGCGGGCGCAGCCTGCAGTGCAAGGCACAGCATTGCACGGATGCACTGGGACGAGCCTCTGTGCTGTAATAGGTATGCACCGTGCCGAACAGCCGGGTAGCGTTGGCTTCGCTCTGGGCAATGATGCCGTCAGCCCCATACAGTTCATCCGCACCCTTTTATTTCGGTAATGTCCCACGGCTCAAAGCCCAAAAGGCTCTGGCCCTTGTGGCCGGGCATATGCAGCCGCGAGGTGCCGGACTGTGCGTAACGGCGCACAAAATCCACAATAGGCGTGGTCGTGCTCATTCGCAGGCTTCGCCATCAGCACAGGCGTTACAGGTAGAACCAAGCTCAATAGGCACCTCGATGCCCTTGGCGGCAAGTTCCTGATTTTCAGCCACCTTGATCATGATAGCGCATTCCATTCGCTTTTTGAACAGCTCGCAGCCGTACTCATACACACCGGTAATGTTGCCGGTAGCGTGGTAGGAGTTTGCTGCACAGCCGCCGGAGCAATACAGCTTTGCCCAGCAGTTCTGGCACTCCTTGCGGGCATAGGCGTTGCAGTGCTTGAACTCATCGCGCACGGCAGTGTTCGTAACGCCCTTCCAGATATCGCCCATCAGGTACTTGGGGTCGCCCACAAACTGGTGGCAGGGGTACAGATCGCCCCAAGGAGTAACAGCCATGTACTCCGTGCCGGAGCCACAGCCGGAAATGCGCTTGTAGATGCAGGGGCCGCCGGTGAGGTCGATCATGTAGTGGTAGAAGGTAAAGCCGCGGCCCTCGCGGTTGCGCTTGATCATTTCCTTGGCAAGGATCTCGTACTGTTCCTTCAGGATGGGCAGATCTTCCTCGGTCAGGGCACTGGGATCGCCGGGCTTAGACACCACAGGCTCCATGCTCAGCTCAGTAAAGCCGAGGTCGGCCATGTGGAAGATATCGTTGGTGAAGTCGGTGTTGTAGTGGGTGTAGGTGCCGCGCATGTAGTAGTTCTTGTCGCCGCGCTTCTTCACGAACTCCTGGAACTTGGGCACGATGGTATCGTAGCTGCCATGGCCTGCATAGTCCTTGCGGAAGCGGTCGTTGACCTCTTTGCGGCCATCCAGACTCAGAACGACGTTGTGGCACTCCTTGTTGCAGAAATCGATCACATCGTCATCGATCAGCATACCGTTGGTGGTCATGGTAAAGCGGAAGTTCTTGTTGTGGATCTTCTCCTGCTCACGGCAGTAGGCCACCAGCTTTTTGACCATATCAAAGTTCATCAGCGGTTCGCCGCCAAAGAAGTCCACCTCAAGGTTGCGGCGGGTGCCGGAGTTTTCGATCAGGAAGTCCATGGCACGCTTGCCCACTTCAAAGCTCATCAGCGCACGGTCGCCTGATAGCGGCCCTGCGAAGCAAAGCAGTAGGAGCAGTTCAGGTTGCAGGTGTGTGCAACATGCAGGCACAAGGCCTTGACCACGGTGTTGCGGTTTTTAAAGTCGAAAGCCATATTCTCATAGGTATCCGGGGTCCACAGCTTGCCTGCTTCCTTCAGGTTGGTCACATCATCGATGCACTGACGCAGATCTTCCTCCGTGACATCCTCGCGGTCTCCATACTTTGCCATCATAGCCGAAACGATCTCGTCAGCAGTATGCTCCGGGTACATGGCAATGATATCGTATGCAACATCGTCCGCCACATGCACCGAGCCGCTGCAGGTGTCCAGCACGATGTTATAGCCGTTCAATTGATACTGGTGTACCATTTTACTCTCCATTCCAATTATACAAAAAAAATGCCGCCCGGCAAAGGCGGCAGGGGGTTGCAAAAATTACTTGTTGCTGTTCTCGCACTGCTGGTTAGCCACGCCGCAGGAGGTCTTGCAAGCGGACTGGCAGGAAGTCTGGCACTCGCCGCAGCCGCCGGTCTTAACGCTCTTGGTCAGGTCACGAGTAGCAATGGTCTTAATACGTTCCATAATAGAAAACCTCTCTAACTCTCAAAATTTCATCGCGCCGGACAAAGCCCAGTACGCATTTATCTTTGCTTATGATAACACGCAAGGGGCTTTCTGTCAAGATTTTTATGCTGCCAACCTGTTCAAACCTGTCCAGCAGCTGATACTTCGTCAGGACGGTGTGCAGCCCCAGCTCCCGCGCCCTGGCCAGTAAGTACCGGTAGCGGCACAAAAGCGCCTGCCGCTCGTAAATGCGCTGCTCGATCAGGTCTGTATCCACCTCCAGATCAAACATCATCTCATTGCGCCGCAGGCAGAACAGACATTCCTTCAGCTCTTCTTCCAGTTCTGGGTGATAACGTTCGTGCTCGGTATCCCGCGGGATGCGGCTCGAAAGCAAAGTTTGGGTGTTCTGGGCATGGGTTCGTTCCAGCATAGGCCGTCCTCCTCTTCTTTGTGTATCTTGAAGGTTTGTACATTTTAGTATATGAAGAGACCGGTGCAGAATATGCCAGTTTTATGGTAAAGCAGAAACTTCTCCGCTGGTGCGCGCATTTTTAAAAAAAGTTTGCAATTTTTTTCAAAATCACGCTTGACAAGTATCACTTTTCCGCGTATAATAGCACACGTTGAGCGGCTCACACTGCGAAACGTAATCGAATATTGGGGATTTGCATAGTGGTAGTGCGGTAGACTCTGACTCTACTTGTGGGAGTTCGATTCTCTCATCCCCAACCAAAAAAGCCATCCGGTTTATACCGGATGGTTTTTTGTTCTATATCGTTATACAAAAACAGCGTACCGTCTTGCGACGGTACGCCCATTTTTATGCAGTTATTACAGGATGCTGATGCGGCCTGCGCCGTAGGGATTCTCGTAATCCAGCAGATAGCCCGGGTAATCGGCCAGCGGGCTGTTTGCGGTGGTCAAATGCGGCAGACCCTCTGCATCTACACCGCCAAAGGTCATGGCATAGGTAGACATCACAAGGTAATCCTCAGACACATAGTCCTTGATCAGCTCTGCGCCATCAAACATGGCAAAGCCATCGCCCAGATTGCGCAGAGTGTAATTCATGCCAGCCAGAGCGTAGGTCTTGCTCTCGTCCAGCGGTTCATAAGTACCGGAAGCCTTGTTGTAGATCTTCACGTTCTGCACGCGCGGAGTGCCGGTGGCACTGCCAATCCAGACATTCTTCTCGTCGGTCTGCACGGTGTTGGGGATATCGGCGTGGATCTCGTAGGAAGCGCCTGCCACATGCAGGAAGCCGCCGTTCTCCTTTTCCGTTCCGGCAAAGCGGGCTGCAAACTCCAGTGCATCCTGGATCTGCTTGCCGGTGACAGACATCAGACAGGCCACATTGCCAAACGGGCTGACCTGCTTGCAGGTCTTGAAGGTCCAGTAGCCGGCTTTCTCATCGGCGCGGATGCCGCCGCCGTTCATGATAGCGATGTCACAATGCAGCTGTTCCACCTCATTGAAGTAGGAGTAAATGCCGTCGGCCACGAAGTCGCCGAGATTCGTCTCTGCCATGCGGATGCGGCGCTGCCAGTCTCGGGGTCGGAGATGTAGAAGTTCGTATCGGCAACAGCGATCTTCTCACCCAGCATGTCGTCCACAGAAGCGACCCATGCGTTCTGGATATCGGCAACGGCACTGTCGGAGCCTTCGTAAGAGGAGATCAGACGGGTGGCAATGGAGCCGTCAGCCTTGATGGTCATTTCGCCAACATTTGCAAAATAAGAGCCGGTCTGGGTCAGGGCGACAGCCTTGCCGGACAGATCCTTCACCCACTCACACTCCATCTTGGTGTGAGAATGGCCGTCGATGAATGCATCGAAGCCGGAGGTGTGCTCGATGACTTCCTTGCTGGTCCAGGGCGAAGAGGAAGGATCAACGCCCAGATGGCCCAGACCGATCACGTAGTCAGCCAGAACCTTGGCCTTATCAATGGACTTCTGCACAGCCTTGTACAGCTTCTGGCCGTCGTCACCGCCCAGAATATCATAGATATAGCGGCTCTGGCTCTTATCCATGAAGTAAGCCGGAGTAGATTGGTGAAGGTCTCGGGCGTGGTGATGCCCACAAATGCGATCACGCGGCCGCCGATGGTGAAGTATTTGACATCCGGCAGAACGCGGTTGCCCAGCGGCAGATTGACCCAGTTGCTGGAGAGGTACGGGAAATCTGCCTCAGCCATTACCTCTTTTGCACGGGCCATGCCGTAGTCGAATTCATGGTTGCCGGGAGTTGCAACATCGTAGCCAGCGGCGTTCATCAGCTGGATGATGGATGCACCTTCGTCCATGGAACCATATGCGGTACCCTGAATATGGTCGCCCGCATCTACCAGCAGAACATTTTTTGCCTGCATCCTGATAGCTCTTTTTCAAAGCTGCGATGGCAGCATAGGTCAGTTCCGGCGATTTTTTTTGTCGATGTAAGTATGAACATCGTTGGTGTACAGGATCGTAATGTCCTTAAAGCTGCCGGGGGTAACATGCAGACGCAGCGGGTGCGCCCAGACTTACGGCAGCAACGGCCGTGGTGACACCTGCGGCCTTCAGGAAGCTGCGGCGGGAGATAAGCTGTTTCATGGAAAAAACGACCTCCTCTTAAAACTCTCTTTTGTTTTTATCGGGCGCACAGAACCAGCCCGACGCTTGTTAGATTAAGCATAACACACAAAACACCCAAGAACAACCCGGAATCGCACAATTTGTTCATAATTCACGGTACTAAGTCACACTTTTTGTGCAACATTATTCCTTTTCAGGGCAAAAAACAGCCCGCATCTGCAGCCAGTCGTTGACTGCAAAAGCGGGCTGTTTTCAAAGGGGATTCAAAAATGGATCAGAGCAACGAGCTCAAATCGCATTGTATTCCTTGAGGAATTTCTCAAGGTCGGTACCCTCGATCTTTTTCAAAGCTTCCTTCATGGCAAGGCGCGGGATGAGCGGCAGATCCATGTCGGTGATCTTCTTGCCGTCGCGCAGCTTGACCGTTGCATCGATCAGGGCACGTACATCATAGGTGCTGCCCCAGACCTCGGGCACACCGCGGTCGATGTCCAGCAGGGTGTACACAGCTTCCATACCGGTGCGCATGGAGTATTCTGTGGTGAAGATGGTGTCACGGCCGGTCTCGGCGAACTGACCCAAGAAGGCAAAGTTGACAGCACCCTCCGGCACGATATCAGGACGGTCGCCCATCGCACGCGGCATAAAGAATGCATCGATATACGGCATCATGACCGGGATGGTGTTGGCACTGTGCTCGGCCAGCTCTTCGATCTGATCCTCGGGCACACCAATGTGGTACAGCCATTCCATACACAGTTCCTTGCCGGTGCAGTCGCGCATGGCCTTTTTGACGTAGTTGCCGGGCTTATCACTGAACAGGCCGTAGACCCAGACGCACAGCTGGTTCTTGGGCTGGTTTCGGAACTGCTGCTGACGGTTCAGCGTCCAGCTGAGCAGCCAGTTGGAGTCCTTAACGGTGACGATGCCGCCTGTGACGGTGTGGCCACTGAACGGGTCACGCTTGCAGATCTTCTGGATATACTGTGGGATCTTGTCGTCCAGCGTAGTGATGGTGGCGCTTTCCCAGTTGGAATGTTCGGGGTCGGAGCAGAACTTTTCAGGATTGCCGAATGCGGGGTCCTGCGCAGCGATCTTCTTCCACAGGTCCCAGCCGTTGCCCGGCTTGATGGTGGGATCAAAGCCTGCTGCCTTGTCCTGTGCGCCCATCGTGCAGCTTTCCACGCAGCCGCCGTTGGTGATGAACAGCAGATCATTTTCGGTCAGGTCAATGGTGCTGATCTCACCTGCGTGCTCCACAACCACGCTGCTTGCCTGCTTGCGCTTGCCATTGATCTCAAATTTCACGTCCACGACCTTGGTCTCATAGTGGAACTGAACGCCGTGGTCCTTCAGGTAAGTGACCATGGGCAGGATGATAGATTCATACTGGTTGTAGCGGGTAAAGCGCAGGGCGGTGAAATCCGGCAGGCCGCCGATGTGGTGGATATAACGCTTGAGGTAGAGCTTCATTTCCAGAGCACTGTGCCAGTTTTTCAAAGGCAAACATGGTGCGCCAGTACAGCCAGAAGTTGGAGTTCAGCACTTCATCATCAAAGAAATCGGTGATTTTCTTATCCTGCAGCTGCTCGTTGGGGGTGAAGAAGAGCTTCATGATCTCCATAGCACCCTTATCAGACAGGCCGAACTTGCCATCGGTGTGGGCATCCTCGCCGCGGTTGACGGTAGCACGGCACAGTGAATAGTTGGGGTCTTCCTTGTTCAGCCAGTAGTACTCATCCAGCACACTGGCACCCTCGGTCTCCAGAGACGGAATGGAGCGCAGCAGATCCCACATGACCTCGAAGTGGTTCATCCATCTCGCGGCCACCGCGCATCACGTAACCGATATCGTATTTGTAGCCGTCGCAGGCACCGCCGGGATGGGTCTTCTCAACACATGCACA
>ENA-OQAR01000598-OQAR01000598.1-human-gut-metagenome-genome-assembly--contig:-NODE-598-length-10790-cov-1.941667_pt1 | contig 10790 bp, 20 predicted proteins | sample MGYA00242738_ERZ504533 | MGnify/ENA primary metagenome ERZ504533 (study PRJEB26092, sample SAMD00036276) | human gut metagenome | host: Homo sapiens | study: EMG produced TPA metagenomics assembly of... | reverse complement strand
AGTATATATTCATACTTCCGATGGAAGTTTACACGTAAAACAATCATGAAATTAAATGTAAAAGAACGAGTGGCAATATTACAAATGCTTCCAGAAACTGGAAGTCTTGTAGAAATGGTAGATATAATGGAAATTGTGAAAAAGGTAAGATTAGAGGAGGAAGAAAAGAACAACATAGAGTTTAAAGAAACTAAAGAACTCTCTATCTTGGAACGCATTTAAAGATTTAGGAAAGGATATTGAATTTAAACATGAAGAAATATCTATTTTAAAAGCTGCTGTGAGAAGACTTGACGAAGAGAAAAGAATCAATGTATCCAATCTCGATATCTGCTTAAAAATAAATAGTTTATGAAAATTTACTAGACAATGGTCACGGAGAGAATACTCCCGGAAAGAGAAGTCAGATGGCAAACTTAGAGAGTATCTTTATGCAAGAGAGATAGCTTCTATGGTTTACGATGAACTTTTATAATAGAGATTATGATGTCGAACTTCTTGTTCCAGAGACAACTGATATTTCCCTTTCAGAAAGATGTAAACGAGCTAATAAGTTTGCTAAAGAATTAGGAAATAAAAAATGTCTTGTTAGTGTCTATTCATTGTAATGCTGCTGGTAATGGCAGTGCATGGATGGGTGCTAAAGGATGGAGTGTCTTTGTTTCAAACAATGCTTCTACTAATAGCAAGTTACTAGCTGATTGTTTGTATGATGCAGCTGAACAGCAAAAACTTAGATTAAGAACCGAAAGACCTGGACAGAAATACTGGCAACAGAGCCTTGCTATATGCAGAGATACTAACTGCCCAGCGGTTTTAACAGAAAACTTGTTTCAAGATAATAAAGAAGATGTGGAATTTCTTCTTAGTAAGGAGGGAAAGGAAGCTATCGCTAAAACTTCACGTAGACGGAATCATCAGACACATTTCCAAAAATTTCATAGGTTAAAGTTATTAAAAAATGTAAAATTAGAAAAATTTTAGTATTTCACTTTTATGTGGAATAAAAAAAATGACTATATTTGCAAATAACTTTAAAAGAATGATATATGGAAAGGGAATTGAGGATTTAGACTTTAACGAAGAAGATTACGGTATAGCACAGGAACCGTCGAACCCTAATGGTTACGTACCAGATTATGAATCATTAGAGCCAGAGAAACCTTGGATGGGGGATGAAAATCAACCACAGCCAGCAGATGGTACAAAACCAGAACCTGCTGCTGCACAAGAACCAGTACAAGAAGATGATATTATCATTTCTATGCTTAAACAAATAGGCATTTCAGACCCTTCAAAAATTAAATTTGAAAATGATGAGGGTGAAATTGAGGAAGTTTCTTGGGATTCATTGTCCGCAGAGGAAAAAATGAATATCTTAACACCAGAATCTCCTGACCCTAACTATGGTCTTGAAGAACCTGAAATTAACTTTATTAACTTGTTACGTGACGCGGGAATTACTCCAGAGGAGTACATTAACTATCAGAGAGAACAGGCTATTGAAGAATACAGACAAGCATTAGAAGGTAATCCACAATACGAAGTTGAGAGGTTAACAGACGAAGACTTATATGCTTTAGACTTACAATCAAGAGTTCCAGATATGACAGACGAAGAAGTTGCCATAGCTCTAGAACACGAGAAAGCTAATCCTGAACTTTTTGAAAAGAAAATGCAAGGAATTAGAGCTGAGTATAAAGCACTAGAAGACGAAAGAAGACAAAATGAGGAACTTCTCGAACAACAACAGAAGCAAGAACAATTTGAAGCCTTCCAATCTGATGTACTTGATGCAATTGAGTCTTTAGATGAAGTTGGAGGTGTAAAATTAAATTTGGACGAAGATGACATGGAAGAAGTTGCAAACTTCATATTATCGCTAGATTCGGCAGGAGTTAGTTATTTAGGAAAAGCATTAGACGACCCACAAACTTTAGCAAGAATGGCTTGGTTTGCATTGAAGGGAGACGAAGCTTTTGCAACTATCACTGATTATTACGATAAGGAGATAGCAAAAGAAAAAACGTTCAGCCTACGAAGCTGGATATGAAGATGCAAAGAAAAGGAATACAACCAAAGAGTACTAGAAAACCTACTGTTGTAGTTGCTCCTAAACCTGCATCTGAACCCAAACCCGGGGGCACTAATCCCCATGAAAAACAATTGATGATATAGATTTTTAATTAAAAAAGTATGATAGTAGCGAATTTTGTATCAAACAGACCGACAATGTCGGAAACTAGAACTTATGAGGATTTCTATAAGTTCTTAGGAACTAGACCAACTAAATTAGGTGTTGTTTCAAGACTTTACCCAGAACTTACAGCTTCTTACCTAACAGAATCTCTAAGAAACATTTTCTACCAAGATGTAAAATCTGGTAATAAATATCAAAGCATTGACTCAATGTACTTTGAATGGGAAGTTGAAACCAACTACATTAAGAGAGTTGAGTTTGCAGATGTACCAACAGAAGATGGTTCAAACGGTTCAGAAATTGTAATGGCTTTCAAAGAAAGATATTACGAAAAGTATGACATCTTCAAGATTGATAAAACAATGCAGCAATGTATTGTAGTGAGCAGACCAGTTAGAAAAGCTGATAACTATTGGGAAGTAGTTGTTAGACTTATTGATAGTGACTATTCTAGCGTTCTTGACTTTAGTGGTTGCCAAGTAGGTGATACTACTAGATTCCAATCTAACGCAATGCCTGAAATGCACGAAGAAGGATATGTTAAATATCAATCTAACATTGAAAAACACAGAAACTTCATCACAACTCACAGATGTGACGACAGTTATTCTGCACTTTATGCAGCTCATGAAAACGTATTCATCAGTATTGCAGAAGGTAAAGACACTGGTAGCTTAAAAGAAACATTATATAAGATGGACAAGAAAGAAAAAGTTCTTCTTGATAACTTCTTATATGTAAGAAACAACGGTCTATTATTCAACAAAATGTAATGTTGACGTAAATGGTAAACCGACTATTGTTGACCCAGATACTCAAAGACCAATCTACATTGGTGACGGTATCATCCCACAAGTAGAAAGATTCGCATCTAAATATGCGTTCGCAAAACTTTCTATCGACGTATTCCAAACTGTAATTGCTACAATGAATAAAAAGCAACTCAGCCAACTGGAAACAAATACGTATTTATTTGCAATGAAAGAATGTGGTTCTTAATCCAGAACGTTCTCGGAGATTTCTTAGCTAAATACAAAACTATTGGTACTTACCTATGGTCTAAAGCAGCTAACGATTACATCAAAGTTGGTGCTGCATTTGATAGCTATACATTCGGTGGAAACACTATCTCCTTCAAAGTTGATAGAACATTCTCTAGAGAATATGGTATGGAAAAAGCATATTGTCTATGCTTAGACCTAACTGCTGATTCTACTGGAAATGAACCTCCAATCCAAATGTTCACACTAAAAGGTGGAGACTTCATCACTAATAAATATCCAGGTGTAGGTGGATTAGATGGATTAAGTTCAGGAATTGTATCAAGTCCTGTTGCTGCTTCTAAGCTAATCAACTGGGGATATTCTGGTGTTGGTGTATTCAATCCTTATAGAAGCTTTATCTTAAGAGAGCTTTAATAAATAGTCAAGATATAGTAAGGGAGTTGAAATAGCACTCCCTTACATTTTTTTATATATTATAAACCTTATGAATTAATATGAGTACTGATAATGCAAACAAACTAATGCAAAGTCCTGCTGAAAATTTTATCATTCTTAGAAGTGTATATGGTAAAGTAGGCATGAAATATTACATCCAACCTAGTAAAGACCCAAGAACTGGACAGTATCCACCTTGTGTAAAACCTGTAAATAGTGTTGGAGACATGATTCTTTCAGACCCAGAAAGAAATAGCGGTAAAGTCTTTATTAAAGAAACTGAAACGTTCGTTATTGAAGATGGGACTACATTTGATTTAAATAACCCTTATGACGCTGCTAAATGGGAAGCAATTAAAAATTGCATCTTTATCGCTCAATCAAGAGATAGCACTGACTCAAAAGGTGTAAACGTATTTGATGGTCCGGGTGTAAAGGGAACTCTACGTCCAAGACAAGGTATTGCTGAAATCTATATCGAAAGACCTGGATATGAAGCTGCTAAGAGAGTATCAAAGAAAAAGAAAATTCACGATGCTGGAACTTATATTCTTGATGACCCAAGAGGTGATGAAGGAAGAGTTCAAATGGCTAGACTACTTGGAAAACACATGCGTAATGTATCAAGCGCTGATGTTACTGACTTCTTACTAAGCATTGCTGAAAAAGACCCTGACAGAATTATTAACCTATATACAGGAGATGATATTCATGTTAGACTTCTATTTATGGACGCAAAAGACAAACACGTCATTATAGTTAAACAAAACTATATATGTACGGAGATAGCGTTTGTTTGGGGCAACTGATGATGCAGCTATTACTTGGATGAAAGACCCACGTAATAGAAGAGTGCTCGAGTTAATTAAGAAGGACACATATCCTGACTTATACGAAGACTATAAAGGATACGAGGAAGAACCAGAAGGCAATCCAGCCGAAGAGTTCGCAGCTTTAGACGCTCCGAATGCTCCTGCAAGGTCTAAAAAAATAAAAACTATAAAAAATAATTCTACTATGACAGCAAGACAGGCATGGGAATACATGTTAATTGAAATTAATAAAGTTACTTCCCCTACTATGCTGATAGAGGATTTCAATCATCTGATTAATAGAGGCATATATCAATTCCTCAATAAGAGGTACATTATGTACGATATGAATCAGCAAACTTCTGATGATTTAAGGGTATTGAAGGCTTCGGCAACATTGTCACCGGAGCTTCCATATTCTGATTTAGCTTTAAAGGGAGAGGACTTGGAAATGATTTCACAATTATGTGGAGCTTCTTATGAAGTAACACTTCCAAGTGACTATTTTCATATGCTAGGTTGTATTTGCCTTTATGAAATAGTTAATCCAAAGAAAGGCTGTGAAGGAAAATCCAAATATGTTAAATTTCCTGCAAGGAGATTGACCGCTGATATGGAACCCCAAATCATTAATAACTCTTACTTTAAGCCCTCTTATAAGACTCCATATTACTATATAAACAACATTAATACTTCAACAGAAGTTCCAACCTATCCTTATAAAGATAATCGTGGAACTGATATGAATGGAACTTATAAAGTAACCTCGCTCTTAGGAGATGCAGAAGGCGACAATAGCAATCTTCCAAGAACTATAATAATAGGAGGTGAGTCTGTAAGTACAGTTGATAGAGAAATTGCTGTTAGATATGGAAATGCTTCTACAGTAAGAATGGAAATAAAATGCGGAGAGTCTACCGCTTATAAACTTGTGAAAGTTAGAATAGACTACATTAAAGTTCCTCAAACGGTTATGCTTACTAAAGAACAGCTAGACCTTACAGAGGACACATCTCAAATATTAGAATTTCCAGATTACATATGCTTAGAGATTCTCAAAGAGTTGGTATCTATTGTATTGGAGAACTCCGGTGACCCTAGAATACAAACATATAGTCCAGTTAATCCGCCACTAGCACCTCCAACTCAGCTGCTGGCACAAACTAAAAAATAAATTAAAGTATGTTTCAATTTACGACAACAACCTTAATCAACGACGCTCTAGATTATACAACAAAGTTACCAAGATGGGAAGTAAAAGGTGAAACTCTCCAAATTAAGAGAGTTGGAAGTTTCAAGAAGGCTAACGTTGTTGCAATGTATAAGAGAGCGTATTCTGCTCCTGTTTTAGCAAAGGCTGTTTTAGATATGACTACTATTACTCAAGCATCTGGAGTATTCAGAATCGCTATGTATATTAGACTATCTGGAAATCAGAACTCTTATTATTCAAATGACTTTGTATTCAAAGGTAAACCTCTATACATTGAGTTTGAAAAGAAAACTGGAGATTCAGCAGCTCAATTAGCAACTAAAGTTGCAAATCAGATAAAGAAATATCAACGTGCTTACGACTTCAAACATTTTAATGTTTCAGTAAGCGGTAATAACCTGATTATCGAAGCTGTTGACGAGTATCAAAGATTCACTAAAATGGATATTGAATACTTCGACCCAGATTTAAGAGAAATTGCATGTACTTGTGCAGAAGGTGCATTTGCTGTAATTGCATCTGCAAAAGAAGCTGGTGCAGAAGGATTTGATAGCAAAAACATCCTAACTCAGGGAAGAGAAGGATTTGGAACTTATCAAAACATCATTAAAAGACCTTAGAATCCCTACTCTAGATGTAAAGAAGATATGAAGCTCCGTTACAAGACGAAAGTTCCTATCATCAATGGTAAGTATAGTCAATATACTATCTATTACAAAAGTAGATAGAGGACTCATGGGTGGAGCTGCTGTTGGACAGCAAGTAACATCTCAAACTACTCACGTATCTACGTACATGATTCTGTAGCTGCTGAATTTGAAGCTGCATTAGCAACTTTAGGAACAGTAACAGAAGAAAAGAAACCTATCGTAATTACAGGTGGGGTTACAGATATTACTGACATGGTAAAAGCAGGAACTAAGAAAGAACTTACTCCAACTATTGATGGTGGAAGTACAGTAGCTTATGTTTCAGCTACAACAACAGCAGATTGGCTAACAGTTACTCCTGGAACTACTAAGTAGGTTTTACAGGAACAACTAATGATTCTGGTGCTGCAAGAAGTGTAAAAGCAACTGTAACAGTATCAGCTAAAAACGGAGTTAGTGCTTCTAAAGAAATCACTATCACTCAGTCAAATGCCTAATAACTAATCTTTATATTTAAAGGCGGCGTCCGTTAGAGGTCGTCGCCTTTATTTGTTTTAGCCCTATGATATACAACAAATTAGCATCAGCAATATATAATGATATAGTATCAGGTTTACGTGGAATGCATGGGACAGCTACTATGTCAATCGAACAATTAGAAGATGACATAATAGATGAAAGATTGCAGATAATTAAAGAATATTCACTAAAAGGAATTCTTCCAAAGAATGATTTACTTTTATCATTAAATTGTATAGATGTAGATTGTAAATCATTAGAAAGATGTAATTGTGGAACAACTGGAGAAACACCAGTAGCTCACTTTGAAATCCCACAGCTTCTTAATGACTATGGAGAATTAGCTATTGATTATATAGGTAGCACAGACAGACTACTTCCCTTTATATATTATACTTCTTCATCTGCATGGATGTATCATCAATACAGAAAAGAGGAAGAAATAAACCTTATGTTATATAGATGTTACTCCAAACGAAAATAATATGTATGATTGCTTTATCTTCAATGCACCTCTTATTAAGCAAGTAAGTGTTGTGGCAATCTTTAAAAGACCCAAGACAGCTTGAGAACTTTGGATGCTGTGATTTAGAAGGAATTGATAACTTTACATTTATTAATACGGAGATTAAGAAAAGATTAACGGAGAAGAAGTTACGTTATTATAGACAAATGGCTGCTCCAATAACACCTAATGACCAAACACCTGCATAATGGTAAATTTTCATCAAGCAATGTTCCAAGCTAATTTATTATATGGAGTAGAAATGCTCCCTCAAGACTTTGAGGAATTTGGTTTAATAGCTTGAACCTAATAGGAAACAAAAATGTAAGATTATACAGATATTGTACTAAGATAGAATGTCCGGACTATACAGTGGAACTTCCCTGTAATTGTGACATTATTGAAGCAGTTACTTATGCTTCTGAAGATTGGAAGTATGTAACTAACTATTCTCCTAATGGAGATTACACTTCTCAATTTGTAGAGAATTACATAGAAGGAAGAAAAATGTATGAAGACCCTTTATATATGAGTGGTAAATATGCAAAGTTTGAAAGAGTAGGAGATACTCTTTACTTTGATAAGAACTATGGAACTGTATACATCCTTTATAAAAGGAGTTATACTAGATGATGAAGGTCTTCCTATGTTATCTGAAAAAAGAAAAGTTTTAGCTATTGCAACATTTTGTTTGCCTATAGAAAAGAAAATATAAAAGAAGGATTAATGACTAACAATGCGAATATCCTTCAGACAGCACAATTAATGCTTCAAGATTGGCTTAAGTATTGTGATGCTGCTAGAGTTCCAGAATATCTAAATCAAAATGAGATGAATGATATACTGGATGCCAAAACAAACTGGAATAGAAAAAGACATAATTTCTCATATAAACCTGTTTAACAATTATGAACTATGTAGGATATGTATATAAATGTGTGAATGTATTAATGAAAAAGTATATATTGGGATAACAATAGAATCATTAGAAGAACGTAAAAGAAAACATATAAGTGATACTCTTAGAAATAAAGATAAATGTCACTTTCATAGAGCCTTACGAAAATATGGTTTAGATGCCTTTGAATGGAGTGTTATAGAAACCATCAGTTCTAACTCTAAAGAAAATCTTTTTATTCTGTTTAAAAAATTTAGAGATTAAGTATGTAAAATTATATGATTCCTATAATTCAGGTTATAATTCAACTCCCGGAGGAGATAATTCTAGGACTGTTATTAAGTCTGTAGATATTTATACAGAAGACGGAATCTTGTTAGGAACTTTTGATAGTAGGACAGACGCTGCTGAATATTTAGAAATTTCTAAAAGTGCTATTATAAAAGTGCTGTTCCGGAAAACAGAAATTTTCTAAATTAAAAGATGGAACTAAAATAATATGTAAAAACCATGGAGAAATTCCAACTTCAGAGGAGTTTGAATTTGTTAAATCATTTTCATACAGTCAATGTAGTGAGGTCTTTGCCTATACAGAATCTAGTAAACTAATACAAAAATTTGATAGTATAAAAGAGGCAGCTTTATACTTTAATATTGATAGACAACATATTTCGGATTGTTTACGTGGAAAACGCAAGTTTGCTGGAATATATAACGGTAATAAAGTAATTTGGAGGAAACAAAAATGAATTATTCGACGGGATGTGCGTTCAATATGGACGAAATGTTTATGAATTTTCCATATAACAAATTGGAAATGTCATGTGAAGATTGTAAGAGAATAAATAAAAGACCCTCACAGGGATGTATTAGTAAAGAAAATATTTAGAGAGTGTGTAAAGGAAGTACTTAATGATATTGTAGATAACAATGTTACTTTCGTACTTCCTACACAAGGAAGATTTTGCAGAAAATGCATGTCAAAAAGAACATACGGAGAAGACTTTAAAAAAGGCTAGGCGACATGGTAAATGGAGAGATGTAGATTTTTTAAAGTCAGGATTCTCTGGAAATGAAATAGTTCTCAACATAAAGAGTGGAAACTTAGTAAAGTCTAAAACTGTATATGTTGATAAAAATATAAAGAATAAGATTATAGAGAATACTAACGAAGGTAAACAATACTGTTAAATTATGCAACTTAAAGAAATTAAAGATTACTACGAGTCACTTTGTGAGAAGTTTCCAGATGTTTCTGAAAAGGACATTAAAAGAAATTTTGAACTATGGTTGGAAATCACTATATTTGCATAATCTTTACGGTGGAGATACCCTAATTACTGATGATTCGTTGTGGTGCTATATAGGAACACTTAGAAGAGATTCTATAAAAACATTTTGAATACTACATCAAGAAATTAACTGTAAAATTAAGGGTTCTCTATAAACGTAAGAAACATACAATGGACGGATATTACTATTTTGCATTGACTGACTCTCAATATGAGGATTTCCTCAAACAGCACAATTCAAGAGGCAGAAAGAAGAAAATATTTAATTATGGGAATCAAGTACTATATCAAATATTAGATGAGTGCAAGATAAGAGAGCATAATCGGAAGTATATATTCAGAGTTCCCTTTGTTACCCTTGTAGGGAATGTTACATATAGAGAAAAACTTTTACATCTAAAAGATGCGGGAGTTTAAATTATAAACAAAGAGAACCTTTTAAAGATTTAAAAGATATATTAGTATACAATAATAATTTATGAAATTTTTTTGTAAAACATGAGCAAACAGGAAACAGTTAATACGTTTGATGGCGGTTTGATTATGGATTTTAAATCCAATAGTTACTCCAAATAACGTTCTTACCGGAGCTCTTAATGCAACTTCAATCACGTATGACGGAAACGAATTTGTGTTACAGAATGATATGGGTAATGGAGAAGTTCATACTGCTAGACTCGATAAAGGATATATTCCTATTGGAATGAAAGAACATGGAGGAATTATATACGTAGCCGCATATAACCCTATAACTAAAAAGGGACAAATTGGTTCATTTCCTTCGCCACAACAATTGTACAGTGATTCAGATTTATCTACATCTCCTGTAGATATAAATTTTAATCAATTTGTTACCATTAGAACAGTTGAGGGTGTACAAGTTCCATTTATCATTAGCGAGTACAGAAAACAGAAGTTATTTCAAGAGAATAACTCTGAAGAAGCAAAGACTTTCCACCCGGGAGATAAATTTATACTTACTGCCGAAAGCATAAGTGATACTATTAAACAGGCTATCGAGGATGGGGCTGTAAGCCTTAGACTTGGAGTAATAAATAGTTCTGGAAACATAGATTACGTGGATTCATCCACGTTGAGGTTATACGATAACAATTTGTGGATATATGAAACTGATAATACAGAAGAAGCTTTAACCGATAACAGTCTAGTTCAAGTGTTTTCGGCGAAATCATCTGGAGTATTGGTTTTAGTAGTTTGAGTTAAAAACCTTTAGCAAGTTTAATTTAATTAGAAATATAAAT
>ENA-OQAR01000597-OQAR01000597.1-human-gut-metagenome-genome-assembly--contig:-NODE-597-length-10798-cov-5.606035_pt1 | contig 10798 bp, 12 predicted proteins | sample MGYA00242738_ERZ504533 | MGnify/ENA primary metagenome ERZ504533 (study PRJEB26092, sample SAMD00036276) | human gut metagenome | host: Homo sapiens | study: EMG produced TPA metagenomics assembly of... | reverse complement strand
CGTCAGCCGCAGCAAACGTCAAGAGCATATCCCGATAATATTCATACTGTTTTTTACGGGCTTCAAATTTCAGCAGGCAGACCAATGTTCAGGTCAGAACAGATGGCATCGAAGTTATCAAGGACGTTGACAATGCGTTCCTGTATCTTTATATCAGGAACTGGCACAGGGAACGCATTCAGCATAGGGCGTCTAATGGAAGATACAGAACCTTGAAATACATTCTTTTGAATATATGGCAGGAATTTGGCTTTCATATAGTAAAAGAAGAAACGCGGAGATACATCAGATGTATTTATATGGATTCTGTACGCTCTCTGGTGCAGTGCATATTTCCCCTCGACATAGTGGTAAACCTTGCCTACGCCAACACCATCGCCCGCTGTTATAATTGCAGTTTCGTCATATTCATAGTCATTCTTTCTCAACGGCTCCTGCGAGCGAACAAAGAACGGATACTTCCCATTTTCAACTGCTTCATTTGTATTGCTACTGCCCGTGCCAATATCTGCAATTTCTGCCAGCGTTCTCCACTTTGTCTCAAATGTCCCCCCCCCTGTGGACACCGAAAGTCAAAAGCGTATCGCGGTAATATTCATACTGCTTTTGCGTGCTGTAGCTCCGCTGTAGCTCCGCTGTAAGCTCCGCGAATTTGTCAAGTATCCTGACAATTTCGCGTTGGACTGGCAGCGGTGGAACGGGCATCGTAACTCCTTCCAACTTCTGCGGGGTCAGGTCAATAACCTTTGTTCCTTTCGCAATACGCTTTTTCTGCGTAAAGAAGTCATTTGTCTGGAACCAATAGGCAACATATTTGGGGTCTTGATTATGCTTGAAAATAGCAGCGTGCGCACCTGTTACAATCTGTTCATCGCCCAACCAAACAACACACTTGCCAACATCTTCTACATTTTCACTTGTAACGGCAATAACCAAATCACCCGTATTTACTTTTTGCAGCTTTTCTGCCAATTCGGGGGACACAAAGGACTTTGTTTTATACGCACAAGTACCATAGTAAGTGTAAATTTGACCGTAATGGATACAGCCAACGCCACTTTCCGTAAAATCTTTTTTCTGCAAACCATTACCACGGATAATAACGCCAATATCGCCTAAGCGTTTCCGTTCTACCCCCTGTGGGCAAAGCTCTTGAATCAATTCATCAAGTTTTGTCATCTTTTCACCTCGTTAGGCGTAAGCTGTTTTTCATATTTTCGACGATTCTTTTTTCAATAATTTTATTATCAAGCGTTTCAAGCTTGACACACAATTCAAACAGTCCAAGACTTTCAGCCATTTCAGTACAATTCTTTTCGTAATTTTCAAGTTCCAACGGTATTCCGTCTTTTTTCTCTTGTTCCTTCAAAGTTGATATATATACCTGCTGTTTGTACATTGCTTTTAATAGGTCTGCAAATGCCGAAACGAACGCTTCTCCTATTTCTGCCGTTTCCCCATCAAAAATCATCGAGATTTCAACCGCTGAAGCTTTAAGTTTCTCATATTTTGTAAGAAATATTTTTTTGTTCCTCTTGGTGTAAAGGTTTCGACATTACAAGTGCCATTTCCTCCAAGTCAGAACAATTTGTCAGCCATGTGAATATTAAATCATTACATCCATAAAATGTATCGGCTTTTTTAAGGTAAAGCTTATTGTCAGTGTATAAAGAGTAAATAGTGTTAAATTCAATAAATCGCGAAAGCCGCCTATCAAACAACTGTTGTTTATTGCTCAAAGAAATCTGTTTATTTGTTTGACATAGCGCTTTTACAGAGATAAATATAGAAACTATCGAAACAAATAAATTGACTATTTCCGAACAGCTCATCCCTCAATCTCCGCAATAATCTTATCAATCTCGTCCCGCAGAACCTGTTCCCGCGCCACAATGCGCTTGATTTCTGCGTTCAATTCCGTAATGTTGATGACCTCGCGGGTGTCCTCCTGCTCCACATAGGTGGATACCGACAGGTTATAATCCTGTTCCGCAATCTCGTCATTGGGCACAAGGCTGCAGAAATAGTCCTTATCCTCGCGTTCAACAAACGAGGCCACGATTTTTGCAATGTTGTCCTCGGTCAGCTTGTTGTTGTTCGTGACCTTGACAAATTCTTTCGAGGCATCAATAAACAGCGTCTTGTTCTCGGCCTTGCTCTTTTTCAGCACCATAATACAGGTTGCAATGCTGGTGCCAAAGAACAGGTTGCCGGGCAGCTGAATAATGCAGTCGATAAAGTTGTTATCAATCAGATATTGGCGAATCTTCTTCTCCGCGCCGCCGCGATACATAATACCGGGGAAGCAGACAATGGCCGCCGTGCCGTTGGTCGCCAGCCATGCCAGCGAGTGCATGATAAGGCCAAATCCGCTTTGGATTTCGGGGCCAGCACACCGGCAGGGGAGAAACGCGGGTCGTTAATCAAGACCGGGTTATCATCGCCTTCCCATTTGATAGAATACGGCGGGTTGCTGACAATGACCTCAAAGGGTTCCTCGTCCCAATGCTGGGGCGAAATCAACGTATCTTCGTGGGCGATGTTGAATTTATCAAAATCAATATCGTGCAGGAACATATTGATACGGCACAGGTTGTAGGTCGTCAGGTTGATTTCCTGACCGAAGAAGCCCTGCCGGACATTCTCTTTGCCCAGAATCTTCGCCGCTTTCAGCAGCAGGGAGCCGGAGCCGCAGGCCGGGTCATAGACCTTGTTGACCTCGGTTTTGCCCACAACAGCAAGGCGGGTCAGCAGCTCCGAAACCTCCTGCGGGGTGAAGAACTCGCCGCCGCTCTTGCCAGCATTGGAGGCATACATACTCATCAGGTACTCATACGCATCGCCAAACGCATCAATCGTGTTTTCCTTGTATTCACCGAGCTTCATCGCGCCGATGCCGTCCAGCAGCTTGACAAGCATTGCGTTGCGCTTTGCCACCGTAGCGCCAAGCTTGTTGCTGTTGACATCAATATCATCGAACAGACCGGCAAAGTCGTCCTCGCTCTCGGTGCCTTTGGCGGAATCCTCGATATGACGGAAGACGGCCTCCATCGTCATATTGAGGTTATCGTCCTGCGGCGCACGGGCGCGGACATTGACGAACAGTTCAGACGGCAGGATAAAGAAGCCTTTGGTCTGCACCAAGTCCTCCCGCGCCTGCTCGGCCTCCTCGTCAGACAGCTTGGCATAGTCAAAATCCGCGTAGCCTGCCGCGATTTCGTCCGCGTTGATGTAGTTCGTCAGGTTCTCGGAAATATAGCGGTAGAACATGATGCCCAGAACGTAGGATTTGAAATCCCAGCCATCCACGCTCCCGCGCAGGTCATCAGCAATCGCCCATATTGCGCGGTGAAGTTCTTCGCGTTCCTGCTCTTTTTTGTTATCCGGCATCGTGATTCCTCCAAATTTCAAGTACACTTTTTAATTGTATGTATATTATAGCAGATACTCTGTCCCATAATTTGGACTTGCAGCAAAAGATACATATTTTTATTTATTATAACGAAAAAGCGGGTGTATGTCACCCGCTTTTTACTGTATTTTGTAAATATTGTAGATGTTGCGCACTATTTGAAGTAGAAATTTTTTCTGCAGCCGGATTGCACCATCATCACAGATTACAAAGAGGTCTTGCGCCAAATGTGCAAGGTCGGCTGGCTTGATGATGGGCTGTGATTTCTGGTTTGGGTCTGTTGCCAGCAAGGAGCGTTTTTCACCAATCATCTTTGAGAAATACTCCTGTGTTTCAGTGTCCTTACAACCCAGTATGACGGTAAATTTGAAGTTACCGAGCATTGCTATGCGCTCATCTTTGCCGTAAATCATATCGACATCCGACACCGACTGGGTTAGGACAAGGATTCTAATTCTTCTTTTCCTCAAACGACGGAGGGCCGGGGTAATTTGTAATTTTCCAAAGGACGCAAATTCGTCCAAGCAAAATAGTATCATTTGCTTGTTTTCTTTTGGTCTTGATGAAAAATACTCCATTGACTGCGCTGTAATTATACGCATTAAGTCGCCATAGATTTCGAGCTTTTCTTCCGGGATGTAAACATATATACTATTTGTTTCCAGCGTGGCTGGGCTGATTGACTGCTCATAACTGGCTGCTTTCCGAAGTGCATTTTTTATTTTTTCGTTTGTGGCAAACAGTTTTAGGGCATCGTCTGCTGCCTGCTTGCAGCCTGCTGTGTTCTGCTCTGACGCACCTGCGAATGAACTGATATACATATTGGCAGTTTGGTTCTGCTGCTTTGCTATATCGTTCAGCAAACTACGCCAATCGTGGCTGAGGAAAAACTCGCAGATTTGGACAAAGCCCCAGCCCATTCCGTAGTAGCAGATAAGCGCTGCCGTTATCATCTTGCGGCCATTTTTCGTGAAAAAGATGCCTGCCTCGCTGTCGTTGGCTTTGTCCGGCAATAGCAGGTAGGCAAGCTGCTCCAAGCGCTCCTGCCGTTCGGTCTCATCCGTTACCGCATTGATTGAAGCAAACACATCATACGGGATGCAGTTTTCCGCTGTTGGGTCAAATACAATTTTGTTGGGCGTGTTGACGTTAGCTGAAATGTCGCCGGAAATATCCACCACCAGCGCCGTACCCTGCCAGCTGCGCAATGTTGGAATCAGCAAAGCACTTGTCTTACCTGTGCCGGACGGCCCCAGTACGAGAATATGCCCCTCGTCCTGTTCGGGGGAGTAGGCCAACAGACCAAACTTCTTACCAAACAGAATCCCTTTTGCTTGCGCCGGATGTCGATACACAAGATTCTTTTTTGCAAATGGATTTGGAAAATGATTCATCTGCCCACGCAAATATACTATCAGTACCAGCACAAGGAGCATGACTGCCGTTGCTCCGTACAGATAGCAGTTGATAAGCATTACCGCCTGATTCATGGCTGTACCTCAAAAACGCAGTTCCGGCCCGGACGATTCACCGAAATATAACGCAGGGCGTTCCACTTCCTGCTGGTATTCCTGTTTGCGTTCGGCTTTCAACTGTGCAACAGTGCGGTTGCCGCCCTGCCGTTTGGTTACGCCGGTCATAACGCGGGCATCTTCCAGACCGTGCTCGTTCAGGTAGCGTTGCAAGTCTGGATGAAAATTTCGCAGCTCGCGGCGGTCAAGGACATCGTTCGCACAAATTTTATAGCCTTGCTCGTGCTTTAAATCTTCCTCTACTGGGATAAAACAGAAATGCAAATGCGGCTGGCCGCCCTCATCATCATGGACGATGGCCTGCACGACATTTTCCTTGCCATAACGATTTTCTAAGAATCGTATGTTGCACAAGAAAAAAGTCGTCATAGCGCTCTGGGGTCTAAATCCTGCGGGGCGGTCACGACCCAGCCAGCCATAACCTTTACATCATCGCGGTTATAGCAGTACAGTTCCGATTTTCGCTGCAAAAAATAGTCATACTCGGTCATGCCCCTATCGGGGGACAGAACATAGTCCTGTCCCTGCCGAGACGGGTCAATGTCAGGATTGCCGGAATGTTCGATTTCGCGGCGATTGTGCCGCAGTTGATTGCGGACTGCGCCCGCCGAAAACTTCTCTACACTTGCCATTGTAATCTCACTTTCCTTTGCGGGGTTCATGTCCCCTCCGCCCACGCCTTGAAATGCCCTGCACAACGAAGCAGTGCATTTAGTCGCGGACTGATGTGCCATACAAGGTATGGCAGTTTCCCCGGAAACTCCCACCGCCCTTGCGGGCTTACCTTGCCAAAGGGGCGTGACCCCTCTGGACTCCCCGCTGCCGACAAGACCTGCTTGCCGTCAGTGGGGGCTGCGGCCCCCATCGGAACGACTTTTCGCCGTTCCTGCCCCTATAAGATTAGCGGTGCCAAGTTCTGCACTTCCGCGCAGAGCATCAGCACCGCCCTCGTTGCGACCTGTACGCCTTACTTTCGCAAAGGCGTGTCAGGTCCTATTTTTTCTACCCGATGTACGGCACCACTGGCCCATTGCATCATGTTCAATCCCTGTAAGGAACTGCATGCCCTCAAACCAATTGAACGGCTGGCTAGGCTCGCAACGAAACGCAAGCGCTGCCAGCACATCATACACAGCCTTTTCGCTCCACAAAGTATCCCACTCTGCAAAAATGTCATCCACCAAACGCGCACCGTTAATTTTGCTGATGCCGCCAACCGAAATCTGTTTACCGAGAATATTGTAGACCTCAACAGCAGATTCCCACAGAGCATCGTTTTCTGTAATGGTGCGGTTCTCTACATCCTCATGCAAATGGTACCGGGCAAAAAATCCTTGCAAGCGGTCTGCATCACGCACCGGGCGCGTCCTAACGCTCTGATACCGCGCGTCATCGACTGCTTGATTTCCTGAGCTTCCAACTCTCCCGCTGTATGGCGCTGTAAAATAAGTCTTGCCTCCGTGCGGAACGGTTCCGTAATCGGTAGAAACTGATTTTTGATTGCCATATTGATGATGTCTCCAATTTTTCAATCCAAAGGTTTTGGTTGCCTCAGCGATAAGCATATCACTCTCAGCATCCGATGCAAAGAAACGTTTCATAATGTTTTCCTCCTTTAAAACGTTCACAATTCAATACATCATGTATATATCGTTTAAAGCATGCACACGGAAAATATATACATTTTGTATATTCGAAATCGTTATGCGTGTGCTATAACGGTAAAAGGGATTCCCCTACAAATTTCATTTTCTGCAATTCGCAAGGATTGGCAAGCCAAAAATGTTTTTTGCAAAAATTATATTTTTGTTTTAACGCGTTATTTTTACTTTAAAAAAGACTGATAAACCGCTGCGGCGGAGATTGAGAAGCGTGGCCCTGCCGCTCAAAAAAGTATATAAGCCCCCAGCCCTAAGTCAACAGACTTTCACGGCATATTCTCGCGCTTTCGCGGGGAGCGCTGCGATATTCCATGTTCTGTTGACACCGGGATGGGGGCTTTACTTTTTCTTTTCGCCGGCAGGGGCCAAACCTGCAAACCGCTTCTGCGGGGATTAAAAGTAAACTTTTAAGACGAAAGGACAACGAAAATGAAACAGACGATTAAAACAAGCCGTGTGGCAGGTCAGTTAGAAAAAATGTTCCGCGCACTTAATAGCCGATTCTTTGGTGGTGAATTGCCGGAAGTCGTTATCAGTCTCAAAAAGACCGCTGGCGCGTATGGACATTTTACAACGGGTAAAGTCTGGCAGACAGGAGAAGAACGGCGCTACGAAATCAATATAAGCTCTGCTAGCTTAAATCAGGAGTGCGCCTTTCTCTCAGGCGTGTTAGTCCACGAGATGGTACACGAGTATTGCGCTGAACATGGTATAAAAGATACCAGCAATAACGGCGTGTACCACAACAAGAATTTCAAGCACATTGCAGAAACCCACGGTCTGGAAGTCGAACACCATCCCAAATATGGTTGGACAATTACCAGCCCGGCCTTGAACTTCTGGATTTTGTTGAGGAACAGGGCTGGCAAGATTTCCAGATGGTCGAAAGTCTCAACCTACTGGATGTACTCGGAACGCTCCCCAAGGGCGGCAACAGCGGTGCAGGCGCAGAAACCAGAACGAAAAAGCCCAGCAGTACCCGCAAATATATTTGTCCCAAATGCGGCAACAGCTGCCGAGCGACCAAGGTCATCAACCTAATATGCGGCGACTGTATGGAAAAAATGGTCGTTGTCGAATAAATCATAACAACAGCGATAATGGTCGAGTGAGAGTAGACTGCCATTTTTATATGTACACTTTTAAAGGAGCTTTACAATGCAATACGATTATTATTCCTGCCCGTATGAGCCTGATACCGGCATACCACCGTGCGGAGAAATGCCAGAGTGCCAAACCTGTTCTTGGTGCTACCTTACAGACAGCGAAAAGTAGAACGATGGCGGCGGTCACACAAGCGACCACCGCCATCATTTCCAGTATCAAATTTAAGCTATGCGCAATCAGTATCAAAACTGCTTGCTATCGTATAACAAAGTAAGTATACTATCAGTATCAAAATTAACGAGCCTTAGAGGTGATACCGCCATGCAGATATATGGTTACTGCCGCATTTCCACGCCGCAGCAAAATATTGAACGGCAAATACGCAACATTCTGGCAACGCATCCAACCGCACATATCATCCGAGAAGTATATACCGGCACGACCTATCAAGGCCGCAGAGAATTGGATAAATTGCTTCACACCGTGCAAGCAGGAGACACTATCGTATTTGACAGTGTATCTCGTATGAGCCGTAATGCAGACGAGGGTTGCCAACTATACGAAGACCTGTACGCCCAAAATGTAACGCTTTGCTTTCTCAAAGAGCCACACATCAACACGGAGACTTACCGCCAGACCATCCAGCGGCAAATCAGCCCCCAGCTGAAAACCGGCAATGCCGCTACCGACAGTTTTGTATCCTCGGTCATTGCTGCACTGAATCAGTACACCGTTGACCTCGCCAAAGAGCAGATACGCCTTGCCTTTGCGCAAGCTCAAAAGGAAGTTGACGACCTGCACCAACGCACCAGAGAGGGAATGCTGACCGCCAAACTAAACGGCAAGCAGATAGGGCAGGAGCGTGGCCGTAAACTGGTTATCAAGAAAACCGCCGTCTGCAAGGATGCCATCAAAAAGTACAGCAAAGATTTTGACGGCACACTCAGCGATGCAGATTGCATTAAACTCATTGGTATTGCGCGGAATACGTATTACAAGTATAAGCGGGAATTGCGAAATGCAATATCTATATAAGAAAAAGGGCCTGTAATGTGCACATATATCTGCACACTACAGGTCCTTTGGACTCTATATCTCGCACATCATGCGGTAATTTCATACCGTACTTTTAAGTCATTAAACTGGTTATATGGAATAAAGTTTTCTTTTTGCAAGCGTCCCACTACAATTCCTGGAGAAATCCCCATCCGTGCCGCAAACTGGCTAATTGTGGCCCTTGTCAAATACCCGTTCTTGGCGAAGGCATTGAAGGCTACCTCATCTATCAAAATATCTCTTGCGAACTTATCTGCGTCATGCTCATCATCAGCATCTGTTCCAAACGGCTTACTTATATGGCCCATTATAATATGCGCCACTTCATGGAAAAGACTAAACCAGAACCTATCGGCATCTTTTCCTCTTACCGTAAGGCCCATAACAATTTTTCTATCTTCTTGGAATGTTGCTCCATGCAAGAAAGAACCCTCAATATGAGGTAAAAAGACAAGCGCAATACCACATTCTGACATCATCTTCGTCAGTGCAGGGCAGAATTCTTTCGGCTCTTCTACAGTCATTTTCCGAATTTCCGGCAATTTTTCTTGTAGCAATTTTATGTTAATAGGTTCTGTATCTATATTACGTGCCTCACGCCGTGCTTGCTGCGACCATGCTAAAAGCGCAAAATCACTTTTTTTCGCTTTCATTTAATCGCCTACATGCGATATTCGTAATCGCCGGATTTTCTATGATTGTTAATTTTGCAACCTCAAAAAATTTCCGTAGCTCAACTACTTTTTTGTTCTTGTGTCTTAACCTCCGGAACCCACTTATTTTTTACCATCTCGCTATAGGGAAGCTTCTTTATTAGCTCCTTATCTGTGTCCATTTCATTTTCAGCTTTTACCTTTGCAAGCTTTTCCTGATAAATTGCTTCGAGATTATTCCAAAACTTGCCGGAATTCCCAGAACCATTTCCAAGCGTTCTGCAATTTCCGGCGTCAAGCGAACGTCACCGTTGATAAGCTGGCTAACATGCTTTTCGGACAAATTCATCCGCAACGCAAAATTCTTCTGCGTCATACCTCTATCTTCAAGTTGCTCTCGGATAGTTGCTCCCGGTGGCGTAGCAATCGTATTCTTACTCCTCACCATCGTGTTCTTCCTCCGTTTCTTCATACTGTACTTTAATGATAGTCTACAATTTCAATGATATTCGCTATTTGGATTTCTTCACCGTTCTTTTCGAATACCAATCTGTAAGGATGAACTAAATCAACAGCAAATTGTCCATTTCTATCTCCTGTTAAGGGATGACACCTTCCAATGCGAAATCGAACCATCGTCTCAACCGTATCTGCTGCTCGTATTTCATCTAATCGTTGGCCTATTTTTTCAGCCATCTTTGAACCATGCTTTCTTTCTGCCGTCCGAACATCCGTACAAACTTTTTCAATTGTTTTTGTTTTATAAGTAATTTTCAACGCATTTCCTCCGGCAGCAGATTGTTGTTGATTATTTACCTATTTGGTAATTTAACTATAGCATATGTAATACACTTTTTCAAGAAGAATTTTACCGAAATGGTAACATCCTTGTCATCTGTATTATTTTCGTTCATTGCTTTAAAGTTCATCTTAAAAAGTGCATTTATAAAAAGTTACAGTTTATCGTCACATATTGACTTATATTCTTTTCTATATTACTATGATACAGGGCATTCACCGAAGAACAAAGAGACAAGTTAAGAATCCACACGCAGGCCCCTCCGCCATCCGGCGGCGGGGTTTGTTTTTTACAGCAAAACAGCACCGCCCGCGATATGGTATTACCCGCGGGCGGTGCTGCTATTTCTATTTGATAAAGAAAATGAGAACGGCGTCAGTAACGGCGTTCTCACAAAAGATGCTTTCTTTTTGATTACAACCGTATCATACCGTTCCCCACGCAAAAAGTCAATCACTTTTGAGCAGGGCGGTGTATTTATGCCAATTTTTCCTCTCTTCTATTGAAAACATTGTTTGCATGGTGCGCCAGTTTTCTGTATTTTATCCTATTACAACGTCATCCTCCCCCGGCAAGCC
>ENA-OQAR01000596-OQAR01000596.1-human-gut-metagenome-genome-assembly--contig:-NODE-596-length-10801-cov-2.917650_pt1 | contig 10801 bp, 12 predicted proteins | sample MGYA00242738_ERZ504533 | MGnify/ENA primary metagenome ERZ504533 (study PRJEB26092, sample SAMD00036276) | human gut metagenome | host: Homo sapiens | study: EMG produced TPA metagenomics assembly of... | reverse complement strand
GGGCGGCATCCCGAATAAAAATGCATGAGGTTTGGAGACACAGCATGAAAAAAAACGTTCTGGAATAAACTGACTGCCCGCGCACCCGCGGCAAAAACGCGGTGTGCAGCGGCAGTTCTGGCATTGGCAATGACCTTTTCAATGGGCGCACCGCTGGCACTGGCTGCACAGCCGGAAGAAAGTACCGCGGCAGTGACCGAGACTGTTTCTGCACAGCAGGAAACGGCAATGCCCACCCTGCAGACGGAGACCCCGGAGCTTGCTGCACAGGACCCGGAAGCACCGCCTGTACAGGCCACTGAAGCGGAGGAGAACAGCACGAACCAGCACACGCCGGAAAACAGCGTGGTGCTGACACCGGAAGAGATCCGTGCCGCGCTGGATGCCGGTGCCATGGATGCCGCCGAGGCCCAGTGCATCGACCTGAGCGATGAGAACGGCTTTTTCAGCTGGCTGCTCAATTTCCTGTTCGGCTGGCTGGGCAAAGACGAGTCCCAGCCGGAGCCAGCCTACTCCGGCTGGCGCACCTCCGGCGGCAAGACCTACTACTACAGCCAGACCACCAACAAGCCGGTGACCGGCATCCAGTGCATCGACAATAAACTCTATTACTTCAATGCGGACGGTGTGCTGGAAAATGGCAAGACCTTTGGTGTGGATGTTTCCAAGTATCAGAAGAACATCGACTGGAACCAGATCAAAAAGGCAGGCGTGAGCTTTGTGATCGTCCGCATCGGCTACCGCGGCTATGGTGCTTCCGGCACGCTGGTGCTGGACCCCATGTTCGAGGAGCATTTCACCAATGTGAAGAATGCGGGCCTGAAGGTGGGTGTGTATTTCTTCAGTCAGGCCACCACCGAGGAGGAAGCCAAGGAGGAAGCCTTTGCCTGCGCCTACGTACTGAACGGACGCAAGCTGGATTACCCCATCTTCTTTGACACCGAAGCATCCGGCGCTTCCAATGGTTCCGGCCGTGCCGACGGTCTGGGTATGGAGGACCGCACCAAGTGCGCCATCGCCTTCTGTGAGGAGGTCAAGGCACAGGGCTACAAACCCGGTGTGTATGCTTCTACCCTGTGGTACCGCAAGCGTGTCAATCTGAACAGCCTGAAAAAATATACCATCTGGAACGCGCATTATGGTGTTGCCAGCAGCCCCATCGACTGCGCCCTGTGGCAGGGCACCTGCACGGCACGCCTGCCCGGCTATAAGGGCGATATGGACGTGAACATCAGCTACATCGGATAAGTGAGGAAACTGCAATGGACCGCATTCGCCTGATCGCATCGGACATGGACGCGACCCTTCTGGACGAGTACAGCCAGCTGCCGCCAAAGTTTACCGAGACCATCTGTGCACTGGCCGGGCAGGGCATCTTGTTTGCCGCCGCCAGCGGGCGGCCTCTGTACACACTGGAAACGATGTTCCCCGATCTGCTGGAGGAGATCATTCTCATTGGCGACAACGGCGGCGCTGCCCGCTGGAAGGGGAAAGACCTGTTTGTGTCCGAAATGCCTGCCGAGGGCTGGCGGCAGCTGGCCCGCAGCACAAAGCAGGCCGGAGACGTGGGCCTTTTGTGCGGACTGCAGGCGGCCTACGCGGAAAAGCAGGACGAGAAATACGATAAAGTTTTCAAGAATTTTTATACCCGGGTGGAATACGTGGATGACCTGACTGCGGTGGAAGCGGCGGCGGATAAGTTTACCGTCTACCTGGCCAACGACGACTCACAGAAAGCCTTCGACCGGATCTACGGCGCATTCCACACCGGAAATGGCGGTGCATTCTCGGTGGCAGTGGCAGGCAGAAACTGGGTGGACGTGATGAACCCAGGTGTGCACAAGGGTGCAGCACTGGCAAAGGTGGGTGCACTGCTGGGCATTCCGGCCGACAGCATGATGGCCTTTGGCGACACCTACAACGATGCCGAGATGCTCACCACCGCGAAGTACGGCTTTTTGATGGAGAACGGCAGCGGACCGCTGCGGGCGCAGGTGCCGTTTCTGGCACCGTCCCACCGGGAATACGGCGTGATGCAGGTGCTGAAACAGGTGCTCCGCCAGAACGGCGAAGTCTCGCCGGAGGATTTTGTGAAAGCGCACGGAGACGTGACGATTTAGAATTGTCTCCGCTTCACTCTAACAATAATAGAGGAAATAATTATTTTTAGTATTGCAAATCAGCCAGACCTGCGGGTCTGGCTGATTTGCTTTTTCACGGGAAGGGGACGTAACGGGTAGCGGTATTTTGCTGCTGTCGGTTTGCAGCCGTCGTGCAGCAGAAAAAAATGCATTTTCCGGCAGCGACTCTTTTTTGTAAAAAAATGCGTTTGGAGCGGCCCGCAGGCCACTCCAAAACGCGAAAACAAAATAATATTTCCGCTGAATATGCCCAGAGTGAAACGGCGGGCATTTTAAATCGTCATAACCTGCCCGAACTCTGAATAAATTGTTCTCAGAGCAATAAACAGGCTGGGGAGGCATGGGGATATGTTTGTAGTCACGTTAAGCAAAACGAGCCTGAAAAAACTGGGTCTGGGTGCCATGTGCTGCGCACTGGTGGTGGGCAGTGCTCTGCTGGGCCGGTTCATCAGCAACCGCACCGTTGCGGTCTCGGCGGCGGTGAACAAAATTGAGAGTGCACAGGACATCCAGACATGGTTCACCGGCTACGGTCTGGATGTGGACGGCGCATCCATCACGGCAGACAAGGTCAAGATCCCCCGCAAGTGGGATGACAGCTTTTCGGCCTTCAACGGGGTGGTGCAGCAGAGCGGCATGGACCTTGCACGCTACAAGGGAAAGACCGTGGAAAAATGGACGGCGCTGATCCCGGCGGCAAGCAGCGGCGAAACCAGCCGCTACGGCGTGCTGTTGGTGTACCGCAAAAAGGCCGTGGGAGCTTACCTGCTGGAACGGCCCTCCGGCGTTGTGGTGGGCCTGAAAGACATGCAGGCCGCCATGGCGGAAGCTGAGGCAAAGCAGACTTCCGGCGAGGACTACGAGGGAGACTGGGGTGAGCGCCACGACGAAGAACTGACCGGCAGCGAACCGGCACAGCAGACCTCCGGCGAGGACTACAGCGGCGATTGGGGCGAACGCCATGACGAGGAATTGACCGCCCAGCAGACCTCCGGTGAGCCGGATGCCGTGCCGCAGGCTGTGCCTTATACGGAACTGCCGCTGGATGCCGAGGGATATCCGGTGGAATAAGCACCGGAACGACCTGCCAAAGCCGGAAACGACCGGGAACAGCTTCGGGTTTTGATGCAAAACCAGGTCGCAATTTGCCTAAAAATTTTGCGCACAAGCAGAAGAAAAAGTGAAATGCGTGCATTTTTGTCACATTTTGTATGTTCAATTGTACCAAAATTTTTGCATAAAAATTAGCAATATGAAATGGTGAAAAATTACCGGCAAGGGTTTATAATAGATGTATCAACCGTGCCGCGGCTCGGCCGCGTCTGGTGCAAGTGCAGAAGCGCCGCACGGGATCAAGTAAGGAGAAAATGATTATGAAGGAATTCCAGTATACCGTTAAGGATGCATGCGGCATCCACGCTCGTCCCGCCGGCCTGCTCGTCAAGACCGTCAAGGGCTTTGCCAGCAGCGCTACCCTGGAAAAGGACGGCAAGAGCTGCGATATGCGCAAGCTGATGGCTCTGATGGGCATGGGTGTAAAGCAGGGTGAGACCGTTACCGTCAAGGTCGAGGGCGACGACGAGGAAGCTGCTGCAGCAGCCATCCAGAAGTTCCTGACCGAGAACTCTGATTCCGCAGTTAAGATGAGGAAGGCCCTCGCGGGTGAGCTGCGGGGGCTTTTTTTGGACTGTCGGAGCAGTGCGGCCCCGGCACAGATGAAGAAGGAGTAGTGTGCAATGCAGGTAGGCACCGGTAAGAGCGTCCTGAATGGCATCGCCATCGGCAAGCTCAAAGATCTACAAGAAAAAGGATACTGCCATTTCTGCCGCAGAGGTAGCGGATACCGCAGCGGAAGTGGCGCGTTTTGAAGAAGCGCAGCAGAAGGCCATTGAGCAGCAGACTGCGCTGTATGAAAAGGCACTGGCAGAGGCTGGCGAGGACATCGCCGAGGTGTTCAACATCCACGCCATGATGTTGGAAGACGACGACTTTGTGGATGCCATCAAGGAGATCATCAACAGCCAGAAAAAGTGTGCCGAGTACGCCGTCAAGACGGCAGGCAACAATCAGGCTGCGGTGTTCGCCGCCATGGACGACCCGTATCTGCAGGCCCGCAGCGCCGATGTGCTGGACATTGCGCAGGGCCATGCTGGACATTCTGCAGGGGGTGGACAACGCCAGCCTGCAGGCACCGAGCCCAGCATTCTGGTCGCGGAGGATCTGGCCCCGTCTGAGACCGTCCGCATGGATAAGAGCCTGCTGCTGGGCTTTATCACCCGTGAGGGCAGCTCCAACAGCCACACCGCCATTCTGGCCCGCAGCATGAACATCCCTGCCCTGATCCAGTGCAAGGATATTCAGGACGACTGGGACGGCAAGATGGCGGTCATCGATGGCTACAACGCCTGCGTTTACGTTGAACCCACCCCCGACCTGCTCAAGAGCCTGAAGAAGCGCCAGCAGGAAGATCAGAAGAAGCAGGCCCTGCTGCAGGAGCTGAAGGGCAAGCCCAACACCACGCTGGACGGCAAGACCATCAATGTCTTTGCCAACATCGGCGGCATGAGCGATGTGGGTGCTGTGCAGCAGAACGATGCCGGCGGCGTAGGCCTGTTCCGCACCGAGTTCGTCTACCTGAACTGCAAGGACTTCCCCACCGAGGACTACCAGTTCGAGGCCTACAAGCAGGTGGTGGAGAGTCTGGCTCCCCGCAAGGTGGTCGTCCGTACCTGTGACATCGGTGCCGATAAGACCGTCGATTACATGAAGCTGGATCACGAGGAGAACCCCGCTCTGGGCTACCGCGCCATCCGCATCTGTCTGACCCGCAGGGACTTCTTCAAGACCCAGCTGCGCGCTCTGCTGCGTGCTTCTGCCTACGGCAACATGAGCATCATGTTCCCCATGATCACCAGCCTGCGGGAGCTGCAGGATGCCAAGGCTGTTCTGGAAGAGTGCCGTGCAGAACTGACCGCCGAGGGCGTGAAGATGGGCCAGAACATCGAGGTAGGCACCATGATCGAGACCCCCGCCGCTGTGCTGATTGCGGACGAGCTGGCTGCCGAGTGCGACTTCTTCTCCATCGGCACCAACGACCTGACCCAGTACACCTGTGCGCTGGACCGCCAGAATGCAAAGCTGGAGCCGTTCTTCAACCCGCACCATCCCGCTGTGCTGCGCGCCATCAAGATGACCATTGAGGCGGGCCACCGCCACGGCATCTGGGTGGGCATCTGCGGTGAGCTGGGTGCCGACACCGCCCTGACCGAGACCTTCCTGCGCATGGGCGTGGACGAGCTGTCCATGAATGCCAAGAGCATCCTGCCGGTGCGCAAGATCATCCGCAGCGTGGACCTGAGCAAGCCTTCTGAGAAGTAATTCATCCGAGAATCCCGGTTTACCGTTCCCATAAAGCTCCCCGGCAGGGCATCCCGCTCTGCCGGGGTCTTTCTATACCGGGCAAAAGTTTTCGGAAAATACTTTAAAACGATAAAGCGAAATGCTATACTATAAGCGATGACAGGGTATGCAGGTGTCCAGCGCTGCCCATGGAGGACCGTTATGACTCAGTTTTTGATACGTCTTTTCATCCGCCAGCCCGACCATGCGCAGGACCCTAAGGTGCGCGCCGCCTACGGCAACCTTGCCTGCTGGGTGGGCGTGGCATGCAACCTGCTGCTGTGTCTGGGCAAGCTGACCGTGGGCACTCTGTTCGGCTCCATTGCCATCATGGCAGATGCCCTGAACAACCTGTCGGATGCCTCGTCCAACGTGGTCAGTCTGGTGGGCTTCAAGCTGGCCGGCAAGGCCCCGGACGCAGAGCATCCCTTCGGCCATGCCCGGTATGAATATCTGGCGGGGCTGGTAGTCAGCGTGACCATTCTCGGCATCGGCTTTTCGCTGCTGAAGGAATCTGTGGTCAAGGTGCTGCACCCCACCCCGGTGATGTTCAGCTGGCTGACGGTGGCCGTGCTGATCGCATCCATCCTCGTCAAGCTGTGGATGAGCGGCTTCAACCGCACCATCGGGCGTATCATCGGCTCCGAGACCCTCATTGCCACTGCTGCGGACAGCCGCAACGATGTGCTGAGCACCGGCGCGGTGCTCATTGCAGCGGTGCTGTGCCGCGTGACCGGCTGGGATGTGCTGGATGGCCTGATGGGTGTAGGCGTGGCGGCGTTCATCCTGATCTCCGGCTGGGGCCTTGTGATGGATACGCTCAGCCCGCTGCTGGGCGAAAGCCCCAGCGAGGATCTGGTGGACCACATCGAGCAGAAGGTGCTCTCCTATCCCGGCGTGCTGGGAATGCACGATCTGATGGTGCACGACTACGGCCCGGGACACCAGTTCGCCTCCCTGCATGTGGAACTGCCTGCCGAGCAGGACCCGCTGGAGGCACACGACCTGATCGACAACATTGAACGGGATTTTCTAAAGAATGACCGGCTTTTGGTTACCATCCACTACGACCCCATCGTTACCTCGGATGCTGCCGTGGGCGTGCTGCGCGCCCGCCTGACCGAAAAGCTGCGCCAGCTCGACCCGGCCCTTTCGCTGCACGATCTGCGCATCGTGCCGGGCAGGACCCACACCAACGTGCTGTTCGATCTGGTGCTGCCGGCAGGCTATGCAGGGGATAAAGTAGAGCTGCTGGAACAGCTGGAACAGTTCATCAAGGAACAGGATACAGCCTACAGCTGCATCATCAAGGTGGAGCAGAGCTATACGGCTGCCCACAAATAAACTCTCGGGGGGAAGTATTATGCTGAACGAGACTTATCGCGCGATGCTCGGCAATAAGAGCGTCATCCGCGAGACCTTCATGTACGGCAAGCAGCGTGCTGCCGAGATCGGATATGAGAACGTGTTCGATTACTCGCTGGGCAACCCCAGCGTGCCCTGCCCGCAGGAGTTCACTGCCGCTATGCAGGATCTGCTGGCCAACGAAGAGCCGGTAAATCTGCACGGCTACTGCCCCAGTCAGGGTGACCCGGGCTTCCGCACCGATGTGGCAGCGCACCTGACAAAGACCTTTGGCCTGCCCTATGAGCAGAAGCACATCTTCCCCACCACCGGTGCGGCGGGTGCCATTGCCCATGCCATCCGTGCGGTCACGCAGCCCGGCGACGAGGTGCTCACCTTTGCGCCCTACTTCCCGGAGTACGGCCCTATGTGGCGGGCACCGGGGCAGTCCTCAAGGTGGTGCCGCCGCAGGCACCGACCTTCCAGCCCAATCTGGACGCATTCGAGCAGATGATCGGCGAAAAGACCACCTGTGTGCTCATCAACACCCCCAACAACCCCACCGGCGTGGTCTACTCTGCCGGGACGCTCACCCGCATGGCAGAGATCCTGACCGAGAAGAGCAAGGCTTTTGGCCACAACATCTTCCTCGTCAGCGATGAGCCTACCGGGATATCGCATTCGACGGCAAAAAGGTGCCCTACCCGGCGGCGTTCTACCCCCACACTCTCACCTGCTTCTCCTATTCCAAGAGCCTGAGCCTGCCCGGCGAGCGCCTTGGCTATGTGGCGGTGCGTCCGGGCTGTGAGGGCGAGGATGTGCTGGTGGACATGATGGCCCAAATCTCCCGCTTCACCGGCCACAACTGCCCGCCCAGCATCATTCAGCGGGCCGTAAGCCGCTGTCAGGATGTGACCAGTGATCTGAGTGTGTATGAGACCAACATGAACCTGCTGTACGATAAGCTCACCACGCTGGGCTTTGAGGTGGAGCGCCCCGGCGGTACCTTCTACATCTTCCCCAAGGCTCTGGAAGAGGATGCCAACGCTTTCTGCATGAGGCCCGGGAGTTTGATCTGCTGCTGGTGCCCAGCGACAGCTCGGTGTCAAGGGCTATGTGCGCCTTGCCTACTGCATCGATACCGAAAAGGTCAAGCGCAGCCTGCCGGCCCTTGAAAAGCTGGCAGCCGCTTACCGCAAATAAACATTCTGCCGAACTGCCCGCGCGGCATCTGGCAGTGCAGCGCGGCTGGAAAACGATCCAAAGAGAGGAAAGGGAACCCTGCTAATGGAAAAGATCAAAATGACCACGCCCCTCGTCGAGATGGACGGCGACGAAATGACCCGCATTCTGTGGAAGATGATCAAGGACGAACTGATCCTTCCGTTTGTGGACCTCAAGACCGAATATTACGATCTGGGCCTGCCCAACCGCGACGCTACCGCCGACAAGGTGACCATGGATGCCGCCCTTGCCAACAAGAAGTACGGCGTTTCGGTCAAGTGCGCCACCATCACCCCCAATGCCCAGCGCATGGACGAGTATAAGCTGCATGAGATGTGGAAAAGCCCCAACGGCACCATCCGCGCGGTGCTGGACGGCACCGTGTTCCGCGCACCCATCATGATCGACAGCATCAAGCCGGTGGTCAAAAACTGGAAAAAGCCCATCACCATTGCCCGCCACGCCTACGGCGATGTGTACAAGTGCACCGAGTTCCGCATCCCGGGTGCAGGCAAGGCTGAACTGGTGTTCACCGGTGCCGATGGCTCTGAGCAGCGCGCCACCGTCTTTGACTTTGAGGGCGCTGGCGTTCTGCAGGGCCAGTACAACAAGGATGATTCCATCCGCAGCTTTGCCCGCAGCTGCTTCAACTACGCACTGGATGTGAAGCAGGATCTGTGGTTCGGCGCAAAGGATACCATCTCCAAGAAGTACGACCACACCTTCAAGGATATCTTCCAGGAGGTGTATGACACCGAGTATAAGGCAAAGTTCGAGGCCGCAGGCATCACCTACTTCTACAGCCTCATTGACGATATCGTTGCCCGCGTCATTCGCAGCGAGGGCGGCTTTGTCTGGGCCTGCAAGAACTACGACGGTGACGTGATGAGCGATATGGTCTCCACTGCCTTTGGCTCTCTGGCTATGATGACCAGCGTGCTGGTCAGTCCGGACGGCAAGTACGAGTTCGAGGCCGCCCACGGCACCGTCACCCGCCATTACTATAAGTACCTGAAGGGCGAAAAGACCTCTACTAACCCCATGGCTACCATCTTTGCGTGGTCTGGCGCGTTCAAGAAGCGCGGTGAACTGGACGGCCTGCCGGAGCTGGTGAAGTTTGGCGAGGCACTGGAAGCCGCCAGCCTGCAGACCCTGAACGACGGCATCATGACGAAAGACCTGTGCGGTCTGGCTGAGGGCATCACTCCCACCGCTGTGGACAGCGAGGGCTTTATCAAGGCCATCCGCACCCGTCTGGAAGCCAAGCTGGCATAATCATCTCTTTGTGACATAAAAAGAAAGACCGGAACTGTAAGTGCGACCTACAGCTCCGGTCTTTTTCGTTAAAATGATGCGAACGAGCCTTGAATGTACCCGACAAAGAATGCAATAAATGTGCTGATGAGAATGCAGCCAAGCCACAAAAGGTCTGCGAGAAGCCGTTTGCCGGTCAACTGCTGGATAGTCTTTGAATAATCCAAAGCAAACCACAGCATGGCAGCAGAAAACAGAATGGAGCTCCAATGAAGCCGAAAAGACAGCACCATGCTGAGAAGCACATAATTGATAAGCGTGTAAAAAATACTTCGCAAAAGAAGTTCTGGGAGAGCAGAATACTTCTTTTTCATAAAAGCTCCTTTCTGGATTTATAAATGCAGTGCATCCAATACTTCGTTTACGACCTCCAATGATACCTGCCCCGGTGCACTGGCCTGTCCGGGATTGGCAAAGGTCATGGCGGAGCCAAGGGCTTCGCCGGAAAGGCGGCTCACCACGCCCAAAGCTCCCATGCTCATGGTGATGATGGGAGTCTCCGGATGCCGGTCGGCCATTTCAGCGGTGGCAGCCAGAAGCTCCAGCACATCGGCACGGCTCTGGGGCATCACAGCCAGTTTGGGCAGATCAGCCCCGGCCTGCTGCATGGCAACCATGCGGCTCACCAGTCGGCGCGCGGCGGCGTTTTATGGAAGTCGTGGCTGGAACACACCACTGCAGCCCCGGCGGTGTGGGCTTCTTCGATCAGCGCGGGAAGTTCTGCGCCCGCAGTGTAAAATTCAATGTCGATCAGATCGGCGCAGTCGGTGGCAAGAACGGTGCGGATAAAATGAAGATACTCTTCGTGGGCCAGAGCGACTTTGCCGCCCTCGGCCTTTGTGCGGAAGGTGAAAAGAAGCAGTTTGTCCTTCAAGGCGACGCGAAGCTTTGCAGCGCAGTGCACAATGGCCGAATAGTCTTTTGCACCTTCAAAGCAATCGATGCGCCATTCCACACAATCGGCGCGCAATGTGGAAAACTCGGCGGCTTTTTCAAGAACGGCGGTTTCCGTGGGCTCTACAATAGGAATAATAACTTTGGGGCGGCCCTCGCCGATGCAGCAGCCGCGGATGTTGACACAGGACATGGCGCTTCTCCTTTATGTAATAAGTATAGCTACCTTATACAGGATACGGGGATGACTCCATAATACGTTCTGTCTGCAGCCTTGTCAAGAAAAAGGCACGCCTTGAAACGGGTGAAAAACAGGAAGAATCTTTGCGCTGCAAAGAAATTGGAAAAAATCTGTCAAAAAGTGTTGACAAGGAGGCGGGGGTGTGGTATTATACTTGAGCGCCAAGCGCTGAGGCAAAAGAATGACTTCCGAAGCCTCAGCAGGAAGCCTTTGAGAAGAACCAATAGATGCTGAAAAGCTTTGC